>Ga0208507_1000789_pt1 | contig 19126 bp, 10 predicted proteins | sample CryBogCBH12Aug01_FD_184626 | JGI IMG/M metagenome (GOLD analysis project Ga0208507, IMG submission 184626) | Freshwater microbial communities from Crystal Bog, Wisconsin, USA - CBH12Aug09.1 (SPAdes) (version 2) | ecosystem: Environmental > Aquatic > Freshwater > Lake | place: Crystal Bog... | reverse complement strand
CACATACATCTTGCGCGCATACCAATCACCACTCTGCCCGGAAGCCTGCGGACCAAAGTGAACCCAGATGCCAAATTTAGCCTCGCGCAACCAGTCCGGTGTGCCGGGATAATTTTTCTCGATGGACACCCACGTCGGCGCAAACGGCCCGGGGGCAATCGGCAAATCCAGTTTTACTTCCGCTGCCGATTTGGCATCCCCCATCGGCACACTATCTTGTGGCAATGGGACGGAAATTTCCGGCATGGGTGGAAGCGATGGCAGCACGGCCTGAACAGATACAGAAAACATCAGGCTGGCACACAAAAAGGCAAATCGAATTTTCATACTGAGATGAGCGAGAGTAAAAGGGACACAAGGCAAATTGTAAAGTCCCGGTAGCCGGCGACCACGAAATCTCCTGCAAAGTGGACAACATCGCCGTCGGTTTGAAAGCGTGCTTCGTGAAGAAGGCGTAAAGCCGACGTTTTGTTTTAGAACGCCTTCGCCGTCTGGATAAATTTGGAGCGCGGTTGGCCAATACGCCACCGCGCTCCAGCATTTAGACTTCAGCCGCAATTCGCCGCGGCGAGACCCTTGCCCGTTTCCAAAAAGGATTTCAGACTAGAGAGCACGCGCGGCCAGCCGCCATTCACCCGACCGGGCATCGTCGAACTTGGCTTGAACTGGTCATGCGTCACGGTGAGACACACCGTGTCCTTGACGATTGCAATCTCATAACTGACGCGCGATACGTCCTTGAGATTTTCCGGGTCAACCCACGACAGCACGAGCCGTTTCGGCGGCGTGCTCTCCAAAACTTTGCCGGTAGTATAAATTTCCGGTGTTTTGCCCGCCGTCGCCATGTCCCAAGTCGAACCCTTCTTCCAGTCGGAGACGAGCGCGAGTCCACCCCAATACTGGCGCGTGAATTTAGGTTGAGTGATCGCGTCCCAGACCTTTTTTGGCGTGGAACGAATGTAGGTGGTGTAAACTAATGTTGGCTTGGCCATAACTTCATCCTTTCTTGTTTGGTTGTTTGTTTTTCGGTTGGTTTTGTTCGAGACCGCGTTTCAAATCGCTCAACGCCTGTAAGCGATAGCGTTCGTATTTACCAATCCAGCGCTCGCTGATCTCATGAATCGGCACCGGATTGAGATAATGCAGCTTCTCGCGTCCGCGCCAGACGACGGCCACCAGATTCGCGGCTTCGAGCAACAAAAGATGTTTCGTCACCGCCTGCCGCGTCATATCCAAGTGCACGCACAATTCGCCGAGCGTCTGGCCGTTGCTCTTATGCAATTCGTCCAGCAACTTCCGCCGACTCTCGTCCGCCAACGCTTTGAAGACTGCATCCATCTGACCGCGATAATATGCAACCGTTTAGTTGCATGTCAAGCCGCAATGCCGACCTTCTCTTTTGAAAATATAAAAGTATTTACATTGCTATGCGACCGGTATGCACGGAAGCTCCAACATGAGCAAAAGCCTCCAACAGCATGGATTCCGCGAAATCAACAAACAACTCCGCTTCCGCATGATCGCCAGCGGTCTGGATACCATCAAGATTCTCGTCACCCGCCAATCCGGAAAATTTAAATTCAACTTCACCGGTGCGCCCGAACAAGTGTTGAAAGCCGAAGCCCTGTTAGCCGCGTGGGGTTGAGCTTTTCCATCAGCACATCACTCGTAACGGTTAGACACGCATCTCACTAATTTTTACGGATTGAATTCGTGTTAATTAGTGTGATTCGTGTCTGCGCTTAGACCTTCAACGAACCACGAAACCCCCGGCCGCTGTAGTAAGACTCCGCGCCGTTGCAGCCGATGAAGACGCGGCCGTAACTGCGGCCACCCCAGAGCGCGCCGCCCTGCTTGCGAAAGTCCGCCGGCGTCGCGAGCCAGCTCGAGCGCTTCGCATCGAACTCGCCCAGCTTCTGCAACGCGAAGTATTCCTCCTCCGTCAGCAGCTCGATGCCCATCGCCGTTGCCATGCCCAGCGCACTGCCCTTGGGCTTGTGTTCCTTGCGCGCGGCCAGCGCGGCGTCGTCGTAGCAAAGGCTGACGCGGCCGGACGGCGTTTGCTCGGCGCAATCGAAGAAAATGACTTCGCCCGACTTTTTATCCAGACCCACCACATCCGGTTCGCCGCCGGTGCGTTCCATTTCCGCGAGCGACCACAACTTTTCCGGCCGGACCTCCAACCGCGCCTGCACCTTGGCCCACACCAAACCCGGGTGACGGGCCTGGTTCGCGTCAAACCGGGCTTTCAACGCGGCCAGCAACTCGTCGCGTTGTTTGGGGGGCAATTCCTTTTTGGTGTTCTTCGTGGAGCTCATAGTTGGGCCGCTAGAAAAAGTAAAACGGCTCGCTGATTTGAGATTTACGCCTCTTCCTCTTCTTCGGATTCAAATTTGAACAGCGGCCCGAAATTGTAGCGCCACTGCAACGCGGGACTAACCCCGATTTTTCCATTGAGCGGGCTTTTCTTCAATTGCTCCCATTCGTTTGCATTGGGAAAGCGCCCGGCTTCAAGTAATGTTGCGACAACCCAGTTGTCGGCGGCATCAATGATGGCGAGCTCTAGTGGTGATGCCTTGGAAAGTGAGCGAATTACTTCTAGGTCTTCGTCGGGGATTAAAGGCTTCGTCTTCTTAGTGCGCGCCACATTTTGCTTCTGAAAATCCGCCTCAGCCGCTTTGATGAAAGCATTGAGTCGATCCGAGTTCTCCTGTGACTCGTCCAACAAGGAGAATGCTTTCAAAAGTCGCTTCGCCAACCAATCGCTCTGATTAACGTAGGAGAGAAATTTCAAGAGCTTCTTGGCCCATGCTTCATTGTGCTGAATCAAACGATCTCTGTGCTTCAGTGCTAGCGCGCACAGATTTTTGTCAGCTAGTTCAGAGCCGCGCAGATATGACCAGTCAGTAAGTTGCAGTTTTAATGGCGGGCTTTTCTTTTTCTGCTGGTAGTCGGTGAGCAGGACGAGAACATCATGCTCACTGCCAAGCAGTCGTTCATACGCCGAAAAGAATGGCTCGCTGGTGCAATAGTTTTCTGACGGCGATTTGACGCCAAGATTCAGGTCTGGGAGATCAACCCCACGCGCTGGATTGATGCGGAGGATGATTTTCTCCTGTGCGAACAATCTTGTTTCGATGACAGCGACCAGAAGCATTTCGACGACACTGCCGATTGTTTTCCCGTCGAGATTGGGAAGCGTGCCGTTCTTTTTCAGGGTGGCGAACCAGTGAGGCAAAACCCCTCCTCGCCCGATGCGCTGGAGCACAGGCTCAAGTTTGCTCAGGCCCTTACCTTGGAGCGATTGATTCACCGCTTGGATGAGTGAGTCCAGGTTCGTGCGAACTTGTTCGCGAAGTTGGTCTTTGTTCTTCATTTTGCTTTTTCGTTTAGCACCAGCGCTAACTGCGAAACCGCTGGCTCAGGAATCTCAGACCGCTCGCCTTGTATTCGGCGAAAGACCCACTCGACCAATGGAGGAGGCACTGCGTTTCCATATAGCGAATACTGGTCATAGACTGAAACCGTGGCACAGTGGTCGTCTGGAAATCCCTGCAATCGGGCGTATTCAACATTGGTCAATCGCCGGAAGCATGGGCCAATTTTATAACGCTCGTAGTGGCGACTTGTAGCCGCCGTTAGGGTTGGCGCAACCCCTCGGATGCCGAAAACCGTGTAGCCCATCCTCGCCCCACCCGCTTGATTGCTGAGAATCTCAACCCCATCAACGAACCGGCAAACTTCATCGTTCTGCGCCAATCGAGGCTGCATGGTATGCGTGAAGTCGAACTGCGTAGGCACATCGCTCTGCAAAACATCCGCAAGTGTGGCGGCAGGTTTCGCATCAGAAAAAACTGGAAGATCGATGGCGATAAAACGCCCGTTCTCCGCGAAACCCCAAGTTGGAAATCTTTCCCCGTGACGTTCAACTGGAAGCCAGCTCTTCTGGTCGTGAAGGTAATCCAATTGGATATCTTTGAGTGAATTGAAGTCTTCAGTGGGAGCGAGAATTGAATCTTCGTGGTAAGAACGATCACGAATGCCGACAATCACGATGCGCTGGCGGTTCTGTGCGAGACCGAAATTCACTGCATTCAAAAGTCGCCACTCAATGCGATATCCGATGTTGGATAGTGCAGTGAGAATCGTGGCGAAGTGGCAACCCCGCTCCATACTGAGCAGGCGCTTGACGTTTTCCAATACAAAGAACTTTGGCTGGTGTCGCTCAATCACCTGCACTATGGCTTGAAAAAGCGTGCCGCGAGGGTCACGAATTCCAAGTTTTTTTCCCGCACTGCTGAAAGGCTGACAGGGGAAACCACCGGAAAGCACATCATGCGGAGGAATTTCATCAAAGAAATCGTGGATGTCCCCCTCCTTCAATGGCGAGCCAAACTGGTCGCGATAAACCTGACATGCTTTAGGCTCAATGTCATTCGCCCAAACTGTTTTGAAACCGACAGCGTCCGCCGCAATCCGAAATCCACCTATTCCACAGAATAATTCGACAGTAGTGTTTAGTCCGCCGTCTGAGCTTGGCCTGTGACCGTTCTTAGAATTCGTGGTTTTCAATTTCTTTTATCCACGTTATCAAACTCACGCCTTCGCGTAAACCTCCGCGCCCTTTTCCACGAACTCCTTCGACTTTTCTTCCATCCCCTTCTTCAGCGCTTCTTCCTCGGCGATGCCTTGTTCGGCGGCGTATTTGCGGACGTCTTCGGTGATCTTCATCGAGCAGAAGTGCGGGCCGCACATGGAGCAGAAATGCGCGGTCTTGGCGCCGTCCTGCGGCAGGGTTTCGTCGTGGAACTCGCGCGCGGTCACGGGGTCGAGCGCGAGGTTGAATTGATCTTCCCAGCGGAATTCAAAGCGCGCCTTGGAGATGGCGTTGTCGCGGTATTGCGCGCCGGGATGGCCCTTGGCCAGGTCCGCCGCGTGCGCCGCGATCTTGTAGGTGATGACGCCGTCTTTCACGTCCTTCTTGTTCGGCAGGCCGAGGTGTTCCTTGGGCGTGACGTAGCAAAGCATCGCGCAGCCATACCAGCCGATCATGGCCGCGCCGATGCCGCTGGTGATGTGGTCGTAGCCGGGCGCGATGTCGGTGGTGAGCGGTCCGAGCGTGTAGAACGGCGCTTCGCCGCACCATTCGAGCTGCTTGACCATGTTCTCCTCGATCATGTGGATGGGCACATGGCCGGGACCTTCGTTCATGACTTGCACGCCCTTGGCCCACGCGCGTTTGGTGAGTTCGCCTTGCGTTTCGAGTTCGCCGAATTGCGCGCGGTCATTCGCATCGGCAATCGAGCCGGGACGAAGTCCGTCGCCGATGGAGAACGCAACGTCATACGCGGCCATGATGTCGCAGATGTCGTCCCAGTGCGTGTAGAGGAAATTCTCTTTGTGATGCGCGAGACACCATTTGGCCATGATGCTGCCGCCGCGCGAAACGATGCCGGTCATGCGGCTCGCGGTCATCGGCACGAAACGCAGCAGCACGCCGGCGTGAATGGTGAAGTAATCCACGCCCTGCTCCGCCTGTTCGATGAGCGTGTCGCGGAAGAGTTCCCACGTGAGGTCTTCGGCGCGGCCGTTGACTTTTTCCAGCGCCTGATAGATTGGCACGGTGCCGATGGGCACAGGCGAGTTGCGTAAAATCCATTCGCGCGTGGCGTGGATGTTTTTGCCGGTGGACAAATCCATGACGGTGTCCGCGCCCCACTTGATGGACCAGCGCATCTTTTCCACTTCTTCTTCGATGCTCGACGCCACAGCAGAGTTGCCGATGTTGGAATTTATTTTCACCAAGAAATTGCGACCGATAATCATCGGCTCGTTCTCCGGATGATTAATGTTCACAGGGATGATCGCGCGACCCGCAGCAACTTCCTCGCGCACAAACTCCGGCGTGATTTCTTTCGGGATGCGTTGCGGAAATTTCTTGAAGACGGAAGGCGTGAACTCGCTGCTGGTAAGCTGCTGCGAACCGGCATGCTGCTTGTCGAGCTGGTTGCGGACGATGTCATTCGCCATGTCCGAGATGCGGGCGCGGCCCATATTCTCGCGGATGGCGATGAACTCCATCTCGGGCGTGATGATGCCAGCGCGGGCGTATTGCAATTGCGTGACGACCTTGCCAGCCTTGGCGCGGAGCGGTTTGCGGCGCTGGCCGAGCAGACCGGGAAATTCCACGAGGCGATTCTTCTCCGCGTTGCTGGCGAACTCGGCGTGTTTGCCGGAAAGATAACCGTTGTCCATCGGCTTCACTTCGCGACCGTCGTATTCCTCGACGTCGCCGCGTTTCAAAATCCATTCGCGGCGCAGCGCGGGCAAACCTTCCTCGGATTTGCCGGTGAACGCGGGGTCGCCCCACGGCCCGCTGCAATCATAGACGCGCACGGGTTTGTTCGGGCGCACGTCACATTCACTGATTGTGGTGGGCGAGAGCTGAATCTGGCGCATCGGCACACGGATGTCGGGGTGTAACTGGCCTTCGACGTAAACACGTTTGGAGTTGGGCAACTGCTCGCTGCTGTGCGGTTCGAACGATTCTTTGGTCGCGATCATAATTTATTAAATGGTTTTGAACGGGAACCGGAAAGCGCTTTGGTAAGGCGCGTAGCGTATTGGCCGCCACGCAGTGGCTCCATGCGCCGGCATTATCCGGATCAAGTTCACGGGTCATTGGCGCTCACGCGTCAAACTCTCAGCGTCGCCCAAAGGCGATTTGGCTCCCCGAACAAACCCAAGCTAGCTGATTGAACCAAACCGTGCAAGCGCGGGAACAGCGAGAATTTTCCACGAAAGCTTGCTTGAAAAATTAGCCGTCACCAAAATGGTTGCTGCACCGTCAATGTCACTTCATTCGCGGTTTGAAATTTTATCTCTTTAGCACATGGCTATCATCAATCCACTGAACACTACCCGCACCGTTGACGCCTTGAGCGAAGCCGCCACGCGCGACACCGCCGCCGTTTTGCAATCGCTCGGCGTTTCGGCCAACGGCTTGACCGAGGAGGAAGCCGCCGCGCGACTGGCGCAATACGGCCCGAACGAAGTCGCGCATGAGCGCAAGCACGAATGGCTGCACCGCTTCTGGACCGCCGTGCGGAATCCGTTGGTCGTGCTGCTGACCGTCCTGTCCATTCTTTCATTTGCTACCGACGACATTCCCGGCGGCACGGTGATGCTGGCGATGGTGATTCTCGGTGTGGCACTGCGCCTCGTGCAGGAAACGCGCGCCGGCAACGCAGCCGCCAAACTCAAGGCGATGATCAAGGTCACCGCCACCGTGCTGCGCGACGGACAACAAAAAGAAATTCCCTTGCAACAACTCGTGCCCGGCGACGTAGTGAAATTATCGGCGGGCGACATGATTCCTGGTGACGTGCGGCTCATCGCCGCGAAAGATCTATTCATAATCCAAGCAACGTTGACCGGCGAATCGCTGCCTGTAGAAAAACATGATCTGACAGACACGCGCACCGGCATCTCGTCCATCGAACACACGAACATCTGTTTCCTCGGCACGAGCGTGGAGAGCGGTGCGGCCACGGGCGTCATCCTCGCCACGGGAGCGCAAACTTATTTCGGAAAAATGGCGAGCAGCCTTTCAGGCCAGCAGACGGACACGGCGTTCGACAAGGGCGTAAAAAAATTCGTCTACCTCATGCTGTCGTTCATGCTGGTGATGGTGCCGATGGTATTTTTCATCAACGGCTTCATGAAGCACAACTGGAAGGACGCCTTCTTTTTCGCGATGGCCGTCGCCGTCGGGCTGACGCCGGAGATGTTGCCGATGATTGTTTCCGTCTGTCTTTCCAAGGGTGCGCTGGCGATGTCCAAGAAAAAAGTCATCGTCAAAAAACTGAATTCCATCCAGAACTTCGGCGCAATGGACGTGCTCTGCACCGACAAGACCGGCACGCTGACGATTGACCATGTTATCCTCGAACTCCATGTGGACGTCTTCAAAAACGAGAGCGAGGCCGTGCTGCGCGACGCGTATCTCATCAGCCATTTCCAAACCGGCTTGAAAAACGTCCTCGACCGCGCCGTGCTGAAATACAAGCAACTGCACGGCGAACTCGGCGTTGATAAATATAAAATGGTGGACGAAATCCCGTTCGATTTCTCCCGCCGCATGATGTCTGTGGCCATCGAATTGCCGAATGGCGAGCGGCAGTTGCTTACCAAAGGCGCGCCGGAAGCGGTCTTCGCCAAGTGCTCGCACTTCGAGAGCGACGGCGAAATTTTGCCGATGGAACCGATTCTCGTCGGCGACCTCGTGCAGCAGGTGAACGATTTGAGCGAAGACGGTTTCCGCGTACTCGCCGTCGCCACAAAAAAACTGGGCGCGCAAACCACGTTTACCAAAGCGGACGAAAGCGATTTGGTTTTGACCGGCTATCTCGCGTTCCTCGATCCGCCGAAAGATTCCGCCGCCAAAGCCATCACCGCTTTGCGTCAAAACGGCGTGACGGTCAAAGTGCTCACCGGCGACAACGACCTCGTCACGCGCAAAGTATGTAGCGAAGTCGGGATTCACGCGGAAAAAATTCTGCTCGGCAGCCAGGTGGAAAAGTTGACGGAAGACGAATTGTGCAAGGAAGTCGAAACCACGGATGTGTTTGCGCGCCTCTCGCCGACGCATAAAAAGCGCGTCGTGCAGGCGTTGCAAAAAAACAAGCACGTCGTCGGCTTCATGGGCGACGGCATCAACGACGCCCCTGCTCTACGGGCCGCCGATGTAGGTTTGTCCGTGGACAACGCCGTGGATATCGCCAAGGAATCCGCCGACATGATTCTGCTGGAAAAAGATTTGATGGTGCTCGAAGAAGGCGTGCTCGAAGGCCGCAAGGTGTTCGTCAACATTTTGAAATACATCCGCATGGGCGCGAGTTCCAACTTCGGCAACATGTTCAGCGTGCTCGGCGCCAGCGCGTGGCTGAAGTTTCTGCCGATGCAGCCGATTCAGGTGCTGACGAACAACCTGCTCTACGATTTTTCGCAGGTGCCGATTCCGACCGACAACGTCGGCAGCGCCGTCATTTCCAAGCCACGGCCGTGGGCAATGGGCGACATCGCCAAGTTCATCATTTTCATCGGGCCGATCAGCTCGATCTTCGACTACACGACGTATGCGTTGATGTATTTTTATTTCAAATGCGGCGACCTCGGCCTCGTGCCGCCGACACCAGAACTGATGGCGCGTTTCGCCAACGCGAAGGACAGCGACCACACCTACGCCGCCGCGCTGTTCAGCACCGGCTGGTTCGTGGAATCACTGATGACGCAGACGCTCATCGTCCACGTCATCCGCACGAACCAGATTCCGTTCATCCAATCGCGCGCCAGCTGGCAACTGACGATGACCACCATCGCCATCATGGGTATCGGCGCAATCCTGCCGTTTTCGCCGCTGGCGGCATATCTCGGCTTCGTGCCGTTGCCGTGGCAATTCTGGCCGCTGCTGGCCGTGACGCTGGTTTGTTACGTCGCTCTGACGCAACTCATCAAGATGTGGATGCTGAAGAAAAAGTGGATTTGAATTCCGAACAAAACAAAACGCCGTTCCGAAAAAATCGGAGCGGCGTTTTATTTATTGAAACCTTAATTTTTCAGTGCGGCTTTTTTCTTTTCCAACGCTTCCTTCAGCGGCGGCAACAACACTTCCATCCGCGTAAAGAAATTGGTCGGACAACTGTCCGCTGACAATAACGGCAGCGCTTGCAAACCCGCCTTTTTCACCCAGAAGGCATCGGCGGACTCACGATTGGCCAAACCATTTCCATAGCTGGTTTCAAACACGTCGAGATAGTTTTTCAACGCCTGATCGAGCAGCGCTTTGCGTGTGTCGGCCGACGCGGTTTCCGCTTTTTTTTCCAACACACGACCGATGCCGATTTGCGCGCGGCTGCGCAGGCTAACTCCGGCATACGGCGACGCAACCACTTGCGCGTAGGCATTCGTCGCCGCATCGAAAGCGCCAAGTTGTAAATAAAAGTCGCCTAATTCGCTGGCGGCCAGCGCGCCAAATTCGTTCGTCGGATTAGCCGCGCCGATTTGTGCGAAGATATTCGTCGCCAATTCAAAATTCGCGAACGGATGATTGGTGTCCGGCGCATCTAACCGCATCAACACGCCGCCGTATGCGAACATCGCCTGTGTCGCCAGCGGCGCCGGACAATTCGTGTCCGCCAGCAATTTGGTCAGGTAGTCCCGCGCGTCCGTAAAACCCGAACGGCCCACGGCGGCGCGACTAGCCATCAGTTGCGCAGGGAAATACAGGCTGGAATTTTTCCACGCGGGCGTCTGGAAAATTAATTCGTAGTTTGTCTCCGCACCGACGAAATTTCCGGCGCGGTAAAATGAATCCGCCACCCACCACTGTGCCTGCGGCGCGTTGGTATCCGCCGGAAAGCGTGTGACGAATGCGGTAAAAAGCTGGAATGCATTGGTCTCGCGTCCCGCCTGATAATTTGCATGCGCCAGCGCGTATTGCACTTGCGGCAGCATTTCATTGGTCGAATGATTTACCAACCAGCCTTCGTAGTTGGTGATGGCCGCCGACCAGTTTTGGCTGCGCTCAAATGTTCGCGCCACCGCCAGCTCCACTTGCGGCACGAGTGCGGAATGAGGAAACTGCTGCACAAATTCGCGGAAAACTTTTTGCGCATTCGTCGGCGACGAGAAATCGGAAAAACCCTCACCCAGCAGCAACATGCCGCGATCTGCAAACGCGCTTGCGGGAAATTTCCCCAACAACTGGCGCATCGCCGCCTCGGCGCCGGCGGCATCCTGCAATTCTAAGTCCGCCCGCAAAATCTGATAGAACGCGCGGTCGCCCATGGATTTTTCAACCTCCGGAAAATTTCCAAATTCATCCAGCACCGCCTGATAATATTGTCGCGCCGCCGCAAACTCCTTCAACATGAACAAGGCGTCGCCCGTTTTAAATTTAGCTACGGCCAGATTTTCCGAAGCCGGTAACCGCTGTGCCGCTGCGCGAAAATCCAACAGACTCTCGGCATATTTGTCCGCTTTCCAATTGCACCAGCCGCGGTCCAGACAGGCCATGCCTGTCAGCGGGCTATTCGTGAACGCACCGATGAATTGGTCGAAGCTCGTCTGCGCCGCAGCGAGCTGGTTCGTTGATGCGTTGTTGAGAAAATCCTTCAGACGCAATTCGCCCAAGGTTAACAAGGCCAATTGCGCCGCTGGCGAATTGGGAAATTGCGCCAGATATTTTTCCAATCCGGCGGTGGCGTTGGTGAAATCATTTTGCGCCGAGGCGAGCGCTGCAATTTTTAGAACCGCTTCGCGCTGGCGTTCCACTGGCGCGGTGTTGGTTAAATTTTCCGACCACGTGGCGAGCGCCGCCGCCGGTTGATTTTTTCTCTCTAACACCGTCGCCAGCATTGCCACCGAATCCGCCTGCCGACCAGCATCCTTCGCCGACTGCATCAAGTTGGTGGTGACCGCCAGCGCTGCGTCAAATTCATTTAATCCGAGTTTGACCTGATACAACAAATTTATCCGCTCCCAATCTTGTTCGGGTGCGAGCAGTTTGGGATTGAGCAACTCAAGAAATTTTTCTGCAGCGGCATAATTTGTCTGCATCACCTTAGACTGAGCCAGCGAAAGCCGACCATTGATGACGAGTGCATTATCCGCATCCATTTGCGCCGCGCGAATAAAAACGCCATTGGTCGCCTCGAGCATGGCGTCATGACGTGACCAATCGGGAAATTGCGCGTAAGCCGCTGCGGCTTCCACCACCGCTGTCAACCGCAACGATGAGTTCGGGAAATTTTTGGCGAGCGCAGAAAACGTTGCCGCGGCATTGGTAAAATCACCTTGAGCAAATTGCGCTTCACCCAGCCAGTAAGCATAGTAGTCCGCCAGACCGCCAGCTTCATTGATGCGTGGCGAAAGCAAGTTGATGACGGCGGCGTATTTACCCTGCTTAAACTGCGCCTGCGCCTGCGACAAAACCGCTGAGGCGACCTGCATTGACCGGGGAAAACGTTGGGTGAATTGTGCGAACTCCGTTTCTGCGCGACTCCAGTTTTGATCTTGAAACGACGCCGTCGCCGTTGCAAATGCGCGCTCCTCGCGTGTGTTTGCCGCCAGCAGTTGCCCACCACCAAGCACGAGCACAGAGAGAATCAAAAGCCATTGCCGGAAAAAAGCCATGCGCCGAATCTAAACGACCCAGCGCATGGACAAAAGCGGAATTCGCAACGGTTCAATTCAAAACACTTTTCAGATAATGACCCGTGAAGCTCGCCGCGCAGTGGACAACTTTTTCCGGCGGACCTTCCGCGACAATTTTTCCGCCGCCCGAACCACCTTCTGGGCCGAGGTCAATAATCCAGTCCGCTGTTTTGATTACGTCCAGATTATGTTCGATGATGAGCAACGTGTTACCCGCGTCGCGCAACCGGAATAAAACTTCGAGCAACTTCGCCACGTCGTGAAAATGCAAACCCGTCGTCGGCTCGTCCAAAATGTAGAGCGTTTTGCCGGTCGCGCGACGCGATAGTTCCGTCGCCAACTTCACGCGCTGCGCCTCGCCACCGCTCAACGTCGTTGCCTGCTGACCAAGCCGGATATAACCGAGCCCAACTTCCGCGAGCGTCAGCAGCGGATCATAAATTTTCGGCACGGCGCGGAAAAACGTCACGGCCTCCTCCACGGTCATATCCAAAACATCCGCGATGTTTTTGCCTTTGTAAGCAATCTCCAAAGTCTCACGGTTATAGCGCTTACCGTTGCACGCCTCGCAAGTCACATAAACCGCCGGGAGAAAATTCATCTCGATCTTCAGCACGCCGTCGCCTTCGCACTTCTCGCAGCGCCCGCCCTTCACGTTGAAACTGAAACGGCCCGGTTCGTAGCCGCGCACTTTCGCGGTGGGCAGCTTCGCAAACAGATCGCGGATCTGATTGAACATGCCGGTGTAAGTGGCCGGATTGCTGCGCGGCGTGCGGCCGATCGGCGATTGATCAATCACAATAACCTTGTCGAGATTTTCAAAACCTTTCAAAGCCTTGTGTTCGCCGGGCCGCTCCTTGGAACCGTAAAATTTGCGGAACAAGGCGCGCTGCAAGATGTCGCTGACAAATGTGCTCTTGCCCGAACCGCTGACACCGGTGACGCAGGTGAAGAGGCCGAGCGGAATCCGCAGATCAATGTTCTGTAAATTATTTTCTGTGCAGCCGAGGACTTCCAGCCAGCCGCGTTCTTCGGTGGGCACAATCCGCTTCTTGGGAATCGGAATCGAAAGCTCACCGGTGAGGTATTGGCCCGTCAGCGATTTCTTGCTCGCCAGAATATCCGGCAAGGTTCCCGCCGCCACCAGTTCGCCGCCATGAACGCCCGCGCCGGGCCCCAGATCCAAAATGTAATCTGCCGCGCGAATCGTGTCCGCGTCATGCTCCACGACGAGAACGGTGTTGCCCAGATCGCGCAGTCCTTTCAGCGTGGCAAGTAAACGGTCGTTGTCTCGCTGGTGCAGGCCGATGCTCGGCTCGTCAAGGACATACAGCACGCCGACGAGCGCCGCGCCGATTTGTGTGGCCAGCCGGATGCGTTGCGCTTCACCGCCGCTCAATGTGCCGCTCTCGCGATCCAGCGTAAGATAACCAAGGCCGACATTCCGCAGGAAGCCGAGCCGCGCGCGGATTTCCTTGATGACCTCGGCGGCGATCTTCAGTTCAAACTCCGTCAGCTTGAGTGCGGCAAAAAACTCATCCGCCTTTTCCACGGACAACGCGCACACGTCCATGATGGAGAGACCGGGAATCAGAATGCGCTTTGACTTTTTTGCGCCCCGCTTCCCCTCACCCTGACTCTCCATTTGCAGGGGCGCCCCCTCACCCCTTCCCTCTCCCCCGCTGGGGGAGAGGGTGTCCGCAGAACGCGTCGCACCCAATGTGACGGCCAAAATTTCCGGTTTCAAACGTTTGCCTTTGCAGGCGTCACAGAACTGCGGCGCCATGTAAGCTTTCAGCCGGTTGCGGATGAATTCGCTTTCGCTGTCGTTCGCGAGACGTTCCAAGTTCGGGAGCACGCCCTCAAACGGACGCGTGATGCTGCTGACTTTTCCCGCGCGCCAGAATTTAAATTCGATATCGTCCTCGCCGGAACCGTGGAGCAGAACCTTTTTAAAATCCTCCGGCAAATCCTTGTAGGGCGTCTCGGTGCTCACGTTGAAATGCGCCGCGATGGAACGCAGCATCGCCTTGTAATAAATGATCAGCCGCTTGCCCGCGCGCCGCCACGGCTGGATCGCGCCGTCGAGCGGCAGTTCCATGTCCGGCACGACGAGCGCCTCGTCGAAAATCATCTTCTGGCCGAGGCCGTGGCAGATCGGGCACGCCCCGGCGGGCGCGTTGAAGGAAAAATGTTTCGGCGTCGGCGGATCGTAGCTCTTGCCGGTCGCGGGCGAACACATCTTGTTCGAGTGCAGGGTTTCGATCCATTCATCACTCGTAGGGCGCGTCACTCCGTGCGCTCCGCCATTTGATTTTCCAACACTCGCGGCAGGCAGAGGACTGCCCGCCCTACCCGTTTCAAGCTGATGCATCGTGAACATCACACCTTCGCCGAGGCGCAGCGCGGTCTGGACTGAATCACCGAGGCGGACGCGGATCTTCTCATCGATCACCAAACGGTCCACGACGGCCTCGATGTTGTGAAATTTCTTTTTATCGAGCTTGATGCGCTTGTTCTCATCGCCGAGTTCCAACATCTCGCCATCCACGCGCACGCGCACGAAGCCTTCGCGGGCCAGACGCTCGAACACATCGCGGAACTCACCCTTCTGCCGGCGCACGACGGGCGCGAGCAGCATGACTTTTGTTTTCGGCGGCAGCGCGAGAATTTTATCCACGATGTCACTGGTGCTCTGCGTGGAAATGGGAACGCCGGTTTCCGGACAATGCGCCTGACCAATATGCGCGTAAAGCAAGCGCAGGTAATCGTAAATTTCTGTGGTGGTCGCAATGATGGATCGCGCGTTGCTGCCGGAACTGCGTTGCTCAATCGCGATGGCAGGCGACAAACCTTCGATGAAATCCACGTCTGGCTTTTGCAACTGATCAAGGAATTGCCGCGCGTAGGCGGAAAGCGATTCGACGTATTTGCGCTGGCCTTCCGCGTAAATCGTGTCGAACGCGAGCGACGATTTACCGCTGCCGCTGAGGCCGGTGACGACGACCAACTTGTCGCGCGGGATTTGCAGCGTGAGATTCTTGAGGTTGTGCTCGCGCGCGCCGCCGATCTTGATGAATTCCTTGCTCATGTTGTGAATTTCTCGTCGAAACGAAAAATCACACTACGCCACGCGGCGGAAAAAGCAAAGCTGGAGTTGCCCGCATCTAAAAAAATTTAAGGCAGTAGAATCAATTGATAGAACTTCAACGCCGAGGCCGAGTTCGTATCCACAAAATTGAACACGCCATTGGTCGAGGTGATGATTTCCGGGAACACGGTCCAACTCGGCGGCGCGAGGTTGGTGGTCCATTGCACTTGAAATTGTTCGTTGGTCAGGCCGGTCCATTGGAGATTCACGCCATTAGAATCAATGAAGAATCTGTTGATGGCGGGAATGGTGCTGACGGTGATGAAGAAAGAATTGGTCGCGCTCAAGTTGGGTATGCCATTGTCGGTGACAACAGTGGTAACGGTATTAATGGTGCCAGCCTGCGCGAGCACCGGTGTCCAGGTGATGATGCCAGAGCCGGGTGTGATGCTCATTCCTGACGGCGCAGTCAACAAAGTATAGGTCAGTGTGTTCGTCGGAAGATCAGGATCGGTCGCGGTGGCCTGCGCCGTCCACAGCACCATCTCATTAATATTTGTATTCGGTGGCAGAAACAAAGTCGGCGGCGTATTGGTCAGATTAATGTCTGAGAGCGCCTTGATGGCCAAGCTGTGCATGCCGCCCGAGGCGATGGCAAAAACATTCGTGCAGTCTGCCGGCACATTCGTCTGGTTGTAGGTATTGTCGCCCCACATGACAATCGTGCCATCGCTCTTCAGCGCCATGCTATCATCGGCATTCGCCGAAATGGCTGCTACATTGGTCAGGTCGGATGGGACATTTGTCTGGCCGAACGTATTGTCACCCCAAGCTACAACCGTTCCGTTGCTTTTCAATGCCAAGGCGTGGGAGCTGCCGACGGCAATCGCCACCACATTGCTTAAGCCCGCAGGCGCAGCCGGAATACTGCCACCAAATACACGCACCGTGCCACTGGCCCTTAGCGCAATACAACTACCGTTACCGGCAATAGCCACAATGTTAGTCACGCTGACTGGCACGGCACCTGAACCGGGAACATTTGCTCCCCAAGTGACAACTCCGCCATCGGGCTTCAGAGCCGCGCCGTTTTGACCAAAGATGGCCACTTGGATGGCATTCGTTAAACTTGACGGAATGTTTGAATAAACAAAAGCAGCACTCGGCCAGCCCCAACCAAAGATGCTGTAATCCGTTTTAATTCCTAAATCAATCACCCCAGAACCCGTCATGGAAATTACATTCGAGTAGCCGGACACGAGATTAGACCCGCCGGCACCATCCTGCCCCCAGTCCATCAGTTTAAAATCGTTTTTCAACGCCATGCTGTAGAGGTTGCCCCCGGCAATCGCCGTGGCATTCGTCAATCCCGCAGGCACATTAGTCTGCCCTGCCACGATGCTGAATGAACCGACATTATTATTTCCCCAAGCGAACGCCTGACCCGCTGCGAACATCTGGTCAAAGCCATACACCGCGCTGAACGCATTGCTCACAACTAAACGGCAGTGGTAAAGTTGATTGGCCACCAAACCGCTGATGTCGTTGGTCACAAAAACGACGCTAACACCAGCCCCCACACTGACCGGCGGCGTGGAAAACCCATAGAAACGACTTGGTCCCCATTCAAACCAGACGGTCGTCGCCGCCCCGTTCGGCGTGGCCATGCCATTAATCCGCGCAGAAGTGCCAGTCACAAATGTCGCCGGTTCGGTGAAAGCATACGGGGCCGCCCCAGGCAGAGCATTCACGACCACGGTGAACTTGTTGGTGGCACTCAACGACTGGTTGGTGAGCGCGTAAGGGTTGAAATCGGTCACCACGGTCGTGATGGTATTCGTGCCAGCGTTGGCGTTGGTGGGCACCCAGGTGATAACGCCGGTGTTGGTATCAATCGTCACGCCATTGGTCGGATTCAGCAGCCGGTAGGTCAGCAGGTTAGTGGGAATGTCCGCATCTGACGCGGTGTTGGTCACGATGAGTGTATCGTAGGCGGTGACGATGTAATTCGTCTGGCTCGGCACGTTTGTCGTCCAGAACGGCGGCAGGTTCACCTCGTTCACCACCACGGTGAAGTTCGTGGATGTGCTCAACGCGGGCGCGCCATTGTCCGTCACGATGACCGTGATCACATTCGTGCTCGGGCCATCCGCTTCCAGCGGCCTCAGCGTAATGACTCCGCTGTTCGTATCAATGCTCGCCCACACCGGCGCATCATTCGACAGCGCGTAAGTCAAAATATTCGTCGGCAGGTCCAGGTCCGTCGCCACATTCGTGATACTCAACACGTTCGACTCGTTCAGCGTCACATTCGCAAAACCATTCGTCCAATACGGCGCACTGTTCGTTTCCAATACCGTGACCAGAAAACTATTACTGGCCGTGAACGTTTGGTTCGTCAGCGCATACACATTGGTGTCCGTCACATACACCGTGACGTTATATACCGCCGGCCCTTGCAGTTCGGTCGGCGCCCAGGTAATCACACCATTCGTATCAATCACCGGCGACGGGTTGGTCGTCGCATAGGCGAGCGAGTTCGACCAGCCGTTCGCAATGGTCGCGTTAGTGTCCACCGCAACCGTCAGGGCGTAAGTCAAAGGATTCACCGGCAGGTCCGGATCGCTCGCCGTCGCGTTAATCGTGTTCGTCGCCAACTCATACATCGTCACTGTCGGGAAGCTGTTCGTCCAATACGGTGCCGAGTTCACTTCGTTCACAACCACCGTGAAGTTTGTCGTCGCGCTCAATTGCGGAAGCCCATTGTCGGTCACGACAACCGTGACATTGGTTGTTGTTGGGCCGTCCGTTTCCAAAGGTGTCAACGTGATAAGACCGCTGTTCGTATCAATGCTTGCCCACGCCGGCGAATTTGTCAGCACGTAAGTCAGTGTATTCGTCGGAAGGTCCGCGTCCTGCGCCGCCGCATTCACCGTGTTCGTCGTCAACTCATTCATCGTCACTGTCGGGAAGCTATTCGTCCAATACGGTGCCGAGTTCACTTCGTTCACAACCACCGTAAAGCTGTTCGTCGCGCTCAAACTCCAGTTCGTCAGCGCATACGCATTCGTGTCCGTCACAATCGTCGTGAAGACGTAAACGCCCGGCCCTTGCGATTCCGTTGGCGTCCAAGTGATGATGCCGTTCGTATCAATCGTCGCGTTGGTCACGGCCGGATCGCTGAGGTTCGTCGACACGACGGTCAGCGTGTAAGTCAAAGCATTGGTCGGCATGTCCGAATCGCTCGCCGTGTTTGTCACGGTCAATAACGTCTGCTCGTTCACGACATAATTTGTCGCGCCCGGCACGTTCGTCGGCCAATACGGCGCCACGTTCACTTCGTTTACAATCACGGTGAAGTTCGTCGTCGCGCTCAACGCTGGACTGCCATTGTCCGTCACGATGACGGTGATAACATTCGTTGCCGGACCGTCGGCTTCCAACGGTGTCAACGTGATAAGACCGCTGTTCGCATCAATCACCGCCCACGCCGGCGAATTCGTCAGCGTGTAAGTCAGCGTGTTCGTCGGAATATCCGCGTCCTGTGCCGTTGCGTTCACATTGCTCACCGTTAACTCATCAAGCGTCACCGTCGGGAAACTGTTCGTCCAGAACGGCGCGCTGTTCGTTTCCAAAACGGTGACGAAGAAAAAGTTTGTCGCCGTGTAAGTCAGATTGGTCAACGCATACAAATTCGTATCGGTCGCGAACGTGGTGAATTTATAAACGCCCGGGCCTTGCGCCTCGGTCGGCGTCCACGTGATGACGCCGTTGGTGGGATTGATGCTGGCGTTGGTGACGGCGGGATCCGCTGGATTC
>Ga0208507_1000786_pt1 | contig 19175 bp, 13 predicted proteins | sample CryBogCBH12Aug01_FD_184626 | JGI IMG/M metagenome (GOLD analysis project Ga0208507, IMG submission 184626) | Freshwater microbial communities from Crystal Bog, Wisconsin, USA - CBH12Aug09.1 (SPAdes) (version 2) | ecosystem: Environmental > Aquatic > Freshwater > Lake | place: Crystal Bog... | reverse complement strand
TGCCGGGCCAGGGCAGGCGCGCCAGGGCCTGGGGCAGCCCCGGGGACAGAGCCGGGACGGGTCGCTTCATGGCCTGGGCCGCGCGCACCGTGAGCTGCGGGAGCAGGAAGGGGAACTCATGGCGGCGCGCGGTCAGGCCCGGCAGCCGGAGCACGGCGCCCTGGAGGCGGAACAGCAGGTCGTGGCGGAAGCTGCCCGCAGCGGCCAGCTGCTCGAGGTCCCGGTGGGTGGCGGCCGCGAAGCGCACATCCACCTTCACCGCCTGGTCGGAGCCCACTCGCCGGATCTCGTGCTCCTGCAGCACCCGCAGCAGCAGGGACTGCAGGCGCGGGGACAGGTCCGCCACCTCGTCCAGGAAGAGGGTGCCGCCCCGGGCCGCCTCGATGGCACCCCGGCGGTCCCGGTCGGCGCCGGTGAAGGCGCCCCGGACGTGGCCGAACAGCTCCGATTCCAGCAGGCCCTCCGCGAAGGCTGAGCAGTTCACGGGTACGAGAGGCCCGGTGCGCCCCGACCGGCAGTGCAGCTCCTGGGCGGCCAGCTCCTTGCCGCTGCCCGTGGGCCCCAGGATCAGCACGGGCAGCTCGGAGGCCGCCACGCGCTCCAGCTCCCGGAGCACCGCGGCCATGGGCTCGCTGCCATCCGTGAGCAGGAGCCCGCCCGGGAGGCCGGTCTCGGGCGGCCGCCGGGCCCGGAGCTGGGCCAGCCAGGGGGCGAGCAGCAGGGGCTCCAGGGGCGGGGCGGCGGGGTGCTCCAGAGGCTGGGCCAGCAGCACCGCGCCCACGGGGCAGCCCTCCCAGGTCAGGGGGTGGCCCTGCCAGCCCCAGCCCGCGTGGGCGAAGGGGGCCAGGGCACCGTCCCGGGCCAGGCGGCTGAGGGCGCCCTCGGGGGGGGCCTCGCCGCAACCCAGGGACTGTACCCGGCCCTCATCTTCCCAGGCCAGCCAGGTGGGCACCCTCCGCTGGGCCAGCCAGGCCTGGAGGAGCCCCAGAGGCGTCGGGGACGCCGGGGTGACCGCCCGGGGCCAGAGGGCCGCCAGGCGGCGGTGGCAGCGTGGCTCGGCCACCCGGTCGGCAATGGCCTGGAGGGCCAGGAGGTCCCGGGCAGTGCGCAGGTCCGGCAGCCGCTCCAGGACCTGGAGCCCCAACTCAAGGCACATGATCTGGGTGGGACAGGCCCGCCAGGCCGACCAGAAGGCCTCGGCATGGCCCCTGCCCCGGAACAGCCGGTGGGCCTCCCAGCTGAGCCGGGTCTCGGGGTCCGCGCCGGGTGGCGGCGGGTCCTCCAGGGGGCCGAGGGCGGCCTGGAGGAAGCCCGTGTAGGGATGGTCCCCGGCCTGCTCCAGGCCTTCACGCACCAGATCCCAGCGCTCCCGGTCGGCGCCGTGGCTGGCCAGGAGGCCCCAGCCCTCGGTGAAGGCCGGGTGGGCCTCGACCATGGCCCGGATCCGGGCCAGGGCCGCGTCGGGTTCCAGGCGCACCTCGGCCAGCTGGGCGACCTCCATGTCCTGCCAGGGCTGCGGCAGGGGCCCCCGGAGGGCGGCCCAGCGGGCGTGGGCGGGCAGATCCGCCCACTGGATGGCTGTGACGGCGGCGTTGGAGGCCGCGCGCCCGGCCCAGGCTTCGGCGCCCAGGCGCTGGAAGTGGGCGTGGGCCAGGGTGAAGGCGCGCAGGGCGGCCTCCGGCGCGAAGCCCCGCAGCGCCAGCTGTCCCTGGGCCATCCAGTGGAAGGGATCGGCGCAGGGATGGGCCGGGGTGCCCCAGGCCGGATAGCCGGGTGCGGCGGGGGGTGGCGTCCCGCCCCAGCGCACCCGCAGCCGGTCCCAGGTGGGATGCCCCGAGGCGGGGGGCGGTTCGGGGCGCTGGGAGGCCTCCCGGAGATCCGCGTCCAGGGCCTCGCTCCAGCCCGGGGGAGGAGCCGCCGGGAGCCGTCCCCGCAGCACCTCGGCCAGGGGCGGTTCCGGCGGGGCCCCGGACCCCAGGTGGTCCGGCACCAGGGGCCCGAGCCCCCGGGGGGCGGCCCCGGCGCCCCGGGCCCAGGCCCGCACCTGGGGCGCGAGCATGCAGGTGCCGTCCCCGAGCTCCTGCAGCCAGGGTGAACCCCGGAAGGGCGCCAGCTCCGCGGGCAGCGCCGGCAGCAGGAGCGGTCCCGCCTGGGGCTGCAGCAGGGGCCAGGGCAGGTCTGGCGCCAGCGGGTCCGTGGGCAGGAGGCGGCCCTCGGCATCCTGGTCGCGCAGGAGGGCTTCCCACCAGCCCGCGGGCAGGGTCCGGCAGGCGGGGGGCAGCAGGTCCAGGTAGGGGGGCAGGTGCAGGGTCCCGGCTTCGTCCACGGCCCCCAGGACCGCCACCCAGCCGAGGCGCCGGGGCCGGTCCAGCAGCACCGACCCCGCGGCCATCCAGGGGGTGCCGTCCCCATCCAGCAGAGCCTCCCAGGCCCAGGCGAGCAGCTCGTCCTCCCGGGCGCCGCGCCGGGTGGCCGCCACGCCGGGACTGCCGTGCCGCAGCCGGGCCACCCAGCCGGGGTCCGGGCGGGCCGCAAAGACCGTGGGGAAACCGGAGACCCGCGGTCCCTGGGGGCGCCGGGCCTCCTGGTCCAGCCGGGGCCAGCGGCCCTCGCGGCCCCCCAGGAGCCAGGCCTGGCTGATGGCCGCCAGGGCCCAGGCCGCATCGCCCCAGCGCCGGCCCCGGTCGAGTCCCCAGGGGGGCTTCCAGTCGCCGAGCCAGGCGGCTCTCAGCACCCGAGCATGTCCCGCCAGACCTCCCAGAAGTCCGGGAAGGTCTTGGCGACGCAGTGCGGATCCTCCAGCTCGCCCCCCCAGCGGAGGGCGCCAACGGCGGCGGCGAAGGCCATGCGGTGGTCGTTGCGCGGGTTGAAGGGTGCCCGGCCCGGGGCAGGGGTGCCGGGGGTGATGCGGAGGGTGTGATCCCCGATCACCTCGGCCTGGCCCCCCAGCCAGCGCACCAGCTCCGCCGAGGCGTCCAGGCGGTCGCACTCCTTCAGGGGCAGGGTCTGCAGGCCCCGCAGCTCCGAGGGTCCCGGGGCCAGGGCCGCCAGGGCGGCGAGCACTGGGCCGAGGTCGGGGCAGTCGGTCAGGTCCGCGTCCAGCCCCCGCTGGAGGGGGCCGGCCACCTCCAGGCGCTGGGCCCCTGCCCAGGCCACCCGGCACCCGGCGGCGGCCAGGATGGCGGCCATGGCCCGGTCCCCCTGGGTGTCCTCGCCATCCAGGGGGGCGGCGCAGAGGCTGCGGCCCGTGGCGGCGGCGGCGGCCAGGAAGGCGGCAGCTCCGCTCCAGTCCCCGGGCAGCTCAAGCTCCCGGGGGGCCAGGGTCCCGCCGGGAATCCGCCAGCGGCCCGGCTCGAGCTCCGCCGCGCAGCCGAAGCGCCGGAGCCACTGGGTCGTCAGGCCCAGGTAGCTGGAGCTGGCCACGGTGGTCCAGGTCAGGGTGCTGGCCTCGGGCAGGGCGGCGGCGGCCAGGGCCAGCCCGGACAGGAACTGGCTGCTGAGCCGGGCGTCCACCCGGAGGTCCAGCCGCCGGGGGGGCACGGCGGCCGGCTGGAGCCAGGCGCCCGTCGCGTCCGTGGTCCAGGTGGCGCCCAGGGACTGGAGGGGCTCCAGCAGGGGGCCCAGAGGCCGCTCGAAGAGGCGGGGGTCACCCTCCAGCCGTAGGGGGGCCACCGCGGTCAAGGCGAGCCACGGCAGCAGGAAGCGCAGGGTGGTACCGGAGGCGCCGAGCCACAGGGGCGCCTCGGCCCCGGGCTGCCGGCCGCCGGTCAGGCGCCAGGTGCCGCCGTCCTCCTCGAGCGGGAAGCCCAGCCCCCGGAGGGCCTGGCGCATCCAGCGGGTGTCCTCGGCCTCCAGGCCGCCCCGCAGCAGGCTGGTGCCGGGGGCGATGGCCGCGAGGAGGAGGGCCCGGTTGGTGACGGACTTGGAGCCCGGGACCCGCACCGGGTGCAGGGCCGCGCCGGGGCCCAGCTGGCTGTCTTCAGGCAGTGACAAAGGCATGGAGGCAGGGTGCCCCGAGGCGCCCCTCGGGTGCAAGCGCTAAGCACCGGCGTCGAGATTTCCCGAAGCTAGGAGATGTTCTCGAAGATGGGCTTGGTGATGCGCTTGTCCGTCACCAGGGTGAACTTGTAGACGCCATAGAGGTCGATGATGCGCTTGTACCGGAGCGTGATGGTGCAGGTCCCGGCTTCCCCGTTGCTGACCTTGCTGGCCCGGATCGCGCTCTTGTCCGCCAGGGCTTCCGCCACGCCGAGCTCCCGGGCCTTGTCCTTGACCTCCCGCTCGACCACCTCGATGGGCTTGCGGCTGGCGCTGCTGGCGATGAAGTCGCAGGCGTCGATCAGCTCGCTGTTGCCGTAATAGACGGGGACCGCCTTGTAGGCCGCCGCACCCAGCACCCCGAGCACAAGCAGGGACACCAGGCATCCGATCTTGCCTTCACCGCGCTGACCTCGCATGCATGCCTCCGGATTACCTCAGATCTTCGAGGGCCTGCTTGGCCAGGGGAGCGACCAGGGGGCCTTCGGGACCGAGGAGGGTTGCTTGAGGATACTTCAGGGCCTGCCGGAATGCCTGCACTGCTTCGGCCTGGTAGGCAGTGCCAAGGTGGAGAAAACAGACCCCCGTGTGGTAGTCAATGGTGCCCTGGCAGACCCCGCGCACCGTGGTGAGCCGGGCGTCCCGCAGCAGCTCGATGGCCTTGTCATAGCGGCGGAACTGCATCAGGGCCAGGGCCAGGTTGAGCCGGATCAGGTTGGCCTCGTCCCCCTTGGCCCCGGCATAGCTCAGCCGCAGCTGCGCCAGCACGGCGGGATAGCAGAGGTCGGGGGAGCCCAGGGGCAGCTCCAGGGCCTCCCGCTGGAGGGGCAGACTCAGGGCGGCGCCGCCCTGGCTGAGCGAGACGGTCCCCGGGGTTGTCTCCAGGTGCTGTCGGAGGGCTGCCGTGGTGGGCAGGGGCTTGCCCTCCAGCTGGAGCAGGGGCAGACCGGGCTGGACCCCGGCCTGGAGGGCCGCGTCCGAGGCCGCGAGCACCCAGGGGCCGGGCTCGCCCGGGACGTCCAGGAGGACGAGGCCGAGGCCGGGCTCGGACAGGCGCGGCTGGGCATTGAGGCGGGCGGCGAGGGCGGCGAGGGGGTCCTGCTCCAGGGGCTTCACGTACAGCTGTTCCTCCTCGCCTTCGAGGGTGGCCAGCTTGAGCTCGACGCGGTGGACCACCTGGTCCTGGACGGGGGTGGCGAGGAGGATCAGCTCCGCCTCGTGGGCAGCCTTGAGCCGGGCGAGGGCCTCCCGGGGGGCCTCTCCGGGTCGGGCGGGCAGGAAGGCCACCTGCTGCAGGCGATCGCCCAGGGTCTCAAGCAGGGCCAGGAAGCGGGCGCGGCCCGTGAACTCCCCGCCCTCCAGGCCCACGAAGGCCAGCCGGGGCTTGGGTCGGGCCTCCAGGTCCAGAGCCTTGCCGTCCTCCAGGGTGACCCGCTGCGAGAAGCCGCCCCCGGGGAACCGCACCAGCAGGTCGTAGGGGCCCGAGCAGACGGGCGCTTTGAGAACGGGCAGGGGGCCGAGGCTCTGGCCCGACAGGAAGAGCTCCCCCCCGGGCCAGGCGGAGCTGACGGACAGGGCGCCCTTGGACGGCGCCATGCGGATGGGCTCGAGGGTGTGGTCAGCGGGGGGGGTGGCCAGGTCCTCACCCAGCTCCAGGACCCTGGTCCGGTAGCAGGGTGCCCGCAGCTCCAGCCGGTGCTTGCCCGGAGGCAGCTCGGGGATGACGAAGGGCGCCGAGAGGTCCTCGGGCCGCAGTCCCAGCGGCGTGGCCAGGATCGCGGCTTCCGGTCCGGCCTTGCCCGTGGCGTGGCCGAGGCTCTTCCCGTCCAGGAGGACCTCGATGTCCCCGCCCTGGACGTGGAAGGTGATGGTCGAGGCGGTGCGCTCAAGCTTGAAGTCGGCGGTCTTGGCATCCTTGGGGGCCAGCTCGAGGCCGAGCTCCGCCGGGGCGTAGCCGGCGCGTGCGTAGGCCAGCTTGTGCACGCCGAACGGCAGGTACTTCTTCGGCAGGGGCGGCACGTCCTTGCCATCCACCTGCAGGCGGCCGCCCTCGGGGAGGAAGCTCAGCTTGACCAGGGCAAACTTCTCGCCCTTCAGGCGGTCGAAGAGGGTGGCCAGGCGCTGGGAGGTGAGGGCCCGGTCGACATCGAAGTCCGGGTTCAGGTCGATGAGGGACTGCAGACGGACATGGGCGCGGGGCTTGTTCTGGGGGCTGCGGTCGTCCAGCACCGCGAGCCAGTTGTAGGCCTCGCAGAGCATCTGGACCCACTCGGGCTCCAGGGCCATGCCCTTGGGTGCCAGCGCGGCCACCACGCTGTCGAAGCGCTGGGTGGCGCCCTCGCGATCGCCCTGGGTGGCCCAGAGGGACTTGGCCTGGAGGAAGGTGTCCTTGAGCGAGGCGTCCTGCGCCAGCAGGGCGCAGGTGAGCAGGGGAAGGAGGAGCAGGGAGCGGAGGCGCATATCAGTTCAACCGGATCAGCAGATCGTTGCGGCGGTCACAGAGGATCAGGCCGCCGGAGCGGTCCAGCGCCAGGGAGGTGATGCGCCCGGTGATGCCGAGAGCCTTGAAGGTGGCCTGCCGGAGCACGGCGCCGTCAGGGCCGAAGAGGACGACGCCTTCGCCGAAGTCACCACCGTCCACCAGGGCGGCCACCTGACCGGCCCCGTCCGCGGCCAGGGCCGTCACGGTCCGGAAGGCGACGGGCAGGTCCTTGCCGTAGGGCACGATGGTGCGGGGCTGGCCGTCGGCATCCAGGAAGAGCAGCTTGCGGTCCGCGTCGGCGGCGATGACGACACCGCCTGCGGCGAGGGGAGCGAGGGCCGAGGCCGTGGGCGAGGCCACGGTGCGGGCGGGACCCTCCGCGGGGAACAGGGTGAGGGCCGGCGTCTTGGCATCCGCCACCCAGAGGGTGCCCCAGCGGTCCAGGGCGGCCCCGGAGATGGCGCTCAGGGTGCCCAGGGGCAGGGCCGTGGCGGAGTCCTCTTTCAAGAGGCCAGCCTTGGCCAGCAGCCAGAGGGACCCGGTCGGTCCGGCGACCAGGACCCGGGTGCCGGGCGCCGCCGGTCCCAGCGGGACCAGCTCTCCGCCCCGCAGGCGGAAGGCCTTGTCCAGGTCGTTCTGGAAGAGGAGCAGGTCACCGTCCGGGGCCGTGGCCAGGAGGGTCGGGGTCTTCAGCCACTTGGTCTTGCCGCCGGGCCAGGGGCCCTCGTTGCGGAAGGCCGGCTTGCGCAGGCGCTGCTTCACCAGGAGGGCGGTGCGCCACTCGGCTTCCCCGGCCTCGGCACTCTGGGGGGCCTTGGCCCGCAGACGCTGGAGCAGCCGCAGGCAGCCCGGCAGGTCGCCGAGCACATCCAGGGTCTTGGCCGCCTCGAGCATGGCCGGGGCGGCGGTGGGGGTCTCCTCCCGGAGGCGGAAGGCGTCGATGAACAGCTGGAGGGCCCGGGCCGGCTGGCCCTGGTCCCGCCAGGCCCGGCCCAGCTGGAGGCGGGCCTCGGCGCAGGCGGGGGCATCGGGGAAGTAGTCGAGCACCCGGTTGAACTCGGCCATGGCGTCCTTGAGGTCCGCGGGCCGCCGGGCCTGCCGGGCCAGCAGGACGCCGCGGAGGAGCAGGCCTTCGGCGGCCTCGGGGGCCTTGATGTAGTCCGTGCGCAGCCGGTCCAGATAGGGCATGGCGGCTTCCGGTTTCTGCTCGACCTCCACCTGGTGCCGGGCCAGGCGCAGCAGCACCTGGGGGGCGAAGGCGCTGCCGGGAGCGGCCTGGAGCAGCTGGGCCCAGGTCTCCAGGGCCTCCTTGTAGGCCTTCTCCGCATAGGCCCGATCGCCGCTGCGGTAGAGGCGCTCGGCGAGGCCCGCGTCCGGGGCCTGGGCCAGGACCGGCAGGACGCAAACCAGCGCTGCCGTGGGTCGGAGCCATGGGGAGGGGACTGGCATGGGTGCCTCGAATCTCTATGAAGGATAGCCGCCCGGGCTCCAGTCAGGGCTCGAGGGCTTTCAGGAGGGCGTCCGGGGCGTAGGGCTTGTAGAGCACCCCCATGAGCCAGGGCTCGGAGGGGCTGGCATCCCGGGCCGCGGTGGACAGCAGGACCTGGCGGCAGCGCCGGGTCTCGACCTGCATCTTCAGCCACGGCCGCAGGTCCCCCAGGGCGTCCATCTGCTCGCTGATGAGCAGGTCCACGGGGCGCTCGGTCAGGAGGGGCGCGGCCTCGGCGCGGCTGCCCGCCTCGCGGATGTCCCAGGTCTGCCCGAGGGCGGCCAGCAGGCGCTTCCGGAAGAAGGAGCTCGGCTCCAGCAGCAGGATGGTGTGGATGGGGGCCCGGCGGGAGATCTCCTCCTCCGTGAGGCCCAGGGCCAGGAGCGACTCCTTGGCGGCGCTGCGCAGACCGAGGCCCGTGGCGCCCTTGAAGACCTCCTTCAGCGGCTCGGCCAGCTCCCGGTGGCGGGTGAGGGCGCCGATCTCGCAGAGGCGCGCCTGCTCCCGCCAGTCCAGGTCCTTCCGCTGGAGGTCCTTCAGCACGAAGGCGGCGAGCTCTCCGGCCAGCTCCGTCCGCATGATGAACTCCGGATCCTGGAGGGCCTCGCGCAGCCCGAGCAGCGCTGCCGGCCGGTTGGGACCCTTCTCGGGAACTGCCAGGACCATGGCCCGGACCTTCTCCTCCTTCCCGGCGATGTGCCCCAGGCTGGCGCTCCGCCGGCCGAGCTCCTTCACCACGGCGGCCACGCGGTCGTTGGTCTCCCGGTCCCAGCCGCCCTTGGTGCGCAGGTCGAAGAGGAAGTCCGAGAAGAGATCCTTGAGCCGGGCGTAGAGCTCCTGGTCGAAGCAGTAGAGGTTGAGGGTGGCCAGGATGGCGCGCAGCCGCTGACCCTCCCCCTCCCGCTCGTCGCAGCAGCGGGAGATGAGCTGCTCCAGGGCCGGCAGGGCCTCCTGGGGCAGGGGCCGCTCGAAGCCGGGGAAGGCCGCCAGCAGGCCTTCCATGGCCACGATGAGGACCTGGGGCAGCTTGAGGTGGACCGCCTTCGCCAGCAGGCCGAGACCTGCCTCCGACGTGGCCAGGTTGGCCAGGGCCTCGACCAGGGCTTCCTGGAGCCGGGCGGGCTTGCCGTCGTGGAGCAGGTCCAGGAGCACCGGGGCGGCACTGGGACAGCGGATGGCGCCCAGGGCCTCCACGGCTTCCAGCAGCAGATCGTCCCGCACGTCGGTCTTGAGGTAGGCCATCAGGGGTTCGGCCGCGGCCTTGGTCCCGTTCTCCGTGAAGATCCGGAGGGCCGTGCGCACCTGCTCCGGCTGCCCGGACTGGAAGAGGGCCATGACCGCCGGAAAGCTGGAGGGCAGCTTGCCGAAGTGGTGCATGGCCCGCTGGGCCACCTCGACGATGGGATCCTGCATGGCCCGCAGGAAGAAGGGCACGAGGGCGTCGTCCTCGCGGGCGCCCAGGATGTCCAGACAGGCCATGCGGCGCTTGGAGTCCTGGACCTGGAGGATGTGGGCCAGGACCGCGTCGTCGCCGACCGGCAGCAGGCGGCAGAAGGCGTGGTCCAGGCCGCTGCAGCCGGGCACCTGGTCGAAGGCCGCCTGCAGCGCCGGGACCACCTGGGCCGCGGGCAGCTGGCTCCCCGAGACCTTCCGGACCAGGCAGTCACAGGTGAGGTCCAGGGTGCCGAGGAGGGTCACGCTCTGCTTGGCGGCGGTGTCCTGGGCCTCCGTGACCATGGCGCTGAACCGGGCCACCTTGCCCTCCAGCAGGATGATCAGGGCCTCGGTGAGGAAGCGCTCGTAGGGCCCCTGCGCCTGGGACCGCAGTACTTCGAGGGGCGTCTGGGGGTCTCCCGCTTCGCCCGCCTCCAGGGCCTGCCGCAGGGCCTGGACGGGTCCCGCCAGGCGCCCTTCCATGCGCGCCGCCAGGGCCTCCGCCAGCTCCGGGCGGGCCGTGGTGCGGGCCACCGTCTGCAGGCGGTGCGTGAGGTGGTCCAGGGCCTCCAGGTCCTTGAGGGTCCGGAAGGTGTCCTCGAACAGCTCCAGGAGCGGCGCTCCCGAGACCTCTCCGGGCACCTCCGCCGAAGCCCGCAGGAGGAGGCGGAAGGCCAGGGGGTCCGCCCCCGGCAGTGCCGTCCAGAGGGCCTGGAAGTCCCCGGGTTCCGCCAGGGTCGCCAGGCCGCGGGCGCCCTGGTGGGCCAGGCGGGGATTGCCCTCCCCCTCCAGCAGGCGGCCCAGGTAGAAGGTGAGGGGCTGGCTCTCCGGGGCGCCCAGCTCCCGCCGCAGGATGAGCTGGCGATCCGGGTCCGTGCGGAGGGCCGCCAGCTTCTGGAGGGCCTCCCGGGCGGAGCGCAGCTCCAGACGGCCCAGGGCTGCGCAGCCTTCGTCGAAGACACCCAGGTCCGGCTCCTGCTGGAGGCACTGGAAGATCCAGGGCACCCACTCGGGCCAGTCGAACTTCGCCGTGAGACCCAGAATGAACCGCTTCATGGCGATGCTGGAGCTGCTCCTCACCAGGCGGTCCCCGAGCTCCGGCAGGGCGAACTGCCGGAGCTGCCCCATGAGCTGGTGGATGCGGACCTGGGAGGCGCTGTCGTCCTCCAGGTGGTTGCCGAGACAGGCCCTGAACTCGTCCAGGGGCGTCACGGGTACATAGCGGAGCGGAGCAGCCATGCCCTCCCCATCGGCCCAGCGCTCTCCCTGGTCAAGATCCAACACGAAAGTGATAGCGTTTTCCCATGCGCGCCCTGTTTCCCGCCCTGTTGACCGTCTCCCTCCTGGCCCAGCCCCCGGCCTTCCTGGAGCAGCTGTCCCCGGCGGCCCGGGAGGAGGCCCGGGACATCATCCAGCGGGCGGACTTCGTGTTCGACACCAAGACCCAGCCCAAGCACGTGCGGCTGGCCACCATGGAGAAGCTCTTCGACCATCCGCGGCTGGGGGCCGCCATGTGGCGGCACTGCCAGTTCGTGCCGGCCTTCTATGCCTTCACCCATCCGGACGGAGCCTGGAGCATCAGCGACACCCGGGGCCTCACGGGCACCCTCCGCCTCGTCTACCAGCGGCCCGGCCACCGGGTCTACCTGGTGGAGGGCCGGGCCGAGCGGGGCCGGCTCAAGACCCCCTTCGCCGTGGGGGCCCGGATGCTGACCTCCTACAAATACTGGGAGGGGAAGCATGGCTTCGAGACTCACCTCGAGACCTGGACGGCCCTGGACTCCGCCATCCTGGGCTTCGTGTCCCGCCCCTTCCGCGGCTACATCAAGGGCCGGCAGGACGAGTTCATCGCCTACATCAACGGCAACGTCGCCACCTTCGGGGAGTTCGCGGAGCTGAGCCCCCAGGACTTCCAGGGGCCCCTCAGGCGGGACGGGGATCCGGTGGCCCTCCGGGACTTCGAGGCGATCTTCCTGAAGCGCTGATGCCTGCCGTCGGTGCGCGGGACTTTGCCAGGGACAGCCAGTGCGGTCATGCTTTGGGCACGTTGCACCGGAGTCCCGCCATGTTCCAGCAGATCCTGGACCAGCTCATCGAACGCGTGCCGGAGTCTCTGGCCGCGACCTTCAATGACCGGGACGGCGACCCCATCTGCTCGCGCACCCTCCAGGTCTCCAACGAGGGCCTCCAGCTGCTGGGCGCCTACCAGCACGTGGTGAAGCGGCACCTCCGGGAGGCGGTGGAGGAGTTCGACCGGGGCGAGGTGAACCAGATCGCCTTCGCGACGGACCAGCACTGGATCCTCATGATGGGTGCCATGGAGCAGTGCATTCTTGTGATGGTGATGCAGCGAGAGGGCCTCCTGGGCCGGGCCCGCTTCTACATGGAACAGGCCGTCGAGGCTTTGAATCGGGAACTCTAGGAGCCTCAAATGGAACGTCTCATGGGCCTGGCCGGAATGGTGGCCTTTATCGCCTTTGCCTATGCCCTCTCGAACGACCGCAAGGCCATCCACTGGCGGACCATCATCTGGGGCCTGGCGCTCCAGTGGGTGTTCGCGCTGGTGGTCCTGAAGGGGGATGCCCTGGCCGGGCTGCTCGGCTTCCTGCCCTTCCCCCGGGGCACCGGCTGGGTGGTGCTGGCGCTGATGTTCACGCCGATGCTGCTTCGCCGCTATGCCGCCTTTGAGAACAAGAAGCTCAACTGGGGGCTCTTCGGCCTCATCGTCCTGGGCCTCCTGCGGGGCAACCTGGTGGGCTCCACCTTCGACAAGATGCGCATCGTGGTGGAGCACCTCATGGCCTACGCCCACGAGGGGGCCAGCTTCGTCTTCGGGTCACTGTCCGATGGCCCCGGGAGCAAGGTGGGCATGGTCTTCGCCTTCGCGGTGCTGCCCACCATCATCTTCGTGGCCTCGATCTTCGCGGTGCTCTACTACCTCGGCGTGATGCAGTGGGTGGTCACCGCCGCCGCCCGGGCCATGGGCCGCTTCCTGAAGGTCTCCGGCGCCGAGAGCGTGAGCGTGGCCGCCAGCATCCTCATGGGCCAGACCGAGGCGCCCCTCACCATCCGGCCCTTCCTGGCCCGCATGACCCGCAGCGAGCTGATGCTGATCATGACCGCGGGCATGGCCCACGTGTCCGGGAGCATCATGGTCGCCTACGTGCAGGTGGCCCACGTGGACATCGTCCACCTGCTCACGGCCGTGATCATGACGGCCCCGGGCGCGGTGATGATGGCCAAGCTGCTGGAGCCCGAGACGGGCGCCCCGGAGACCGCCGGCGAGGTGAAGGTGGACATCCCCTGCCACGACGCCAACGTGCTGGACGCGGCGGCCCGGGGCGCTTTCGAAGGCGGCCAGCTGGCCTTCAATGTCGCGGTGATGCTGATCGCCTTCATCGCCCTCATCTACCTGATCAATGGCCTGATGAAGGCGGTCCACCCCGGCTTCACGCTGGAGTGGGTCCTGGGCTGGACCTTCAAGATCCCGGCCTTCCTCATGGGCGTGCCCTGGTCCGAGGCGGGCCTGGTGGGCGGCCTGCTGGGCAAGCGCATGGTGGTCAACGAGTTCGTGGCCTTCCTCGACCTGGGGGCCATGACCAACCTCTCCGCCAAGGCCCGGCTCATCTCCACCTTCGCCCTCTGCGGCTTCGCCAACTTCAGCAGCATCGCCATCCAGGTGGGCGGCATCGGCGCCCTGGTGCCGGAGCGCCGCGGGGACTTGGCGCGCCTGGGCTTCCGGGCCATGCTCGCCGGCACCCTGGCCAACTTCCTGAGCGCCTGCATCGCGGGCATCCTGACCTGAGCTGACCCCGGCCTCGTCCCCTTAGTGCACGATCTCGGGCTCTTCTGCGGCGTCGTGGGGGGGCTCGATGCCGCGCCAGCCGGCCTTCCAGGCCAGGTTCACGACCAGGGCCAGGATGACGTAGGTGGTGAAGAAGCCGATGAAGAAGCGCTGCTGCAGGAGGATCATCAGCGCGAAGAACAGCACGATGCTGAGGCTGGTGACCATGGCGGTGCGGGGGGTGGTCGTGCGCTTCTTGAAGCTCGGGAACCGGAGGGTTGAGACCATCAGCAGGCCCACCAGGAAGAGCTCTGCGGCGAAGGCGTAGGCATAGGACGCTGACGGCGGCGGGGTGGGGTGCCAGATGATCACCGAGGCCACGCAGGCCGCCCCGGCGGGAATCGGCAGGCCGACGAAGAACCGGGCATCCACCGAGCCCACCTGGACGTTGAAGCGGGCCAGGCGCAGGGCCCCGCAGGCGGTGAAGACGAAACAGGCCGCCCAGCCGGCCGCCCGGACATGGCTGTCGTGGATGCCCAGGTTGAAGAACCCGTAGCGGTAGGCCAGGATGGCCGGCGCCATGCCGAAGCTCACCACGTCCGCCAGGCTGTCCAGCTGGACTCCGAACTCCGTGGCGGTGTTGGTGGCCCGGGCCACGCGGCCGTCGAGCCCGTCGAAGACGCCGGCCAGCACCAGGAGGCCCGCGGCCCACAGGAAGTAGTATTCCGGCCGGGCGCCGGCGGCGTTGATGGACATGACCACGCTGGAGAAGCCGCAGAAGATCGAGGCCATGGTGATGCTGGAGGGGAGCACGAACATGCCCCGGCGCACGGCGCGCTGGCGGCGGTCTCGGCGTTCCTCGGGGCTCAGTCGGGGCTTCATGTCCCCAGTTTCTCACATCCCACGGTCCGCCGGTGGGATCCCGGGCCGGAGGGTATCCTGATCCTCCAGGAGGCGTGCTTGCAGCAGGTGGTCGTCATTGGCGGAGGCCATGCCGGGCTGGAGGCCGCCCACATCGCGGCCCGCCTGGGCATGGCCACGACCCTGCTGACCATGAACCTCGACCAGATCGGCCAGATGAGCTGCAACCCCAGCATCGGTGGCGTCGGCAAGGGCCACATGGTGCGGGAGCTCGACGCCCTGGGCGGGGCCATGGGCCGCCTCATCGACGCCACGGGCATCCACTTCCGGATCCTCAACGAGAGCCGGGGCGTGGCGGTGCGGGGCCCCCGGGCCCAGGCGGACAAGGTGAAGTACCGCAGCACCGCCCGCCAGCTGCTGGAGCGCACCCCCCAGCTGAAGCTGCGCCAGGGCATGGCGGCCCGGCTGCTCTGGGAGGCGGGCACCCGGGGCCTCCGGGGCGTGGAGCTGCTGGATGGCTCCGTGCTGCCCTGTGACGCGGTGGTGGTCACCAGCGGCACCTTCCTGAATGGCCAGGTCCTCATCGGGTCCCGGCGCCTGGAGGCGGGCCGGGCCGGAGAGCCTGCCAGCACCCATCTGGCCGAACAGTTGAGGGCCCTAGGCTTGCGTCACCGGCGCCTGAAGACCGGCACCAGCCCGCGGGTGGCCAGCGGCTCCATCGACTTCACCCGCCTCCTGGTCCAGCCGGGGGATGACCCGCCGCGACCCTTCAGCTTCTTCAGCACCGCCCTCCCCCAGCGGCAGGTGCCCTGCCACATCGTCCACACGACGGCGCTGACCGAGGCCATCGTGCGGGAGAACCTCAGTCAATCCAGCCTCTACGGCGGGCACATCGAGGGGGTCGGACCGCGCTACTGCCCCTCCATCGAGGACAAGTTCGTGAAGTTCCCGGACAAGGGCCGCCACCAGATCTTCGTGGAGCCCGAGAGCCTGGAGACCGAGGAGACCTACCTCGCGGGGCTCTCCACGTCCATGCCCCCGGCCGTCCAGCTCCAGATGGTGCGCAGCCTGCCGGGCTTCGCGGCCGCGGAGATCCTGCGCCCCGGCTATGCCATTGAGTACGACAGCTTCGACCCGCTCCAGCTGCGCCGGGACCTCTCGGTGGAGGGTCTCGAGGGCGTCTGGTTCGCGGGCCAGATCAACGGCACCACGGGCTACGAAGAGGCCGCCGGGCAGGGCCTGCTGGCAGGGATCAACGCGGCGCGCTGGCTCCGGGGGCAGGAGCCGGTGGTGCTGGGCCGGGACCAGGCCTACCTGGGGGTCATGATCGACGACCTCGTCACCAAGGGCACGGATGAGCCCTACCGCATGCTCACGGCCCGGGCCGAGCACCGGCTGGCGCTGGCCTGCGACCTGGCGGATGGCCGTCTCCTGGCGGTCGCCCGGGAGGTGGGCGCCCTGGCGTCAGCGGAGCTCGCCCAGGTCGAGGCCCGGGCGGCGGCCCGGGAGGCCTTGAAGGTCCGTTGTGACGAGGCCTGGGTCACCCAGACCAGTCCCTTCGGTCCCATCGCCACGGGCGCGGGCATCCGCCTGGAGGCAGGCATGACCCTGGCAGAGCTGTTCCGGCGGCAGCAGGTGGGGGTGCCGGAAGCCGATGCCTGCCTGGCCCTGCTTACGGACGGGATCCAAGGGCCGCCCGGCTGGGACCCCGCCCGGGAGCGGGACCTGCTCCTCTTCGACCTGCGCTATGCACCCTACCGGGACCGGGAGGCCCGGCTCCTGGAGGGCCAGCGGGCCTGGGATCAGGTGCGGATCCCCGCCGACCTGCGGGTCGAGCACCTCCACGGGATCTCACGGGAAGTGATCGAAAAACTGACCTTGCATCGCCCGGAGACCCTGGGGCAGGCCAGCCGGATCCCGGGTATCACCCCGGCTGCCGTGACGCTCCTGCACTTGATTATTCATCGCCAGCGAAGCATATAGTTAAATTGTGATTTTTCTCTTGACGTTCCATGCAACTGGAGGCTTAGTCTGGGTGGGTAGAGAAAGTTGACCAGGAGGTTCCCATGGCACCCGTGCTCGACTCCCCCGCCCCCGCAGCCACCGCGCCGGTCCGGATGCTGAAGATCGGCCAGCTGGCCGCCCGCTCGGGCCTCACCGCCCGCAACCTGCGCTTCTACGCCGATGCCGGGGTGTTCGGAGAGCTGCCCCGGTCCCCCAAGGGCTACCGGCTCTTTCCGCCGGAGGCGATCCACTGGGTCCAGATCCTGAAGGCCTCCCAGGCCGCCGGGTTCAGCCTCGACGAGGTCCAGGAGCTGCTCCGCGCCCTCCGCCAGGACAGCGCGCCCTGCGCCCATGTCCGCGAGGCCCTGGGTGCCAAGCTCAGCCTGCTGGAGCAGAAGCTGCTTGAGATCAAGCTGCTGGTGGACATCCTACGGACCACCCTGGGGACGCCCGACGGCTTCAGCCAGGACCTCGGCTGTAACCTGATGGAAACCCTGCTGGTGGAGGCGGCCCGGCTGCCTGCGCTCGCCGAGTACAAGCACTGATCCCCTGCGTGGAGGCAAGCATGAGCGGCATGGTCTACAAGATCCAGGGCATGACCTGTGGCGGGTGCGCCAAGCACGTGGAGAAGGCCATCAAGAGCGTGGCGGGCGTGACCGCCGTGGCCACGGACGTGGCCAAGGGCACGGCCACCGTGGAGGGCGAGGCCTCCTTCCAGGCCCTGGCCGCGAGCGTGGCCGAGGCCGGTTATGAGATGGTTGGTCCGGCCTGAACCCCGGGCCCGGAGGGGGAACCTTGGGCCAGCAGACCTACACCGTTTCGGGCATGACCTGTGCGGCCTGCGTCCGGCACGTTGAGAAGGCCCTCAGAGCCACGCCGGGCGTGGCCGCGGCGGCGGTGAACCTCGCCACGAACACGGTGACCGTGGAGGGGACCGCCAGCTTCGAGGCCCTGGCCTTCCAGGTGGAGGATGCGGGCTACGGTCTGGCCCGGCTCGAGCCCGACACGCCCGCAGGCGATGACCTCGCCCCCGCCCGGCGGCGCATGCTCCTGGCACTGGGGCTCACGGCGCCGATGCTGGCGGCCATGCTCCCGGGCCTCGGCTGGCACCTGCCCGGCTGGGTGCAGCTCCTCCTGGCCACCCCGGTGGTCTTCGGGGCTGGCCTGGGGTTCTTCCAGCGGGCCGGGCGCCAGGCGCGCCATGGCCTGGCCTCCATGGATACGCTCATCGCCCTGGGCTCCGGCATCGCCTGGGCCTTCGCCGTGGGCGAGTGGTGGCGCGGAGCCCACCACCTCAGCTTCGAGACCGCGGCGGCCCTGGTGGCCTTCCTGTTGACGGGGAAGTTCCTGGAGGCTCGGGCCAAGACCCGGGCCACGGACGCCCTGAAGGCGCTGCTGGCCCTGGCCCCACCCACGGCCCTGCGGGTCGAGCCCGATGGCACCCTGCTGGAGGTGCCGGTGGCCGCCCTGCGCCCCGGCGACCGGGCCCGGGTGCTGCCGGGCCAGTCCGTGCCTGCCGACGGGAAGGTGAGCTCGGGCCAGGCGGAGGTCGACGAGTCCATGCTGACGGGCGAACCGCTCCCCGTGTCCCGGGGCCCAGGGGATCCCCTGGTGGCGGGGACCGTGGTCCACGGCTCGGCCCTGGAGCTGGAGATCCTGGCCGTGGGCGCCGCCACCCAGCTGGCCCGCATGGCCACCCTGGTGGCTCAGGCCCAGGGCTCCAAGGCCCCGGCCCAGGACCTGGCGGATCGCATCAGCGCCGTCTTCGTGCCGCTCATTCTCGTCCTGGCGGCGATCACGTTCGCAGGCTGGTGGTGGCTCGGCGGGGGCTTGGCCCACGCCTGGCGCCCGGCGGTGACCCTGCTGGTGATCGCCTGCCCTTGCGCCCTCGGGCTGGCCACGCCGGTGGCGGTGATGGTGGGGCTCGGCGCCGCCGCCCGCAAGGGCGTGCTGGTGCGAGATGCCGCGGCCCTGGAGGCCCTGGGCCAGGCCACGGACCTGGTGTTCGACAAGACGGGGACCCTGACCGAAGGCCGGCCGCTCCTGCGGGGGATCCTCTCCTGTGCGGGCCGGCCCGAGGCCAGCCTCCTGGCCGTGGGGGCCAGCCTGGAGCGGGACTCGGAACACCCCATCGCCCGGGGGATCCGGGCGGCGCACACCGGACCTGAGCTCCCGGTCGAGGGCTTCCGGGCCCACCCCGGCGGCGGCATCACGGGCGTGGTCGAGGGACGGACCTGGCGCCTCGGCAGCGCGGCTTTTCTCGGGACGCCCTTCCCGGAGACCGAGGAAGATGGCATTGCCGTGGGGCTGGCGGACGACGCCGGGCTGCAGGGGGTGTTCCTGCTCGGGGACCGGCTCCGCGCCGAGGCCCCCGCGGTCGTGGCGGAGCTGCAGCGGCAGGGCCTGAGGCTGCACCTGCTGACCGGGGACCGGACCGCGCCGGCGCACGCCATGGCGGCCGCGGCGGGGATCACCGAGGTCATCGCCGAGGTGCGTCCCGAAGCCAAGCTGGCGCACCTGAGACAGCTGCAGGAGGCCGGGGCGGTGGTCGGGTTCGTGGGCGACGGCGTGAACGACGCGCCGGCCCTGGCCCAGGCCGACTGCGGCATCGCCATGGGCTCGGGCGCGGGCGAGCAGGGCACCGGCGCGGCCATGGCGGCGGCGCCGCTGGTGCTGCTGCGACCGGGGCTGGAGCCGATCCTCGCGGCCCGGCGCCTGGCCCTGCGGACCCACCGTGTGATCCGGCAGAACCTGGGCTGGGCCTTCGGCTACAACCTGGTGCTGGTGCCGCTGGCCGCCTGCGGGCAGCTGGAGCGCTTCGGCGGCCCCATGCTGGCGGGCGTGGCCATGGGGCTCAGCAGCCTCACGGTGGTGCTGAACGCGCTGCGGCTGCGGCGCTAGGGCGGAACGACCCGGGCTACAGGCCCCCGGCCAGCTCCTTCAGGTAGGCGATGAAATCGGGTCGCAGCTCGTCGCGCTTGAGGGCGAACTCGATGTTGGCCTTCAGGTAGTCCAGCTTGTTCCCGGTGTCGTAGCGCTTGGCGGGAATGGGCGCCGCCACAAGGCGGCCTTCGCGGGCCAGG
>Ga0208507_1000780_pt1 | contig 19275 bp, 17 predicted proteins | sample CryBogCBH12Aug01_FD_184626 | JGI IMG/M metagenome (GOLD analysis project Ga0208507, IMG submission 184626) | Freshwater microbial communities from Crystal Bog, Wisconsin, USA - CBH12Aug09.1 (SPAdes) (version 2) | ecosystem: Environmental > Aquatic > Freshwater > Lake | place: Crystal Bog... | reverse complement strand
AATAACACGGTAGAAAAATTCTCACCCAGCGGCACATTGTTACAGACGCTAACCACCAATGACACGCCTTGGGGCGTGACAGTGGACAGCAAAGGCGATGTCTTTGTGGCCAATTACCATGGCAATACGGTACAAGAGTTTTCCGCCAGCGGCACGTTGCTGCAAACATTCAGCAACGGCATCAATACCCCCTACAAAGTGGTGCTGGACAGCAAAGGTGATGTGTTCGTGGCAAATATTGGCAACAACACTGTGGAAGAATTTTCTGCCGGCGGTGCCTTGCTGCAGACCCTCAGCAGCGGGGTTAATTTGCCGACTGCGCTGTCGGTGGACGGCAGCGGCAATGTCTGGGTGGCCAATTTTGGCAACAACACAGTGGAAGAGTTTGGCGTGACGCCCGCCGGACATGCCGCCGTGGAACTGTTAGGTGTAAGCCCGCACTTTGCATAAAACAACATTGGCTGGTCGGGGGCTGGCAGTGCCAGCCCCTTCCGCCCAAGTTTTTCGTAGACAGGCTAAAAGTGACCGGATGCACGACAAATCAGCTACAACCCCCTATTACTAAACAGTCAGCCTAACAATCTCAACCGTTTTATAAATCTTCTGCACTAAATCGGGGTCAAAGCGGCCCGGTTCAGCAACAGACAAATTGGCGGTGCCGCAGGCCACGGCTAATCGGGCCCAATCTTCCACCCCCCGCCTTGTTTGATGGCCACTGCTAGCGCCGCCAATAAGGCATCACCACAACCCACGGTATTAAGCAAACTGTTGGTGCGGTCTGATAAGCCTAGTAGGTTGGGGTGTACCCAAGGGCATAAAAGGAACGAACCCAACAAATCATACGGCAACAGTTCAATTTCATCGGCCAATTATGGGCTATTTATAATGATTTTCTAAATTTCATTAGGCCAAAATTCAGCATTTATGATCTGATCAAAAGTCCACGGGCAGGTTTCAGGAAACACGTTCAGTATCCCCGTTTCGTTTTCCGCCATACGTGCTGCATCGGCCCACGACTCCGCCCAAAACTCAGCGTTTTCAAGTTCGGATTTTAAACTAGGGGTTTTATCAAGCCTGCGGGTAATCATGGTGCGCTGGTCTTTGATAGTCGGCTGCCAGCTTTTGCCACGGTGGCTAGGTTGATACTGCCATTTAATCAAGTGTGCCAGCAGCACAGCCATTCTGTTTGCAAACTCACGTTGCTCGCTTTTACCCACGTCTTCAATCTCATCGGCAATGTGTTCAAGATCGAGTAAGTCAAAACGACCGCAACGGATAAATGCCGCTTGTTCATTTGCCCATGCTATCACGTCGGTTTCATAGTTGTGCATCAATATAACCTCGCACGCAGCAACAGCTCGCGTAAGGTGGATACGCCTTTAGGCAATCCACCGTCCACCACTTACTCTTCTTTGGATTTTGTCCGTCTAGGCGCTAGGGAAAGACGTTTTTTGCTTTTTTCGGGTCTGGCATCGTCGCTTCCGCCTTCCCATTTGGAGATGTTAAGCGCATGTCCCACTACGCGTACTTTGCGTAGTTCCTGCAACAATTCCTTAGGCATACCGGCTGGTAATTCTACCGTGCTGTAATCGTCTTCAATTTTAATGCGGGCGATATGGTCGCCGTTAATGCCGGTTTCATTGGCGATTGCGCCGACAATATTGCCGGGTTTTACGCCGTGGCTATGACCCACTTCAATACGGAACAGTTCCATTTCAATATCAGGGCTGCCAAAGCGTTTGCCACCGGAGCTGCTGCGGCCTCTTTCACTCCGATCGCCACGGTCACCCCTATCACCTCTATCTCTAGGTGCGCGGTCTTCCCTAGAGAACCTTTCAGGACGCTCTTCCCTAATCTCTTTGGTTTTCTTAGGCGGTTGCATCAATAAGGGTGTGTCGCCTTGCACCAGCTTTGCCAACGCGGAGGCAATTTCTAATGCAGAAACATTATGTTCCTGTTGGTATTGTTCAAGCAATTGGCTGAAAAAGCTTAATTCTTCAGCAGCCAGCGTATCGGTGATACTTTGTTTAAAGCGGGCAATACGCTTATTATTGATGACTTCCGTAGAAGGCAAGCCCATTTCTTCAATTTTTTTCTTGGTGGCTTTTTCAATATTGCCCAGCAACTTCCTTTCCCGTGGTGCGATGAACAAAATGGCATCGCCGGTGCGGCCGGCACGACCGGTACGGCCAATACGGTGGACATAAGATTCAGTGTCGTAAGGGATGTCATAGTTGACAACATGGGTGATGCGGTCAACGTCAAGACCGCGGGCCGCCACGTCGGTGGCGATCAATATATCCAGTTTGCCGCTTTTCAGATTGGCAATGGCCCTTTCCCTGAGAGCCTGTGACATGTCACCATTAATGGCGGCGGCGGAATAACCACGTGCTTCCAGTTTTTCTGCCAATTCCACGGTTGCGGTTTTGGTTCTAACAAAAATGATCATGCCATCGAAGGTTTCCACTTCAAGGATACGGGTCAAAGCGTCAAGCTTATGGACACCGCTCACCACCCAGAAACGCTGGCGGATATTTTCCGCCGTCGCGGTAGTGACCTTAATGGTGACTTGTTCGGGTTCGTTCAGATATTCGTTGGCGATTTTACGGATCACCGATGGCATGGTGGCGGAGAACAAAGCAATCTGAATATCATCAGGGGTTTGTTCCAGAATCCATTCCACATCGTCAATAAAGCCCATACGTAGCATCTCGTCGGCTTCATCCAACACTAAAATGCTCAGGCCATCAAGGTTTAATGTGCCTTTGCGCATGTGGTCCATCACCCGGCCTGGTGTGCCGACCACTACGTGGGCGCCGCGTTTCAATTGCCGTAATTGCGTGCTGTAATCTTGTCCGCCGTAGATAGGCAACACATGGAAACCTTTGATATGGGCGGCGTAATGCTGGAAGGCTTCGGCGACTTGTATGGCCAGTTCGCGGGTCGGCGCCAACACTAAGGCTTGTGGGTCTTTTTGTTTTATATCCAGTTTGGATAGGATGGGCAGGGCAAACGCTGCGGTTTTTCCGGTGCCTGTTTGTGCTTGGCCTAAAACGTCCCGGCCATCGAGCATAAACGGGATAACTTGTGCCTGGATAGGCGAAGGTGTTTCATAACCGACATCTTGCAGAGCTTTTAGCACCGGTTCGATCAGTGCTAAATCACGGAAAGAGGGTAATGTTGAAACATCATTGGACATGTATGTACCTGTAGAAAGATTAGAATGCGCGAACGGCGCGGGGAAATGTTTGTTTAACATGAGATTATACCGCAAACAAATGGAGTTTGCTGAAAATTGCGCAACAGTGTGGCAGTTTTGCCCAAGCCTATACTTTAAAACCCGCCGCAACGCCATAAACATTGCTGATGCTATTCGCAATTGCCATCATGATGGCCTGAATGCCACAAAGGGAATAGACGGCTGATAGTCCGTCACCAAGAACTGTACGCTAAACCCCTAAACACAGGTTTACCGTTGAAGAAAAGCAAAGCTTAGAAAGTATGAAGGTGCGTGACCAAGCCGTCCTGTTCGCCCAATCGCGGCAACATTATGACCCGGATTTTGTGGTGGAATGCGCCAATTATGGTTGGTTGAGCCGAAACGGGCCGACCAAATGGCTAACGATGAGGTGCAGCTAAAAGCCCGTGCCACTAGCTGTCTGGTTGGGCTGTCGTTACATTATCTTAACAGCACTATTTATGGTCTGGGCTAATAACGGGCTATGCTATCTGACTGATGCCCGGTCAAATTAATCGGCTAGCTACCGTTCAGCCCTGTCATTGGTTAAACTTAACGGTCATCTGAGCGGGAAAAATGACCGTTAAGTGTGTGGTGGGGGGCTTTATCAGCTTAACACAACCGCGTAGGCTTTATCGAAAGTGGGGATATGGCTATCCAGCCAGCCTTTCACCAGTTGCCCGACCTCTTCGGTCACTTCGGCTTCACCGGCATGGAATTTTGTTTGTAAATCCGCGCAAATACCCACTAGGGCAGTGTGTTCGGCTTTGTGTTGGTCGAAGTTGTCAAAGCCTTTTGCTTGCATTTCGCGTTCTTCATGGGCAAAGTGGTCAACAACATAGGCAATCAGGTCATCCAGTTGTGCGCCGACCGCATCACGCGCCGCGCCACCGGTGGCCAAATCGTATAGCTTGTTTAATTTGTCAAAGAGTACGCGATGTTCCTCATCGGCAAAACCCACATTAGTACCGTATTGTTCGGCTGTCCAAGTGATCAGTGACATAAAAAGCTCCTCAAAGGTTTGTTATAGTAATTGTTATCGGGTGGCATATATAACCACAAAAAAATTATGTTATAAAACGCCCCGTTCGTCAACACTTACTTTTAATAACCATAAAAAAAAACGGGCAACCTTTGGTGATGCCGGTAAGCACGGGATTGCTCGCTTTGGCCTTTTTGATAGGGTACACGCCATAACCGACGCCACAATACTTTGCCAATGGCTGGGGTGAACAATACAATGACCGTGTCGAAGAAAACTTGGCGGTCTGTAAGCTTGAGTTGAAGGCGTTGGTGGCTGATGCGGCGGCAGGGCAGGGCGTGTCAGGCCATAATGATTAGCGCGTGCAGTTATCATCTTGGCTACTATTTGATGCAAGCGAATGACAGTCTGTTAATATAAAGCCATTGTTCAATTACCTGCCAAAGAAAAGCATCATGCCAAAATCATTTGTCCTATCAATCTGTTTGTTATTGGTCGCCTGTGCAGGAACAGAGCCGCAACGCAACACTAAAACTGACGACGCCAGCTATTTTGCCGATGCTTCCCAATGCTTTGAATCAACCATGCATAAGCAGCAAATCCAGCTTAATATGGGCGGCAACAGTTACCCGTCCCCCAGTATCATTACGCCCATCACCATCGACTTACCATTGGTCCCTGATGCCGAAGCTTATAGCTATTGCATGGCTAACTTAGGCTATGTGCCGCCTAAAGCGGATCCCCAAGCCTATTTGCAAGAATCGCAAACCTGTCTTGACCAAGCCCGTGGCGCCGCAAACCACAACCAAGCGTACGCCGATTGTATCCGCAAAGGTGGCATAGCGGTGGACTTGATTCACAGCAAGCCCAGCCGCTAATCTGACGCTTAATTTAACCTGTAAAGCCATTTGGATAGATAGCCAATGTGTGAATTATTAGGCATGAGCGCGAATGTCCCCACTGACATTTGTTTCAGTTTTACCGGATTGATGCAACGGGGCGGCAAAACAGGCCCGCACCGTGATGGCTGGGGCATCACTTTTTATGAAGACAAGGGCTACCGTACTTTTAAGGACCCGCAGCCTTGTTACGGCTCGCCCATTGCCAAGTTGGTGCAGGAATACCCGATAAAAAGCTGCACGGTCATAGGCCATATCCGTCAAGCGAACCGCGGGCAGGTGGCCTTGCAAAACACCCATCCCTTCACCCGCGAACACTGGGGCAGTTATTGGACTTTTGCCCATAATGGCCAATTGGACAATTATCAGTCATTAGCCGTGCCGGGCAAGCACCAGCCCGTTGGCGACACCGACAGTGAGCTGGCTTTTTGTTGGTTGCTGAATCAGTTGGACGGACAATTTCCGCACCGCCCTGATGATCCCTTGCTGTTGTTTGCCGCTATTGCTGATTTTTGTACGCAGATTCGCGAGCTGGGTATTATCAATATATTGTTGTCCGACGGCAATTACCTGTTTGCCTATTGCAGCACAACCTTACATTGGCTAACGCGCCGCGCGCCCTTTGGTGAGGCACGTTTGCTGGATGAAGATATTGCCATCGATTTTCATCATCAGACTAGCCCCGATGATATTGTCACCGTCATTGCCACTTTGCCACTGACAAGTAACGAGCAATGGCATAAAATTGAACCGGGCCAGCATTTGCTGTTTTATCAAGGCGTATGCCTGAATGCTTAGCCATTCAGTTAGATTGGTTACAATTACGCCGCTTGCCGCTTTAAATCATCAGGAGAATCCACCATGCCCCAAAAAATAACATCAAGATTAGCATTGCTTACCGTTTGTGCGTTATTGTCCGGTTTGGCACTTAATGTGCAGGCTCAAGAACAGTCCACCATGAAAAGAGCCGTGCTGTTAGAAAACAAAGTTGATTTACCCAGTTCGGAAATCAACGCCAAAGTTTTGCGGGTTGAATTTCCGCCCGCATTCAAAACCCCTTGGCACACCCATGAAGGCCCAGGCCCGCGTTATGTGGTTAAGGGCCAGCTAGCTGTCACCGAGGGCGGCAAAACCCACACCTATTCCGCTGGCGAGGTGTTTTGGGAAACGGGGCAGTTAATGGCGGTGGAAAATGTCGGCAAAAGCCCTGCCGAACTGATTATTTTTGAAATGGCCCCTGCCCATTGATAACCTGACACGCTCATGCTATGAAAACAGACAGCACCACCATCAGAAAGCGCTATGACCGGCTAGCCCCCTATTTTGACGGCTTGGAAGCGGTGATGGAAGGTTTGTTGTTTAGGTCGTGGCGCAAGCAATGTTGGGCTAAAGCGAAGGGTGGGCATATTTTGGAAGTGGGCGTGGGGACGGGCAAGAACTTTCCCTACTATCCCGCCGATGCCCGCGTGACGGCTATCGATTTTAGTCCCGGGATGCTGAAACAGGCTGAACGCAACCAGCAGCGGAAAAACATCAGCGTGGCATTGGAACAGATGGATGTGCAGGGCTTGTATTATGCCGATAACAGTTTCGATACCGTTATCGCAACATTTGTGTTTTGCTCGGTGCCACAGCCACTGAAAGGCTTAAAGGAGCTGTACCGCGTCTGCAAGCCCGGCGGACAAGTGATTTTGCTGGAGCATGTGTTAAGCGCCAATCCGCTGCTGGCTTGGTTAATGGAGCGGCTAAACCCGCTGGTTGTCTGGCTGGTGGGCGCCAATATCAACCGTACCACGGTCAAGCATGTGCAGTCCTGTCCGTTCCAATGGGTGCGCGTGGATCCGGCCAGCAATGATATTATCAAGTTGATTGTGGCAAAAAAATGATTGTTGTGGAAATGCCCCGAAATAGTCAGTAAAACACTGCCAGAAAATTGGCTGAACCAACTAGTTAGAATCTAGTTATGATTTTCTTTTGTTTTGGTTGCGTTTTGCATTGGAACCGTTCATGCCGCAAACAATCCCCAAGACATCATAGGTCAACCCTGATTTAAGGCTAAACAGGGTGAACAACAAAAGCTCTTCCTCATTTGCTATGCAATAGCCAAAATTAGCCCCAACTTTTCTTGTGGAAAGCCTTGCCTTATAACGGTCAACATAGGACTTTTCAAATAAGCCTGATAATATTTTTTAAATTGCTCTTGACCCATGCCAACTGCAGATCGCCATTGCCTGTCTTGTTTTAAGTCGGAAACTGTAAATTTCGATTTTTTATGCCATTTGGTTAAATAAGTTTTAGTTTATTGTTAACATTTTTTTCAGTTAAAACAAGTCTAATATTTTCGCAAAATGGGAAACCGAAAAATTGACCGTTCGGAGTATAATACTAATTTTCTGGTAAAATATACTCGAGACCATCTTGATTGGGTTGGTTTATTAATGGATAATCTGTCGTTTCATCTAAAATATACGGCAATACCCAAAGCTTTAATTTATTTTCCTCACCAATATCCACGAAATTAAATACCGGCAACGGCTGGTTAAAGTAATCTGTGCGTGGATAGATCAATATCAACACCCCCTTACCATTTAAATAATATTTACCATAAGCATAGAGCTGGTAAAAATCACTTTGACTAATGCCGTACTTATCTTTTGAATTGGCTTTACTTTGATCCAGCAGTTTCCATTTAGTATCCAGTACCATAACGTTATGTCCCATTTTCTGCACCAGTAAATCCGGTTTTAGCTGCATCCAGCGTTGCTGCTTATGCTCAACTAGATACTCGGTTTTAACTTGGGTCTGCAAGCGGCACTCCCTTGCCAGTTGCACTGGCAGAGTTTTGGCGACGTAGGCTTCAAATAGTTTAGGCATGGGAAACATCAGCGATGGCGCATGTGTTTTACCAATACCGGTTAAAGGCGAATAACCTTTTAATATCAGTTCCGCCCAAGCTAGTGCCGACTGGTAATAATGCATACCTCTATCCAAATTTTTGCTTTGTAAATCTTTATCAATATTTTGGGATTGGGGCACCTCTGCAAATACAAAAGCCAATTCACGCGCAAGACGTTGATTGTCTATCCGTTGTGCCAAATGTTTCACTCGTGACAAGGCACTATGTATCAAGCGGTTTTCCGGTCTATCCGGCAGAAATTCGTCATGTTCAGTATAGAATCGTTCAGGGCGAAATAAGTTGGCGGCAATATGCGAGGAAACCATTAACTTACCCCGCAAGGTCAGCAGATTATCTTGCTGACTGACATACTGGTTACGCACACCTCGCCTGACCACTTCCCGAGTTGCCAACAAAAATTTATGGATAAAAATCTCCAATAAAGGCATTTGCGTAACATTCAGACGAGCATCTTCGGATTCATACCAAGGGCAATCCAGCAAGGCTTTTACCATGCGCAGCAAGATGCTGCGCGATTGCTCATGCGTTTCCAGTCTACGTCCCAGTTTTGGTAAAACTTCAATCTGTGTGCCATCACTGGTACATAATACGCCGGCATAGCCGGTAATCTGCAAGACCGGTTTATGCTGAACTGAACGCAAGCGTAACCATTTACGCTCATGGGTGTTGTCTAATTCCAGTCTGGCTTGCAGTTCTGCAAATGCCTGGCTAGAAATAGTAATGCAGCCATAAACGTTATCATCGGCAATCAGCTTATCATACTCAAAAACCGTAACAGAGTTACTCATAGCTCCTTTTACGCGTATAAATTTGCTGATAGGATTCAGGATTATCAAAAGCGGCTTCTGCAATAGCATAGGTTGTTTTGATTTGCGCCTGAGCCTCGGGTGGTAACAAATTGGCATTAAAAGGCCGCTGGGTAACAAAATCCCCTCCCAGCACCCAACTGATTTTTTCCCAATCATCAAAAAAATACTCTTGTAGCAGTGGCACAATTCTGTTTCTGAAAATATATTTCAGTTTATTAAACTGCTGATCTTCAGGCAAACCTTTGAGTTCGGTAAAATAGGCGTGACCTATGGTATGCTCACGATCGTACAGTGCCTCAATACGCTGGTTGATTTGGCTCAACATAGCAGCTATCTCAATTCCCTCAATATTCAGATCAGCCAATACCTGTGCATCAGGCATCATTTCCATAAAATCAAAACGGCGGCGCAAGGCGATGTCCAGTTGCGCCAGTGAACGATCTGCGGTATTCATAGTACCGAAAATATACAGGTTTTCGGCTACAGAAAATGGTTCTTGTGAATAAGGCAAAGTTACTGATAATGCATTAGTTTGACCTTTACGTTTATCCGGCTCTATCAGGGTAATTAGTTCACCAAAAATCTTGCTGATATTGCCGCGATTGATTTCGTCGATAATCAAAACATAGTTGTTATTTGGGTCTTCACATGCTCTATCACACATAGTGCGAAAAGGACCGGGTTTAACGTGATATTTAACCGCATTAAATTGCTTAGAGTGGTTTTCTGAACGCTCCTCGGAGTTATTATCAGCATAACTTTCCTTTTTTTCATCGGCTAAAACGGGTTTTAAGCCTTCAACGAATTCTTCGTAACCGTAGGACTGATGGAAAGTAATAAAGCAGATTTGTCCTGCATCTTTATATTGGTTAAACCGTTTTGTTAGTTTGAGTCGAATTTCTGCTTTTATTTTTTCTTCAGTTGTTATTTCAATATTTTTACGCTCTTGCATTTCTAATTCATGAATCGACGAATTTTCAATTGCTGATAAAGCGTAGTTAACAGTATTGAAGGTTTTTCCTGTACCGGGTGGGCCGTAAAGTATGATGTTTTTTTGCATAGCTTTATTTGTCTGAACTTCCAGTTTCGGCAAGTTCTTTTGCAAAATATAATTTAAAGCATCAGCTATTAAACTTATATTATCTTTAAAATTTAATCTGGTTTGCAGGTGGCTATTATTGTCGGGTTTGGCGTTAACCCTTAATGCCAAACTTATATCATTAGGCTCGCAAAACAGACGAATCCAATAGTCAGGACTAATTATTAATAGCGGTTGATTGAGTTCTTTTCGGCTAATGCATATTTCATTAATATCATTCTTCCAAACACGCAAACCTTTGTCGTTATCAATAATGGGTTCAATGAGATCTATAATTTCATCATAAATGTTTGGATACAGATTAGCTAATCCGCTGCGGATTGGTTCTAAAATTGGCATAACTATCCATTTTATATTGCTTCAAAAAAATCTGTTTAATTCCTGAGATCGCTGTTTTCCAAGTATTAGGCAGTAAGCAGGAATAAGTCGATAACATTGTTGTAAATAGCAACTTTCTGTAAAAAGTAGGGGCTAGGAGACAAAAGTTAATGTAATCTTTCTGTCATCCTTGGTAAAGCCCTCCGCAAAGCCCCGTTCGACTGCTTTAGAACGGAGCTTGGATCCGTTCCGACATCCCCCGCAGCCGAGTCCCTTTCGACATCAGGTAATTGCCTACGTTTGAAAGATAAAATTTTTCCATCGAAGTCTGTAACTTCGATGTTAAAAAACTTAGGGGTACGGGATGCGCGAGTCTATTTTTTAGCCGGCCCATCATTGTCATTAATATGCCTGTTAATTACAAAACGCAGCACGGTAGTAACAATTTGATGATTATTAAGAAATTCGTTATCAACATCAAATCTTGTAAGTTCTGGAAAGCTGGGATTAATTTCTGCATTAAAAATAATCGCAATTTTATTGCCAAAATTGTTTAATTCTTCTAGCTCACATAACAAGGCAATTATAAATCCTTGGTTAATAACATTTACTTGCAGTAAAGGTTGCCCACCATTAACTGTAACTCTTAAATCACCTGTATCTATATCTGTATTTGAGTAATGAACAGCTAAGCCTGGTATTTCATCAGCAACGACCTGTATCTGTTGAAGAAGAGTTGGATACATGTTCCCATCAAGTCTTTTTTGGGTACATAAAGTTGCAAATGATTGATCTATTTCTAACGGCAAAATATTTCCCCTCAACTCCTTACTCATCGTGTCATTTCCTTTGATAACTTGAAGTAATAAAAAAATGATATAATCAAATTGTTCATTTTTAAAGTTGCCAGTTTTTGATAAATCTATTCTCTTTCCAAAGCTTTTGTTTCCTCTTCCATTTTCAATAATTGCATTTTTCGGGTCATTATAATTAAATTTTTTAACATAGCCATTACCCGAAAGAGTTTTTGATTCATTTTTATAATTAAGAGAAAAATATTTTTCCCCATTTATAACATAATAATGGGTTGTTTTATTTCCAGTGAACTTATGGTTAAGAAAGGTTACATCAAAACCGTATTGGTTAAATCTTGTAATTATTTCTTTATCTATTTCATCGATTCGCATTTCTTGGATAACTTCTTTTTCCATAACATTGCACAATGTGGGTTAATTAGCAGAGAAAGCACACATAAGGGAAGCTCGAAAAACCGTCCAATTATGGGATTATAATCCCATGAGCCACCGTTTGCAACAGAAATGATGGTGCGTATCTTGTTGTTGCAGCAGCTCTATAACCTGAGCGACGGACAGTTGGAATTCCAATTGATGGACCGCTTGAGCTTCCAACGGTTTGTTGGCCTTCGGCACAGCAGCCAAATACCTGACCGCACAACTTTCTGGACTTTCCGTGAACGCCTCATGGCGGCGGGTGCCAGCGGAACTTTTTTTGAAGCGGCTAATCGTGAATTGGACAAACACGGTTATCTTGCCCGAGGCGGACAAAGGGTGGATGCCAGCATCGTGCCGGCACCCAGGCAACATTTCCGTAAAGGCGGGAAAGCCTTGGTCAAAGAGGAAGCCCTGCCAATTGATTGGTCGCCGTCCAAGCGCCGACAACACCCGGCAAGACTTGTATGCGTATAAAGGCTACGTGGACGGCGACCGTGAGAATAGGCTTAAAGCCACCGGTCTACTGGTGCATATCCAACGCAAAGCCCCCAAAGGCAAACCGCTTTCGGATTGCCAGAAGCGTCGCAACACACGAATTGCCAAGACACGCGCACGGATCGGGCATGTGTTTGCCAGCCTTGAGCAGATGGGCGGCAAAGGCTTACGTTGTATCGGGCTAGATCGGGCCACGCTGCAACCCAACTTCAAAGCGGCCACCTATAATTTGCGCCGTCCTTGCAGCCTGAAGACCTGCGGCATCAACCCTGCTTTTGCCTTTTGACAGGCAAAGTGTGCCTGAAATCGTCAAAAAAGAGGATTTCAGGTTAAAAACAACCCGAAAAAAGGTAAAAATCTGGCGGCAGATTGGTTTTTTGAAAGATCACTCAATTTGAACGCTAAGTTTTAGGTAATTTCGCCAGTATTTTGAGCTTCCCTGTAGCTTAAAGAAGCCCTCGTCCCTTCCCCGTAGTTGTTCAGGATGCACGGCACTCTTCTTTTGCGTTGTTCCCGTAAACTCGCCCGTTTTTTCATAATCGTTAATAAGCTCTTGTAAGTAGTAAAAAGCCTTTTTCAAATCTTCTAAACCTCCCTTATGCTTAAATGGGTTGTGACCATGAAATGCCAGTGCTGCGGCGCGGCGGAGTTGATAGAAGACACCCGTGACATACCCTACGCCTACAAAGGCGAACCTTCCATAATTTCTGCTGTAGCGGGTGGCTTTTGCCCTGCTTGCGGAGAAGTCCTGTTAAATCGTGATAACGGCGATCGCTATAGCGAATTGATTGTCCAATTTCAAAAGCAGCTGAACATGCTGAACTACTCAACGAAGTGAGAAGCATTTGACAGATAAGGCGGTTTTTTAATACCGTTACAAAGTGCCGCCATGAATTAAGAACAGCGTGCCGATGCTGGCGAAAAAGCCCAGCAAAACAGCGGGCATCCAGCGCATGTGCAGGGTGAAGGTATAGCCTTCGCCTTCTTTCATATTGCCTTTCATCAATCCTAGCAGCGATAAAGCGGGCGCTGAACCAATAGCCAGCAAGCTGCCACCGACCCCTAGCGTGAGCGTCAGCAACAGCCATTGCCCGTTGGGCAGATTAGGGTGCATATTGAGTACGGCAAACATTAAAGTGCCGTTGTCGATTGACGATGAGGACAGTCCAATCAATATGTTGGCTAAGGTGGGGCTTATTTCGGTGAACAAATAATGCGCCATCGCTTCCAAATAGCCCAAAAAGCTCAACGCCCCGACAATCATCATGGCACCGTAGAAAAACAACAAGGTGTCCCAATCCACACCGCCAATGCATTTGAACACGTCAAAGCCTTTTTGTGATTCTATATAACCCTGTATTTCATGGTCATCGGCATAATCATGATGGTCAAGATCGGTTATAAAGTGGCCCACTTTTTCAGATTTTGTCAAATAATAGGCGAACGATTGCAGTATACCTAAACCCAGCATCATCCCTGCTATGGCGGGCATATCAAGGAACACGTTCGACAGGATAGTAATGCTGAAGGTGAGGATAAAAATCACCACCACGCGCTTGCTGCCACGTTTTAAAACGGGGGTGCCTTTAGAAAAGGCCGGTTTTTCTTTGTTGACCCAAAAGTGCATGATGGACGCGGGCACTACAAAGTTGACCAGGCAGGGCAAGGCAAGGGTAAAAAATTCGGTGAACGGCAGCATGTTTTGTTGCCAGACAAAAAAGGTGGATATGCCACCCAATGGGCTCATGGAGCCACCGGCATTGGCGGCAACCACCGCATTCAGACCCGCCAAGCCGACAAATTTTGGCTGGCCTTTGCCGATTTCCAAGATGATATAGCCCATCAATAAGCCTACCGTTAAGCTACTGATAACGGTTGACAGCAAAAAGGCCATGATGCCTGTTATCCAAAACAATTGCCGGTAGCTGTGTTGGCGGTTGGCCAATAGGATACGCATGGCATCAAAAATGCCCCGTTCGGTCATGGCATTCAAAAAAGTCATGGAGACGGTGATAAACAAAAACAATTCCGCATAAGCCGTCAAGTTGCTTTGAAAAACTAAGGCGACGTTTTTTGCCGAGCCATAAACCACGGCATAATAGATAAAAATGGCGAACCAGATAATGGCGGAGCCCAAAACCATCGGTTTTGCTTTGCTCATTTGATGCAGGTCTTCGGTCATTGCAATGGCGTAAGCAATAAAGGTGATAGCCAGGGCAAAATAACCGATGGAGTGGTTTTTTAGGTCGGGTGCCAATGCGGCCACTTCTTCGGCACAGCTTAATGAAGGGAACAAAAAGACTAAAAGGAGAACCAATAAATAGCGGGCAGTGCGGGTGGTGGAGAAACTTTTCATTTGGGCTCGATTTAAATCTTTTAATGGGTTGTCAGGGTAATGGAGGGCAGCAAATTAACGGAACAACAAGGCAAGGGCGGCTTGCCTTGTTGTTCCGTTTGGCGTTTGCAACGATTGTACGGCAATAATTAAGCGGTATAGGGTGGGCAAGCTTTTGCGCCCACGCGGATGCTCACTCATGTTTGCCCGCCACGCGGAAATTGACATATAAATTCAATAGGTAATTCCAAGTGCCGGTGACAAACGCGATCAAAATGCGTGACACCACAAAGTTCCAGGCCAGCACATTGACCAATAAATACATGCCACCGGTGACAATCGCTAAACCACAGCCAGCTATCAGCAAAAATCCGCCATAACCGGCATGGATAGAGCGCAACGTACCCTTAAACACAAATTTACGGCTGATCAGGTAATTGATGGATACGGCAATCAGGAAGGCGATGCCAGCAGACCATACCGGGTCCCAGCCAAATGAACTGGTAAATAGCGTGAGCAACAACAGGTCAAAAGCAAAAGTTGAGCCGCCCACCAGTGCGTATTTAAAAAACCGCTGCACAGATTGCAGGTGTTGGTTTGGGATAATTGCATACAGCTTGTCAAATGCCGGTTTCATGTTCATTTTCCAAAGAGAACTTAATTAATACTTAGGTCTAGCCGCTATACAACCGAATCTAACAGTTTCGGCAAAAAATGCAATCTATATGGCGTTTATTGCCAGCCGCTATTGCGCGTTTTCCAATTGCTCTTCTGCATCCAGCCAAGCCATTTCCGCTTGTTCCAAGTCTTTGGCCAATTGTGCCTTAGATTCGATCAATTGTTTTAAGCGGCTTTTTTCGTTGTCGGCGTAAATGGCTGGATCAGCCAGTTGCGTTTCTAGTTGTTTCTGTTGGGCCAGCAATTTTTCCACTTGGTTTTCGGCTTTTTTCAGCGCGTCATATAATGGCTTAAATTTTTGTCGGCGTTCGGCATCCAGCTTGCGTTGGTCTTTGCGCGAAACGCTGGCAACAGCATTGTCTGTGCTTTCTGGCCCTTGGCTTTTGTTGTCAATTTTTTTCTGTTCGGTCAACCAATTACGGTAGTCGTCCAAATCGCCATCAAAAGGCTGCACTTTGCCTTCGGCAACCAGCAATAGTTGGTCGGTCACCGAACGTAACAAATGCCGGTCATGTGACACCACCACCATAGCGCCTTGGAAGTCTTGCAGGGCGACACTTAAGGCATGGCGCATTTCCAAGTCCAGATGGTTGGTCGGTTCGTCCAGCAACAGCAAGTTGGGGTTTTGGTAAACCAGCAGGGCCAACACCAGCCGTGCTTTTTCGCCGCCGGAAAAAGGTTTGACCGCTTCCAACACTTTGTCGCCGCGAAAATCGAAACCGCCCAGAAAATTCCGTAAGTCCTTTTCGCTGGCCTGTTTGTCCAGTTGCTGCACATGCCATAACGGGGGTTCATCCAAATGCAACTGTTCCAGTTGGTGTTGGGCAAAATAACCTATCCTTAAAGCTTCGGCAGCCTCGCGTGTGCCGGTCAAGGGCTGCATTTCGCCAGCCAGCACTTTAATCAGGCTAGACTTGCCCGCACCGTTAGGGCCTAGCAGGCCAATACGGTCGCCCGGCGAGATGCTCAGGCCGGTTTGTTTGATGATGATTTTATCGCCATAACCAATATCCGCTTTATTGATGCTTAATAATGGGTTGGGGATACGGCCCGGGTCAGGGAAGCTAAAGTCAAACGGCGAATCAACATGCGCTTGGGCAATCAATTCCATGCGCTCCAGTGCCTTGATACGGCTTTGCGCTTGCCGTGCTTTGGTGGCTTGTGCTTTGAAGCGGTCTACGAAGCTTTGGATATGGGCAATTTCACGTTGTTGCTTTTGAAAGGCCGATTGTTGTTGGGCCAGTTTTTCGGCACGCATTTTTTCAAAGGCGCTGTAATTGCCAGTATAAATGTCGGCGCGTTGCTGCTCGATATGGACAATATGATCGGTGATGGCATCAAGGAAGTCGCGGTCATGCGAAATAAGCAGCAGGGTGCCGGGGTATTTGCACAGCCAATCTTGCAGCCATATCACCGCATCCAAATCCAGATGGTTGGTTGGCTCGTCCAATAGCAAAACATCGGAACGGCACATCAGCGCTTGGGCCAAGTTGAGACGCATACGCCAGCCGCCCGAAAAGGCATTGACGGGGTTGCGTTCTTGGTCAGCCCTAAAGCCTAGGCCATTCATCAGCCGCGAGGCGCGCGCCTCGGCGGTGTAGCCGCCGATGACTTCCAAAATGCCATGCAGCTCGGCCAGTTTAAGGCCATCCTGCGCTTGTTCGGCGGCCTCCAATTGCTGTTGCAAGCGGCGCAATTCTTGGTCGCCATCAATCACATAATCAATCGCTGAACAGGCAACCGGTGGCGTTTCCTGGGCGACGTGGGCGATTTCCAGATTGGGTGGCAAGGTAAAGTCGCCGCTGTCCAAGTGCAGTTCGCCACGGATGAGGGCAAAAAAGCTGGATTTGCCCGCGCCATTGGCCCCGGTGAAGCCCACTTTTTGGCCTTTGTGCAAGGTGAACGAGGATTGCTCGAACAACACCTTAACGCCCCGACGTAGGGCGATATTCTTAAAGTTTAACATTCAGCGATACGGATAGGGGGGGCTCGGCACTTAGGCGGCCCGTTGGATCATTTGGTCAACTTGTTCGGCGAAGCTTTCCAGATTGCCTTGGCTGACCGCATCGACAGGAATCACCAGTGCCGTGTCCAAGGTGATGAAGATATACACATAACGTTTGCCGTATTCCACCCGCACCAAATCCGCAAAGGCCATTTTGTTTTTGCCGCTGGGTGATTTTTCCAGTAAAAAATTAGGGTTGGCAGGGTCTATGGTGAGCGTGTAAGTGCCGAACATGGCCTTTTTTTCTTTATCGGTATAGCTTTTCAAAATTTGCCGATGAAAATCCAAGCGCATGATTTTGGGCGACAAAATTGCCCATAACGTGGCGATAACAATAATATAGATGGACGTGTTGATGTCATGGTAATAAAAGTAGTAAAACGCGCCAATCAAGCCCATCAATCCCGGTACTATCCAGCGGGTTTTAGTGATGTTTTTTTGGATGTCTTCATTTTTCATGTACAGCATTTCGTTAAAATGAACCAAGTCATTTTCTTTGAATTCGTATTCTATTTCGAACATGGCGTCGTTAAGCTGAGGGTGGTAAGGGCTGCAAGCCAGTGACTGCGGTTAAGTTAACCAGACTGTTTGCGCTATGTGCCAATGGGCAATGGCGCAATAGCGGCTGAAAAGCCTGGCTGGTATGTTGCCAAGACAATGGCGCGGCATTGTCAATGCATTTTTATTTTAATGTACACACTGCGTCTGAAGGCATTGGAAAGGGTCAGCAATGCCGTCCTAAAATAACCGTGTATCGCCACTTGGTGCATTTTATAAAGTGACAGGTAGACCACTTTGGCAATAAAACCGCCAATGCTCACGGTGCCCATTAAATTGCCCATCAGGTTGCCGACCGTGGTGTATTTGCCTAATGACACCAGCGAGCCATAGTCATAATAGACAAATTTGACCGCAGGTTGGCCTTTCAGGCGGTTAATTAAGGTCTTGCCAACAGCAGTGGCTTGTTGGTGCGCGGCTTGGGCACGCGGCGGCACATTGCCAGGGTGGCCGGGCCATTGGCAAGCGGCACAATCACCAATGGCGTAAATGTCGTCATCACTGGTTTTTAAGGTGTCGTCAACCAGCAATTGGTTGATGTGGTTGGTGGCCAGGCCGTCCAGTTCTTTTAGCCAATCGGGGGCTTTAATGCCCGCTGCCCAGACTTTAATGTCGGCTTCGATAAATTCTCCGTCGTGGGTGGCGATGCCTGCCGCGTTGATTTCGACGACGCGACGGCCCAATTTTAGGTTGACCCCAAGTTTGACCAGTTGTTGCTGGGTGGCAATGGCCAGCTTGCCCGGCAAGGCCGGCAGCAATTGGGTGGCGGCTTCAATAATGGTCAGTTTGACATCACTGGGTTCTTGCAGGCCATAAATGGCCAGCACATTGGTGACTTCATGCAGCTGTGCCGCCAGTTCCACGCCGGTGGCGCCGGCCCCGACAATGGCGATGGACAGTGGCTTGACCGTGGCTTTGTCTTTGCCGATATAGTTTTTAAGATACGATTCGAACAATTGTTTTTGGAACTTGAAAGCTTGGCGGGTGGTGTCCAAAAATAGGCAGTGCTTGTCCACGCCATTAATGTTGAAAGTATTGCTGACACTGCCGATAGCCATCACCAAGGTGTCGTAACGGAACGAGCGGCTAGGGATTAGCTCTTCGCCTTGGTCATTGAAGGTGGGGCTGACATACACAGTTTTTTGGCTGCGGTCGAGCGCTTCCATTTTGCCTAAACGGAATTGGAAATGGCTGCGGTGGGCTTGCGCCATGTATTCAACTTGTTCCGACTCGTCCAGCGTGCCTGCCGCCACTTCATGCAATAAAGGCTTCCAAATATGGGTGGTGGTGGCATCAATCAGGGTGATGTCCGCCAAGCCTTTTTTGCCCAGTTTGTGGCCTAAGGTGGTTGCCAGCTCCAGCCCGGCTGCACCGCCCCCGACAATGACGATTTTATGTTTTTCGTTAGTTTGCATAAATGATCCCCTCGAAATGTTTTTGCCTACTATAGCATTAAAATTGCCCACAATCTTGGCGGCGCTGTTTAGTGCGGGCTGCCAAGCTGATAAGGCTTGCTGGCCAACGCAGTGGGGCGGCCCAGTAAAATGTCCGCCAGCATTTGCGCCGATGCCGGTGCCATCACCAGGCCATTTCTAAAATGTCCCGCGTTAATACTTAGATTGCTGATGGCGGGATGCTTGCCAATATAGGGTATGCCTTGTGCCGTGCCGGGCCTTAAGCCGGCCCAGTGGGCGATGATCGGGTATTGGG
>Ga0208507_1000777_pt1 | contig 19332 bp, 13 predicted proteins | sample CryBogCBH12Aug01_FD_184626 | JGI IMG/M metagenome (GOLD analysis project Ga0208507, IMG submission 184626) | Freshwater microbial communities from Crystal Bog, Wisconsin, USA - CBH12Aug09.1 (SPAdes) (version 2) | ecosystem: Environmental > Aquatic > Freshwater > Lake | place: Crystal Bog... | reverse complement strand
ATGACTGCGCAGATATAAGCTTAATGAGAATCCCGCAAATACTGAAGGTGCTCCCAGTATCTAAATCAAAGTTCTGGCTCATGGTTCAGCAAGGAGAGTTTCCAAAGCCGATTAAGATTGGGAGGTCTTCTTTTTGGACTATGAAGCAGGTGCAGTCTTTCATAAGGGAGAGGACGGGACAATCCACCAATTGAAAAATGGGCATCTCCTGCAGTTAAGATAATGATCCTACGGAAAACTCAGGAGATGACTATGGAAGAAGTTGATTTATCTAAACCATTTAGCGTTGATATCTTTCGCGATGATGGGCCAATAGATCAAAGCCCCTGGTTATGCATTGGGGAATTTGACGCTAAAGAAGATGCAATAGAGGCATGCAAAAGGGTTGTAGAGGACTTTCTAAGAAAATGCGAATCTCAATCTGAAAGCGCCAATACTTTGATATTTAATTACTTAAATTACGGGCCTGTACCCTGTATCAATGGAACAGAAAACCTTACAACATTTGAGTTATATGAATACCTCAATAGACGATGCCTTGAGTTAGGTCGGCAATGAGCTGCCTATGAGTAGGCCTAATAGGCCTTAACCTTTAAATAACTAACCACAGATTTCCAATCAGGAAAATCAGGTGTGGCAAAGTGAATATGCTCACCTTTAAAGCGGTCTACCCCATTCTTAAGGCGATCATCGACCAAGAAATCTCCATCATTTAGATTCTTATGGTGACTAAGGATTAAACGCTTATAAGCTGGCTTGCCTAGATAGTCCTTTACCCAAAGCAATTTATCGGACCATGCGCTTGGATTCCCCCAGGGGGCAGTTGAAAGAATGTAGGTATCGAACATAGTAGCCAACTCTTCATACGCGGTAATTGCGCCTGGAATTGGATCCATTAAATAAAAGATGCCAGGGACCTCATCTAGACGCCCCTCGTACTGGTCTTGAACATGCTCTGGAGTTCTCGCAATGCCCGATGGAAAGTCCACTAAGACGTTATCCATATCAATATAAAGTATTTTCATAGCCCTCATCCTTGCAAGAATTATTATATTCATTAGCAACACCCACTTCCGACGCAACGATATCATTCCACAAAAATAGAACTAGGTAACGCTAGCCTCAAATGCTACAAGAAAGTCACTTACTGACTTTTTAGAAAAACAGCGTGCAATATTACCTCTAATGCCAGCACTAGCAATTCGATCGGCCGCGCTTTGCACCTTATGACACCAATGTGCATCAAGTAGCACAAAGTCACAAGTTAAAACCGATGAAAATGCATGCAAAAAATCCATTGAATCGTTTACATCAAATTTATATTTTCCGTTAATATGAGGCTCCCTTAAGAATTCTTGCACAAGGGATTCACGCAATGACATACCTGCTCGGGGTATAAATTTCTTTGCATTACAACTCTTTGAAGGGTCTGAAGTCAGTGCCATTACAGCCTCAGAAATGCTTAGCTTCATATCCTGAAAAAGTGGGAGTAATTGGTTTCGATGATTTATAGCATCCTGTATAAACCGATGCGTGTTCCAACGGCCGCCACCAATAAATGCTCGATTCGCCAAATCATCTAAGATCCAATCTTTTTGAGGTCCATGCGGTCCAGGATTTAGCTCCTCCTCAAAAAAGAATCCTTTATCAACCATAAATTCTGCAAGGTGGAAAAAAGGTAATGCCCTTTGAATTAGTTTTTCAGTCTCTTCAGCCTGGGCCAAGTCTGTCATTGCAACGAACTCAAATAAATTCGCAGTAGAGAAAAGCCATGTGCCACCTGAATTGTGGAGCGCTCCAATAAACCGATCTTGATCTTCTACATTCTCAGAAAAATGTCTGATAGCCCAATGATCAAAATAGACGGCTGGGTGCCGAAATTCTTGGGTAACCTGAAAAGCATTGCCTTCAATGGAGCGGAGTGTCATTGCCATATGGGTCAATTCTGACACAGATAATAATGACTAATGTCCGTAAGCACCTATCTGATACCAACAGAGAGCATATCCGTTGGTCTAGATGGATAAGCTAACAAAAAATTAAACTCGGACCCTCCCAGGCCACCCAAAGTCGACGGGGGTATGCGTATTTTGAAGTACACCCCAATCTAAATGGTTCTAGTTTTTAAGCCTTGAAATCAATAAAAAACCAAAAGGCAGTCAACATGAGATTTTTAACCACATGTGCTCACCATATTAAAATTAGATGATTGTGGTAACCTGGTAAATCTAGACAATTATTCATGCATACATCTATTCCCGTCATTGATCTTTTTGCTGGCCCAGGAGGTTTAGGGGAGGGATTTTCTTCGCTCAAGAAGCAAGGAAAGAATGTATTTCAACTAAAACTTTCCGTTGAAAAGGATCCAAGCGCCCATCAAACGCTCATGCTCCGAGCATTGTTTAGGGCTTTTGGGAATAAAGTGCCGGACTCTTATTACTACTACATAACTGGAAGAATCACAAAGCAAGAATTTCACAGCAACAAGATTGTTGCCAGTCATCTTGCCGAAGCTGCCAATGAGGCAAGGAATGTTACCCTAGGAGTAACACCTCCCAAAGATATTGATCAATGGATTAAGACTGGAATTAAAGGTCAAAAGAAATGGGTGTTAATTGGCGGACCGCCATGTCAAGCCTATTCTCTTGCCGGAAGATCAAAGATGATGAATTCCGATCTTAAGAAGTATGAATCAGATTCTAGACATCTTCTTTATAAAGAATATTTACGCATCATCAAAGAGCATGCGCCCCCAGTCTTCATTATGGAGAATGTAAAAGGCATCCTTTCTTCAAAATTAAATGGTGAACTGATTTTTAAGAAAATTATTAAGGATCTCAGCAGTCCCAAAAAAGGGCTTGAGTATGAGATCAGATCTTTAACTCTTGAAACATCATCTGAAGAGCTTGAGCCAAAAGATTTTATTATCAAGTCTGAGCTTTACGGCATACCCCAAGCACGGCATAGAGTCATCCTGTTTGGAGTAAGAAAAGATTTAGCCAAGAAAAAACATCGCATCCTTCGCAAAGAAGAGGAAATGGCCACAGTAAATGATGTGCTGAAATCTATGCCCCTAATACGAAGCAAGCTTTCTCAAGAGAAAGATTCTTTAAAGGAGTGGTACAAAACGATAAGAAGTACCAAATCAATGCTAAGCGGCTGGAATCCAGAGCTTAAAAGAACTCTTATTGCAGAGATGGATAGAAATACTCAGCTTGCGCTTGAAATAATGAGCGCAGGATCAGTTTTCCACAAAGGAAAACCGAGAGCACTTAGAAATTCTCAGCTGAATGACTGGCTAATAGATCCGAAATTAATTGGGGTTATTCAGCACGAGGCCAGATCCCACATGCGTTCAGATATTCAGAGATATTTTCTTTTAGCCAACTACGCTAAGGTTCTCGAAAGATCTCCAAAAATAAGAGAGTTGCCCCCAAAATTACTCCCAGACCATCGGAATGCCAGCTCCGTTAATGCGCCATTTCAAGATCGATTCCGCGTACAGCTTGGGGACCAGCCGAGCACAACTATTGTGTCGCACATCTCCAAGGATGGGCACTACTACATTCACCCAGACCCATCTCAAGCCCGAAGCTTAACAGTTAGAGAAGCTGCCAGACTTCAGACATTTCCAGATAATTACTATTTTGAAGGAAATAAAACGTCTCAATATGGGCAGGTTGGAAACGCTGTTCCCCCGCTTCTTGCCAACAAGATTGCAAAAATTATTGCGGAATTTTTGCAATAGCTAAGCCCTAAGATCAAAATAAATCAGAGAAGAATCCAGATTTCGGATTCTCTAATGTGCCAATTAAGACGCCTCTATCAAGCAATCTATTCTGTTCCTCGCATGAAGTTTCAGGAAGTAAGGTGCATGAGTGACACGCAGCCAGATTGCAGTTATCTGGCCCTTGCCCAGTGCTTTCAATACACACAGGATCAGAAGAGCACCAAGATGCTTTTTCAATTGCTCTAGCAATAGTTTTCTCCAGAACCCTAGGCTTCCCCATGCCTACCAAACCACCCATAGTACCCTCGGAGTCTCCAGCAGCCGTATATATTAAAACTCCAAACATCTTAAATTTAGAATCGTCGGAAACATAAATGCGCTCCCTCAGGGAAGCAGAACCATATCCACATTCGTAAATTAATTGATTAATTAAAAGATGGGCAAAGGAATGAATCATTATGAACTTTGGAGTAATCTCTTTTAAATCTTGATGACGTTTTGTACGTAAGTCATCAAATCTAGTGATAATTTCCAAAATTCGCTTATTGTGAAATGCACCGTATTTCTGCAACCAATTTTCAATCTTATCTTCATCAAACTTCAGGAAGATTCCCTCACCTCGCACAATGATTGCAGGCAGCCAATCTATTTTTTTCGAACTAAATAACTTTCTCTGCTCAATATATGAGAGGTCACTTTCAGGGAATATTCTTGAAAATCCCACGAACGCTCTAGTTTCTCGCAACTTTTCAAGCAAAGAAATTCTTTGAAAATAGTTGTTAACTTGTGGGCTATATTCAGATATTGGATAACTTTTGATTAAAAGATTAGTTTTAGGATAGCCCTCACTTATATCTCTACAAAAAATCTCATACTCTTGATATCTATACTCAGTATCTATATTTGCGTCACCTTCCTCATGCGTCGACCCCTCTTCTACAGTATTACTACCCTCAAATAAATCCTTGGAAATAATAGGGAGTATGTAATTCACATCAATTGCCCAATCTAGGTCTGCATTACTAATACCCTTCTCTAAAATATCAGCGGTAAGTATTTTGTTCTGCGAAACCTTAACTTTATCAATTAGGTATCTAGATAAGCCTCTGTTATCCAAAATGATTCTTTTGATTACATGTATATTTGCCGCCTTTGAAAGTTCAGCAGGATTAATCTCTCCCTCAAACTCAGGATGCCATTTACGCAAAATGCTTTTTGCAGCTTTTTCATTAATTAAGCCATCTAGGGATTGCAAGGCAGATTCAATTAATGAGCCCTGCATATCCCTATCTTCTAATAATGCCAACATCGACTCAGATAAGTTTCTATCATCTACGTCAGGAATATAAATTGAGCTCACCACGCTTGGAAAATATAAATTTGAAGCTCCCCGCAATAGTGGATATAAATTTTGACCACAAACGAGTTTTTCCTTTGGCGAATTTTCGCCTACAGCTAAAACGGGATTATGGCCAGAACAAAATAGTTGCATTTTGGTAAATGCTGAAGCTCCATTACTGGAAGGATCCCCCTCAAATGCTCCCGCCAAGGATCTTTTTGTAACCACTTCAATTTTGTTATCGCCAATAAGTCTCTCAGCCGAAATTTCAACGCCAGCAAGAGATGCGCTTCCTTTTGAAGTCATTCTCAACCAAGATCTTGGGTCATTTAAATCCCAATCAGGGTTATTTGTCTTAAACAACCATGCTAACCACGGAAAATCCTGGAGGTGTCCATGCTTACATGCGGCAACAAATCGCATTTGTACTGTATTGCGCTCTCGGTGAGGCTTTCCTGCGTCCTTTCCAGTTCCAATTAAGCCTGTACATTTCGGCGCCGCAGTATGGTGGTACTTAGAGGCAAACATTTTTCCACACCTAGGACAAACATGCCATAAGGGAAAACGGAGAAATGGCAACTTCAAATTAAGATTTAATCTTTGATTTTCTGCACCCCTATCATTACCCCTATACTCATTTGATCTGAAATCAGGAGGCTGAACAAAATAGTCAACTCCAAGCCTTTTCGCAAGCCTTGTTTCTATTTCAATAAACTCTCTGTGAGCTGGCTTGTTTGGATCAAAAGGCCACGCATCTAATCCAGCATGAATTAATGAAACTGGCCCAGGAAAATCAACCATAGCCCCAATTCCAAACGGGGAAATTGCTTGAGATCTTCTAACTGGTTTATTCATATTTATTAACTTCATTAAAGAATGGTGTTATTAAGGCTTCGCAGCTAGCGTCTACATTTCTCAGCGATGAAAGAGTAGGCCAGCTATGATTTGCCCATTCAGGCAGTTCGACAGACCCAGCGGGATGTATTAATGGAGCACTCGGCTTAGGGGCGCCAAAATCTCCATATTTCTCAGGATCCCAAATTTTCCATTCCTTAAATCTGAGCCTCATCTTTTCAAGGACATGCGAACGCTCCTCAGGAGCTATTGCCAGAACTCTATCCTCAATCATCGATTCAATGAGCTCTTTAAGCCTACTTCCATCCCCGAGAGGAAATGGGGTGGGATGTTCACCCTCTTGGTCCAGCCTGCCAAGCTGCCTGACTGCTGCAACAATAATTCCATGTAGGGCACGATCTACTGCTGGCGCACTGAATGGTGTAACGCTTGTAGGCTCCACTTGGGCATAAAGTGCTTGGTGATAGCTTCTAAACCTTTCGTAATGGCTTCTATCTCTGGGCTTGCTCTGTCCATAAAGTACACAAACAAGACCTGGCTTATCGTTATCACGTCCAACACGACTGGATACCTGAATATATTGAGAGGTTGTTTTAGGCTGGCCAACAATTGCCATTAATGAGAGGCGCGGAATATCTACGCCAACTTCAATAATATTTGAGGCTAAACATGCATCTACAATCTCAAAATTTGCACTAGTGGGATCGTCCGAGAGACGCTTATTTAATTTTTCTAACTCTTGAGGAACTTGATCTCCACGAATTCTACTAGTCAACTCGTTAACATTAAATAACTTACGAATATTTGCGTAAGGAATACCATGTCGATCTATCAATACCCTAAGATAATCTCGCGCATCAGAAACAAATAATGTAGCTGCGCCGCCAAGCTCTCTAATTGAATTGAAATAACAAAGTAGTGTCCACCATGGATCCCTGTCTTTATTATCCCCTTTGATTGCCGCCGCGAACTGGAGCAACGTTGCAAAAACTCTTGCCATAGTTGTTTGAAGGGAGCCGTGACCAGGGGCCAGCACTCCTACATATCTTCTTCCAGGAATCAATTCACCAAATTCATCGCGAGCCTCTCTAGAAAAAAATGAATCCCCTACATTTAATCCGGAAGGTGGAAATAGACTAACATTTTTTCTTGCATACAAGTTCATTACCTGCTCATTAGCTCGGCTAATTGTTGCGGTAGATGCAACTATTTTTGGCTTCACATATCGCCGAGTATCCTCGCAAAGTTTCTCAATCAGAGTTTCATATAAGCCGACCATTGAACCTAGTGGCCCAGAAATTAAATGAAGCTCATCTTGGATTATTAATGACGGTGGTATTCCAACCTGATTACCCTCTTTGTCTATTCCGAAAATAGATCTAATTTCAGGTTTCCACGCTAAAGTAGCAAATTTATCTACAGTTCCAATTAAAAGGTTTGGTGGATTATCAAAAATGTCCTCATCAATTACAACAATTGGTAAGTCCAAATTATTTTGTGCGGGTTTTGAATGAAAATCACATTTAGGATCACTACATTTATAAACAACAGTTTCAGGGCTAGTAGGGGTTGATCGTGATTTTTTATAGCCATAAACTTTTGAAGTTTCCCTGCCTAAGTCGGGGCCAAATTTAGCATTACACCAAGGACACTTTAAAAGAATAAATGGATTCTCTTCACTTGAATCACCCTGTAAAGCTTTGAGCTTTACAAGTGCATCAGACCTCTTATTTGGAGCCGTATCCTTACCTACCCATAGGCCTATCCTGTAGGGCTTCTCACCCAAAATAGCAACATCTTTCCTGCGCATAAATTCCATTGCACAGAACAATAAGGATGCACGTTGAAATTGCTGTGCGGTTAAAAGACGCAACGTATATCTCATTAATACATCTACCCCACCTGCCTGATTCCCAGCAAGATGGTTATAGAAAATAGTAAATGCAGTTAATCCAAGATATGCTTCAGTTTTACCGCCCCCAGTTGGAAACCAAATAAGGTCAACTATGTCTCTTTCTTCTGAGTCTGGATTAACAATACCCTCTAAAGACAGCAACAGAAAAGCAATCTGAAATGGCCTCCAAAAACCCTTGTCGTTATTTGGTGTCTCTAAATCAAGAGGGCTTATTTCAGGGCTCCACTCCTCACCACCAGCTACAGGCTCACGAATACTAGAGTTGGCACGTAATTGAGAAATTAACATTGCCTTGTTAGCCAATACAAAAGCTTGTCTGGCTCTTTGAGATTTGGTGTCAACACCATTTAATAACTCTACTCCACGCTTCATACGAACTAAGCATTGCTCGCAACGTTGCAATAAATAACTTGCAGTCGGATAAAGATCATTGCCAATACCTGCATCTGGTTTTGTAAGACTTAGCTTTAAGCCTTCAATCCAATCTTGATAGAGTGCAATTAATTGCTCTACCTCTCCGAATCCATCATCTAAAGGATCAAGCCCAGCTAATTTACGCATACTGGACCTGAATAAAACTATTCCAGCTTCAGTTTTTATATATAAATCAGGGCTAATTGTTGGAATTTCATAAGTCGGCATAACATCCGTCCATACCTGTGAAACAAATTCCGGAGAAACACCATCCCAGTCGGCAGCGCAACCGTGTCCAATTGCAAACGTCTTATATTGCCTGTACAACAATTTATTAACCATCTCATCCGATTCAGGAGAAAAACCCTCCCCCGCTGGAATAGAAAGGTCTGGATAGGATGTAATTGCATCAACTCCTGATATACAGTTAACCCTAATGCCAGACTGGAACAGAGCATGTTCCTCTACAGATTTTTCACATATAGATCGATTTACCAAGGAGATGGTTATTAAACGCGTATTAGGATCGGCTTGCTGTAGTTTTCTTTTTATAAGCACAACTTCAAGATTGTTGCCCGGTATGTCGATTTTTCTTCTTAAACATAAGGTTGAATCAAATAATTCAGTAGCCGTAAAAAGAACAGAAATAAAACCCCCATTCTCAGCAGTTAAAGGCTTTCTAATCCAAACATTTCGTTTCGAGAGTTGCACACCAACCTCCCCCTCCTTTCCTCCAACCGATACCTCTTTCTTTGTATAGTGAGCGGGTGCTATTTCACTCTTATCAACCCTATTAATCTTGCTGACCGACACCAATTCAACTGCAATACCATCCTTTTCGCGCAATAAATCCACCATGAAACTAAGACCAATGGCTGAAGGTTTGAATGAGTTTGCTAGATTTATATCTAGCTCCTCTGAATCGTCGGCCTTAATATTTTTAGATTGGCTTTTTTCTACCTGGTCCTCAAGTTTTTTTAGAAGCGCTAATTCCTTTTCAGGGATATCGGGCTCCTCAGATAATCCTAATGTTTCACTCGCTTCATTTAATTCAACCATTTCTGTAACCATTTGAGGGTACAAAATTCCGGCGCCATATCTTTTTGATGGAGGATCTTGCCAAATGATCTCCTCGCCATTTAACTGCCTCTTTGGCGCCCTCAGCTGATCCCAAGTAAATATCCTCTCCCTACCCTCTACTTCGAATGCAATTGGTTCGCCGGCAGGATCTGGGCCAACAATTTCAGACCGCAGCCTCTCGGCCAACCAGTCCCGATTTTGGAGATTTTCTATTTTGCCCATTTACGCCTTTGAAGTCTTTCTTAAGCCAAGATCTAGCAACCTATCGTATTGAGATCTGCATGTTTCTGCAAAAAATATTGTCAAGCTTATTCTAGCCCTAGACATGCCAACATATAGTAAAGCTTTGTATGTATCACTCTCTAGGCTATCTATATCCGTGAGCAAAATAGCTGGTGCCTCCATTCCCTTGAAAGCATGAATACTCGTAAATTTAATATTCTCCGATTGGGAAGACTTATATGGAGCAATATTCAACTCTGGAAATTTCAAAGAAACAGATTGTGCACATGACTTCTCATCAGACTTTGGTGACAAAATAACAATTTCGCTAGGTTTAAAGTGCTTTAGCAATTCGTTGAGCCTCTTTTTAACCAGCCCCTCTTGAATTTCCGCTGAAGAATAAAATCTAGGATCCACAACCCCTGATTCATTGTCATTAAGAATTTTGCTATAGCCTGGGGTTATTCCAGCCGTAAGTGTCAAGGTTTCAGCGATAGATTCAGCATTCCTACAGTTATTTCTCAAGGAGTACTGGGAGAGACTTGGTGCCCTAGCCTCTAGTGCAGAAAGTATCGACTCTCTAGAGCTTGAGTTGCTATCGCTATATATTGCCTGCCTCTCAAAATCTCCGAAAAATACCCAAGAGCCACCAGCCAATCCGCTATTTAATGAAACATCCATGACATCCAAGTAATTTTCATTAAAAATTAAATCTTGAGCCTCATCTATAACCAATACATCAAATTGACTCTTAAAATTTTCATCACCTAATATTTTTTCCAGCGCCTTTTGAGGCAAAAGTTCTGACCAATAATTATCAGCACGACCTAAATTTCCACTTTCTTGACCCAATGCAACCAAATAAGAGTGAAAGGTTCCACATACCAAAGATTTGCTATATAAATTAATTTCAAAAGCCATCTCGGACTTGATCCAATCCGCCAACAGCGTGTTGTAACAAAAAAACCCGACGCGCTTACCTTCGGATAATTGACGCCTCGCAAATTCAATAGCTAAAAATGTTTTTCCGGTGCCGGCAGGACCGCTAATTAAGAGACGCTTATTACCAATAAGACTATCTAAAATGACATATTGCTCTTCGGTAAAGTTTTTAATGCTGCCCTCTAGGGACTCAATATCATGACGAGGAGAAACTACATATTCAAAGTTTTTCCGCAGTAAATCTACCGCACGGTCTATTTGGTTTTTGGATAATTTTGATTTTTCATGATCGTACCATCCGGTAACCTTACCAAGTTTGACTAGGTAAGATCTGGCCTGTTTAAATATATTAAGAATATTGACTGAAATTGGATGGCGAATAAAAAGTCTTTTATCTATAAATTGCCATGGGTGCCACTCAGGCGATTTTTCGTCGAAATCGATGCGGGTAAAAATTACAGCACTAAAAAATAATGTAGATTGAAAAATAGGATCTTTATCAATTAAATATCTCCTAAGAGAATGCATTCCTTTGGAAGCCTGCTTAAAAGGCCCCTCAATTGAAGTTTCGTAAGGATATATCCATTTTCCATCCACTCTTTTTACATCGCATCCCTTGAGCTCTATACATAGGATTCCTTGGTCTGGAACCAAGATAACCATATCCAACTCGCCTTCAATTTTTGTTAAATGTCTCTTTAAATCTAAGGAGTGCAATGCAACCCAACCATCGCACCCAGGGTCATCTCTTAACTTCTTAAAAAATTCAATCTCGCCAAGGGGCGTATTAGATGAAAACGTTGGAGGAATCATCTTAGCCATTTATTTCCCCTCAAATCATCAATTTTATAAAGGCTTGACTGGTATACATACGATATAGATTGATCAATTGACGCAACACGCCTGATTAATATATTTTGGCCAAGCTGTAAATCAAGGCTTTTTGCACCGTCAGTTGAATCAATATCCAGACCCTCAATTTTTTCCAGAAGCCCCTCTAATACTGTTTGCCTAGCTTTATAACCAGCCCTTTGCCGTGAAACTCTGTAGTCATGTATGTCACTCCACTTCTCTGTGGCGTATGCCTTTATATCGCCAACACTGAGACTTAGCTTGCCTTCATCCCACAAGACCTCAATTAATGCTCGGAACTCAACCTCAGAATTGGGGGCAATCACGTCTACTCCCTCCCACTGTTTGATCTTCCCTGGAACTACATTCACGCCTTTAGACCTCATTAAATATGCAATTTCTGAATAATCTCTAGTGAGCAACAATGCACCAAGCGCATTCTTCCAATCAGTAATTTTGTCTAAAACGCCATCATCCTCTTCTTCATCTTCAATTCCATCGACTTCTTCATTGAATAGAAAGCCCGAAGAATTTTTCCGAAGAAGTACGTAGTCACCCTCAACCAAATCTAGAATATCTACATGCGATAAGTCGTAACTAAACTCACCTTGACGGACGGAATCAGTACTTTTATCTATATGCAGTACCTTTCCTGAAACGGGCATAAACGCACCCTCTCCACCTTCAAAGAGTATGTAATGTGCAGGAACGGATTGTGCAGTTTTGGTGCGACTTCCACCATGAATATCAATCCAGAAACTTTCCTCCGCCCAAGAATTTAATTCAGAATCACTACTTTCAGGCATAGAAACTGAAGCCACAATCTTCGAGGCTTTAAATTTTTGAATCCTTTGCTGAAAATTAGGAGAAATCGGTAACTCGATTCTAGATGGGGCATAAAAATTTTCATGCTCATACAAAAGCAAGTCAACTTCGGGGGTTACCCCAGAATAAAAGATGGCCTTCATCAAATCCATCGAAGCTCTCATTGGAGGTGAAACGATAAATATCTTTTGAAAGATTGAGCTCTTCATCTGTTGCTTCGCTTCAATATTTGTAAATTTCAAACCATAATTAGATAAACTACTTATCGTGAAATTAATACAGGCCGGATCATTGCCGTATAAAATTTTTCCAACCAATCCCATTGACTCTGATTTACTTAAAAAACCTTCTGAAATGCTCAATAAACGGTCAAATTTATTATTCTTATGTTTCGACCACAAGAGCTCTGCGGAAGCTTCGAGAGCGCTAAGCATAGACGTGTCAATATTCTGCTTTTTAAGCAAAGATGAAATTTCTTGATATCTCTCTTTAAGCCTAAGGGCAGGATCGTCAAGAGAGACAAGTGTTGAATTTAATATGGTCTTAAAAACCCATAACAATCCGACTAAATTCTTAGCATCTTCGTCTGACTTATCAAGATTTTTGAATATACCCATTACTGCACGTGTAACAGCCGCAATAACAGCATCCTCAACCTTATGGGTAATTACAGTAAATTCCGTGATATTTTTAAAGCGGCTTGATGCACGGGAATATTGAGAGCTCATATTATTATCATCTCAAGAAGGAGTATGAGCTGATCTCAAAACCAACTGGAAATTTTTCTGCAATGATATGAGATGACTCATCACTAAAATTAACAGTCTCTGCGGCTAATTCCAATTCGCTAACAAATTCTAGTTCATTCTCATTAAACTCTAGCGAATCGAAAACAATTAATAGATCACTCCTCAGCGGGATATGCTCTTTGATGGAAAAGGCGCTGGGGCCATCAAGGATTACCAGCTCAGCGCTAGACTCTAAATCCCCTTTAGGATGTGAAATTTTCATCTTTGAATGCCTACCATCTCCAAGCTTCTCAAAGCCAAGTAAGGACTCAAATTTAATTGGGTCCTCACACTGATCACCAACCCCTGCACATAAGTAATCAATCGAAGATTTAAACTGGTTCATTTTTGTTACAAGTAACAGATCTTGACCATCCGATTTAGCCCATGCAGGAGATACGTCACCCAAGAGATGCTCCATAAATGCGATGCTCGCATTAATTGCAACTTCCCTTTGTGCAGATGCCGGCTTTTCTAGACTAAATTGATATTTATTAAATTGGCCCTCAGGAATCAGGATGATGGAGCCAACATCCTTAGTCTTGCGAGATTTTGTAATCTCCAATTTAATAGCGGGCTCAGATGCAATTAACTCTACACCCACCACTTTTCCGATGAATAAATCTCCAGACTCAACCCTCTTCCAGTAAATTTCCACACCAGAATCAAGCGTAGAAAATTTTGTCCAACTTAATCCATCTTTATACGAGCCTATGCTTGAGATCAAAGCTCCTAGACTAATAAACGCAGTTGCAATCTCACGACTGGGAAGGACCAAAAATGTTATGCGCCTAGTATCTTTTTTATATTGGGATTTTGCCCATTTACCGAGATAAATACATGCCTTTGCCCATTCCCCTATCAGATCACCGACAATATTAATCCTAGCTTTATCTGAAATATATAGCGGCTTCCGAAAGCCAATTAGAGAGTCAAAAGTTTCTATTTCCACTGGCAATTTATTTAGATACAAACCCCAACTCAATCATCTCCGCCTCGATGCGCAATAATTCTTTTGCCTGCTTATCGCTTGGAAGCCAGCCCTTTCGAGAAGCGGCGATTACCAAGTTTTCGTCACGCCCGTAAAGTGGCGAGAATTGCTTGCTCCAATCATGTAATTTTTTCCAATAATGATCGCCTAGGGTAATGACTTGAATTTCAGCATTAATTTTTGCATCTAACCTCCCCTGAGCTCTGCCCTCCTTCATTACTTCTTGCTTTTCTTCGGAGCTAAGGAGTTCTTTTTTAAACTCTGTAGATAATTCAATTGAGGCTAGCTGCACTGAATTCCAACAATCAGCTTTTTTACACCATTCACCAACGTCCATGTTTGCAACAGGGGTCTTATTTATAGTTTCGGAAACAACTTGAGCCACGCGCTCAAGTTGGTTTGCCATTGCTGAAGATACGCTTTGGATATTCCAGACATGCTTGAAATTCACCATATTCCCCGGTGAAAATTCCTTAATCATAGAAGCTAACTTAGCAATTGTGTAGGTAACAATTTGAGCTCGATAACCGCCCTTATACCAATCGGCATCAGAGACCATTCTCTCAACAAATTTAAAGACAATAATTCTAGATATTGAATCGCGGTAATAAGCATCGTTAATAAACTTAGCACCATCTACACCCCATTCATCATCGATATATCGCGCAAAGGTGCCAGGCTTATCTCCAGAAAAATTCTTTTGTGCACCTAAACTAACAATATGAGGCAGCATGCGCCAAGAATTTTCTGATTTAGCTAAATCAGTTTTCAATACAAGCTGCGATCTTGGATGTTCACGCTGGTAGTCTTTTTTCTGCTTTACAGTCATTTTTGACTGCTCATTAAGATATTGCCCTTTTGCCCTTTCATAAAACCAATAAGTATTAAATTGGGCTCCAGCAGCTGCAGGCGCGAGAATTCTCCGAGAAAGCCTCTCGTAACCCATATGAAACGGGTGATTTGAGAAGAAATCAGAATCGCTTACTTTATTTTGTTTATTTGAAAACTTTGCGATATCTTGAATCATATTGCCCAAGGTATCACTATCTCTAGCTTTAACAACTGTTAGTTTCATTTGTACTGAAATTTTTGATAAGTCAGCCTTATCTTTTTTCAAAGCTACAAATAATGAAGCCGTTGTTTGACCGCCATTAACAATCTGAAGATATTTTGCAGAAGTAATCCTATGGCCATCACTAGCAATATCCAGCTTTACATCTGTTGCTGTTGCAGAAATGCCATTGTTATAGATGAAGAATTTATCTGGAGCAGATCTAATTGTCCCTTGAATGCCTTTATTAATCTTCCCCGTGGTGTTTAAGAAAGATCTCACATTACCCTCTAAAAGCCTGCTTCCATACTTCTCATAGATTGACGCCAAAGCATCGCCTGGTATGACGCACATATAAGCATCAAAATCCTCGCTCTTGCTGGCTGGCAAGCAAGATAAACCATTCTCCGTGAACTCAGTAAAGTCAATTTCAAGTTCTTCAGTACCTAATGCGGACACGCCCACATTAAATAATCGAGAAATATCCCATACGTGATATTCAACCACCACCCCATCAATCTCATCCTCCGGTAGATCTTTAATACGATCACTCATTACGGAGTCAGTTACTAAATAAAATCGATATCTACTGATTGAGTTTTTAGATGCTTTAATTAAGTTTGCAAATGCTAGCACCTGAGAATCTAAATCATCGGGATTTTCAATACTTTCAAATCCGTCGGCCAAGCAGAATTCAACAAATGCCCTCAATTGGCCAAATATTTGATCGACCCTAGTCCGGGTTACAGTCTCCAAATTTGGGTCGCCAGAAAAATCAGCAATTAAAACTCTAAGAGAGTTATCTGCCTCGTCAAACTCAAAACCATCAATGCGTATTAGCCGATTTCTAAGACCTGTTCCGCTGTACTGGCATGGGATGAAATCTTGAAACTCTTCAGCCTCTGACAGGCGATCGGAAACTTCGTAGACAAAGGCAGAGTCACTCGTGAGTGAGTGATTGGTGACCCGAGAGCGAACCCCCTCGAGAAAATCATCACGAAATTCAACTAATTCCATTGCGGTCCAATTTAAAGTTATCTGAAGTTACTAAAAACCACATTACAAGGTGCTAAATCACTAAAAATGCTTCTAATTAACAATACTAGCAAAGCGGCCTTAATTAACGCCATTTCCCTATAAACAGACTAATTCTTCACTAGCTCACTTAACGAGCTATTAAAGTCCATTCAAGCATTTGTAGATAGTTCCTATAATTACAGTATATATTTACAGTAATAGTGTTAATATAAATCTATGGAAGATAAAAAATACACCTTTGAAGAGCTTTGCGCCCTATCAGGCCTTAGTTCTAGGACTTTGCGGTATTACATCCAAATAGGCCTGGTAGATAAGCCAATAGGACAAACCCGGGCAGCTCATTATGTGAGCTCCCACCTTGAGAAGATCCTTCGTATCAAGCAGTTATCTGAATCCGGGATATCGCTTGAACGAATTCGTGAAGTGCTATCCGGCGAACCGCTTGCCCTGCCTGAAAGGTCCAAGAGACCGGGCCATGTGGAAGTGCGAAGCCACCTTTGGGTAGCAGATGGTATTGAGCTGCAGGTATCACCAGAAACAGCTGAACTTAGCCCTGAGCAATTACGCCAATTTTTAAAAGGCGTACTGCAGGCATATGAACAAGTAAAAAAGGATTCGCAATGATTGAATTGGATGAAGTAGTTGGTTTAAGCACTGATGATGGCGAGCAAATGGCATTGCAATCCGTTAGCGCAAAAGGCAAGGTACAAGGCCTTCTGTTGGAGATGACCATTCGCCAGCAATATAAAAACACTACTAAGAAAACCTTAGAGACTATTTATACCTTCCCCATGGGTTGGGGCGCTACCTTCATGGATTTAAGCGTTGAGATGGGCGGTAAGCGCTTAAGCGGTGTCGTAACGGAGAAGAAAGACGCTGAAGAGGAGTATGAAAAGGCTATCAGCAAAGGCGATGCGCCAATCATGCTGGAGAAAAATTCTGATGGACTTTATACCGTCAACTTAGGCAGTCTCAAGCCCAAAGAAGAAGCTGTTATTGAATATACCTATTCTCAATTACTGAGATTTGAAGAAGGTCATGTAAGAGTAACCCTTCCGACTACCATTGCCCCTCGTTATGGCGATAGTAGCCAAGGCGGCATTAAAAAACATCATGGGGTTGAGGCAGATTTCTTAGTTGAATATCCATTCTCACTCTCCCTACTCCTTAGTGGCGGTATGGAAAAAGCGACTGTTGAGTGTCCTTCCCATCAAGTTCATGTGACAACGAGTGAAAAAGGGCTTGAGGTAGGTTTAGCGCGCTCTGGTTTCTTGGATCGTGACTTCATTCTCAATCTAAGTAAACTCGAAAATGAGTCTTTCTTCATTGTGACTCCCGATAAGCAAATGGGTCCTGAAGGCTGCACAGTATTGGCTAGCTTTTGCCCTCCGGCACTAGTTAATCAAAAAGAGCTCAGTGCTGATATTAAGATTTTGGTTGATTGTTCAGGCTCTATGGCAGGCGATAGCATTGAATCGGCCAAGAGAGCACTGCATCACGTTTTAAGTAATCTGCGTGAGGATGACCGTTTTAGCTACTCACTATTTGGTAGCAAGGTTAAACATGAATTCTCTAGCCTTAAGCCAGTCAATCAATTCAATATTGGCACCGCCTCATTATTGGTAAGCAATACTGAAGCAAATATGGGCGGCACAGAAATTGAAGACGCCCTACTATCTACCTTCAAATTAAAAGGTACTGAGAAAAAGGCAGACGTCTTACTCATTACCGATGGTGAAGTTTGGGATACCTCAAACATCATTGCTGCAGCTAAGAACTCAGGTCATCGCATATTTGCCGTTGGTGTGGGTACCTCTCCCGCCGAAACATTGCTACGCGAATTGGCTGAGATGACTGGGGGCGCCTGTGAATTAGTCTCCCCTAAGGAAGATATTGAGAAAGCGATTGTGCGGATGTTTAATCGCATCCATCTACCAAGAGCTAAAGAGATTGAAATCAATTGGGGAACAAATGAGACCCCAGAATGGACTGTTGGAACTAACACTGCCATTTTCAGCGGCAATACTCATCACGTATTTGCGGGATTCAAAAGCATTCCAAGCAAGCCTGCACACTTAAGCTATCAACTTGAGGCTAGCCTTGAGCGAATTGGTGTTGGCGCAAACTCAATTACTCAAGCTAATGACGGGAATCTTGCTCGCTTAGGCGCATCGCAAAGATTAAGCGCACTAACAGAAGAAAAACAACTTTCTTTAGCCTTGGAATATCAACTTATAACTGAGCAAACCAATTGTATTTTGGTGCATGTAAGAAGTGCCGAGGAAAAAGCCAGTGATATGCCCGAGCTTCAAAAGATTGCGCAGATGCAAGCTGCTGGTTGGGGAGGCGCAGGGACAGTTCACGAAACAGTGCTGCACTGCATGGCCCCTATGCAAGATAGTATCCAGTATTCTATGTCCTCGGTTAGCGCTTGTAGAAGCTCTTCTAGCGATGTTGATTACAGCCAATATGATTTACCGAGAGTATTTAGATCAAGTCGAGAAAGCACTCCAGCCCCTACTCTTGGCTCCTCGTATGACTCCAAGACTCCTCTAGATAGAGGCGCAGATTATTACGAAATACCTGCCTTTTTAAGAAAGCAGGCCGACGATGACCAGACTGCTCCAGCTAAAGCTGTTTCTCTACTACCGCAGGATATTGCATCTATTGCAAATCATGATCTGCAAAATAAAAATCAAATGCCTTCATTTGTGAAATCGGTAGAGGTCCATCTATTAAGCGATGAACTCAAATATGCTCTCGACAAGCTTCAGGAGTCTATGAGTAGCGAGCAGGCTTGGACCATTGTGATGTCTTGGATCTTATTTAAATTGTCTGATGCCATTACTTGGAATGAAAAAACAAAAGAGACTATTGAGTTATTGGTAAATGAATTAGATCCAAAACTATTTAATACTGGCTTAGATATAGTTAACCGAGTTTTTGATTTACTTAAACCTAAATTCTGGGGGTAATGGTTTTGCTGTGCGTTGGGTAGTGCTAGGTTGTTGATTTAGTTGATTGTTTGATATTTGTATCGGCTAAGAGGATCAGGTATGAGTGCCTTAAAGTCGGAAGACATTGTCTTTTCATTAAAAAACCATATCTACTTGTGTACTCTAATGCTCCAATTTACTTGGGGCTACCTTTCGGGTATGAGCAAGCCGACAGCCGGGAAAGACCGGCAATTTCATTTTACTGGCACTCAAAATATTCATACCCAATTTCATCTTCAAAATTGCTACCAATGATGTTGACGTAATCTTCTTTCAGCAAGACAGAATTACCGG
>Ga0208507_1000776_pt1 | contig 19359 bp, 20 predicted proteins | sample CryBogCBH12Aug01_FD_184626 | JGI IMG/M metagenome (GOLD analysis project Ga0208507, IMG submission 184626) | Freshwater microbial communities from Crystal Bog, Wisconsin, USA - CBH12Aug09.1 (SPAdes) (version 2) | ecosystem: Environmental > Aquatic > Freshwater > Lake | place: Crystal Bog... | reverse complement strand
CGTTTGAGATTGGAAATTGGAAATTGGCAATTGGCAATGCGTCGGAGCGGCCACACGTCCAGCAGCAGCAGCGTGAACGGCAGCGTCACCGCCATCGGCTTGGACAACAGCGCGAGCGCGCAAAAGACCAAGGCCAGCGTGTAGAAAAGTTTCGGGTTTTGGGTTTTGGGTTTTGAGTTGCCTGATGCTGCGTTCGCCGAATTTTGCGCATACCGCGCGTAGGCCAGAATTGTCAGCAGCCAGAAAAACGTGCTCAACACGTCCTTGCGTTCCGCCACCCACGCCACCGATTCGACGTGCATCGGGTGCCACGCAAACAACGCGGCGACGCCGGCGCTCCGCCATCGCGCGCCGGTGAGGGAACGCAAAATCGCAAATAATAGCAGGGTGTTTGCGATGTGGAAGCCAACGCTCACCAGATGATGCGCGCCGGCGTGTAGGCCGAAAAGCTGGCAGTCCACCATGTGCGACAGCCAGCTCGCCGGATGCCAGTTGCCGACGTGGATGCCGTTGAACGCCCATTGCAAACCTTGCCACGTTAGTCCGGCCTGCGTGACGGGATTTTCGGAAACATATTCGTTATCGTCGAAATCTATGAACGAAAAGCCGCTGACCGGCGCGTAGAGCGCCAGCGTGCCGAGCGCGAGCAGCAGCCCGGCGAGCAGAAAAAACCTTTTGTCGGCGCGGGCGGTGGTCATGGGTCAGAGCCAGGCCGCTTCCGCCTGCCGCTGTTTGAATCGCAGGGTTTCCGTGTAGCCGACGCTGCGGGCGAGGGCGACGGCTTCGGGAAAATTCATCCCGACCTCCGCCGGCGCGTGCGCGTCCGAGCCGAACGTGATGGGCACATTTTTGTGGAAGGCGATTTCCAGCAGGTCACGGCACGGATAAATTTCCTGACATTCTTTGCGCAGGCCGGCGGTGTTTAGTTCAATGGCGCAGCCCGTCTGGGCCACGGCGTTCAGAAACTTTTCATAGAGCGGCGTGCAATCCTGCGCGGGGCGGATGCCGAATTTCTTGGGCAAATCCGCGTGGCCGATGATGTCGAACAGCCCGGATTCTGTCGCCAGCGTGAGCCTGTCAAAATAGGATTGCCACACCTCGAAGGCATCGCGCTTCTTCCATTCCGACAGCTTGGCCGGATTGTCAATGTCCCATGAATCGGAAATGTAATGCACGCTGCCGATGAAATAATCCCACGGGTGCCGCGCGGCCAGTTGGCGGATCCAGTCCTCGTGGCCGGGCAGATAATCCACTTCGAGCGCGAGCCGGATGGTGAGCTGGGGAAATTCTTTTTGCGCGCGTCGCACCTTGGCGACGTATTCATCGAGCTGCCGGTCAAACATCCGCCAGTTGTCGAAATCGTCGCGCGGCATCGGCGAATGGTCGGAGAAGCCGATTTCCAACAGGCCGATTTCCAGGGCGTGGCGCGCGTAATCCACCGGCTCGCCGACAGCATGGCGGCAAAGCGGCGTGTGCATATGCAAATCGGCGGGCAGCGACATGGCGCGCAGTTTCGGGATTCAGCCGGCAAGTTTCAAGCGTGAATAAAATTTCCATTTGCGATGAAACCAGTTTGCGGGAACATTCGTCTTACGAATCATATGCTTAAGCCGCTTTCATCCAACAATTGGAGCTACGCCACGGCGGCGCATTTGTTGAACCGCGCCGGCTTCGGCGGGCCGCCGGCGGAAATCCAAAAGCTGGCCGACCTCGGTTTGGAACAGTCGGTTGCGTTGTTGCTGGACTACGAAAAAATTCCCGACCCGACGCCGAAGCCCGATTGGGCGCAGCCAAATCCGGAGGAGATTAAAAAAATTCGTGAGGCCATCCGCAACGGCACGCCGGAGCAAAAAAAACATGCGCAGCAGGAAGAGCGGCGACTCATCCAGCAGCGGATGCTGGAACTGCGCGGCTGGTGGCTCAAGCGCATGGCTTTCGGGCCACGGCCATTGCAGGAAAAGCTGGTGTTGTTCTGGCATGGGCATTTTGCGACGAGTGTGGAGAAGGTGCGCAATCCTTATTATATGTGGCGGCAGAACGAATTGTTCCGCCGGCTCGCCACCGGCAACTGGCAGCAGTTGCTCACCGCCGCCGGCCAGGATCCGGCCATGCTCGTCTGGCTCGATCAGGCGCAGAGCCGGAAGGATCATCCGAACGAAAATTTCGCGCGCGAGGTCATGGAGCTGTTCGCGCTTGGCGAAGGGCATTACACCGAACACGACATCGGCGAGGCGGCGCGGGCGCTGACCGGCTGGTCGCTGGAACCGTTGGAGCAGAAATTTATCTACCGTCCGTTCATCCATGACAATGGCGATAAGACGATTTTCGGGCGCACCGGAAATTTCGACGGCGACGATTTTATCGCCATGATTGTCGCGCAACCGTCGGCGGCGAAGTTCATCACGGCGAAGCTCTGGAATTATTTCGCCGGGCAGGTGCCGTCGCCGGAATTGAACGACGACTTCGCCGCCGTCTTCCGCGCGAACGGAAATAATTTCAAGCCGCTGCTTCACGCCATGCTGCGCAGTGAGGAATTTTACGCGCCCGACGTGCTCCGCAATCAGGTGAAAAGTCCGGTGCAATGGCTCGTCGGCAGCGTGCGCGTGTTGGAATGTGAGCTGCCACCGCCGCTCGTGAGCTGGGGAATCTTGCGCCAGCTCGGTCAGGATTTATTTGCGCCGCCGAACGTCAAGGGCTGGGACGGTGGCATCACTTGGATTACGACCAATACTTTGCTCACGCGCTACAACGACGCGCAATCGCTGGTCGAAGGCACGCTGCCGTCGTTGACGGCGGGTGATTTTGCGAAGAAGGCCGGTGGCGCGGGCGGCCAGAAGGCGATGAAAATCTTGCAGCGCGTCCGCATGGGCGGCGTGAACGTGGAAAAAATTCTCACGCCCGATGAGCGCGCGGACAAGTCCACGATTGTCGCCGCGCTGGAAACGCGCTTGTTCCAAACTTCGCTCAACCGCGATCAGGAACAGACGCTGCGCGAATTTCTCGATTCCAAAACCAAACTGACCGACGCCGACATCATCACCGCCGTCCGGCTGATGATGTCCACGCCGGATTACCAAGTCACCTGACGTATGAAAAACGAAATCACCTTGCAAACCCGCCGCGAGTTTCTCCGGCGCACCGTTCTCGGCAGTTCGCTGGCGTGGACGGTGCCAGCGTTTCTCGCCAACACCTTTACCGCGTTGCAGACCGAGGCGGCGGACTCCGCCGTGCAGACCGCCACCGGCAAAGACGCGAACATTCTCGTCGTGTTGCAGATGGCCGGCGGCAATGACGGCATCAACACCGTCGTGCCTTACGCCAATGATTTTTATCACAAGGCGCGTCCGCGCATCGGCCTGAAGGCGGAAGAAGTTTTGAAGCTTAACGACGCCATCGGCTTGCACGGCGCGATGAAAGGTTTCAAGTCGCTTTACGATGCCGGGCAACTTTCCGTGATTCAGGGCGTTGGTTATCCCAACCCGAATCGCTCGCATTTCCGCTCCACGGAAATCTGGCAGACGGCCAGCGACTCGAATCTCGTCGAGAAGCACGGCTGGATTGGCCGTTACTTCGACAACGCCTGCGCCGGAGCCGATCCGACCGTTGGCGTGACCATCGGCAACCAACTCCCGCAGGCGTTTTTTGCCGCGAAACCCAAGGGCATTGTTTTCAATAACCCGCAGAATTACCGCTTCATGGCGAATGGCGCGGCCACCGAGGAATCCTACAAAAAACTCAACGAGTTGGAGATGTCCAGTCCGCTGCCGGATGATAATTCCGGCGGCAGCATCGCCATGTTGCCGGCGGGGATGCCGATGACCGGCGGGCGCGCGGTGGATTTTATTTCCCGCACTGCGCTGGATGCACAGCATAGTTCGGACGAAGTTCGCGCCATTGCCGCGCGGGTGCAAAATCAGGCCGAGTATCCCGGCTCGCAGCTTGGCACTTCGCTCAAGCTCGTCGCCAAGCTCATTGGCGGTGGCTTGCCCACGCGGATTTATTACGTTTCGCAAGGTGGCTACGACACGCACACCAACCAGCTTGGCTCGCAACAGCGGTTGCTCGGCGACCTCGCGGAATCCATCAAAGCCTTCACCGATGACCTGCACGCACAGGGCAACATGGGCCGCGTGCTCGTAATGACCTTCAGCGAATTTGGCCGGCGCGTTTCCGAAAATGCCAATGGTGGAACCGATCACGGCGCCGCCGCGCCAATGTTCGTCATCGGCAACAAAGTGAAGGCTGGCTTGCTCGGCCAGTATCCGAGCTTGGCCCCGGCGGATTTGTTTCAGGGCGACGTGAAATACAATGTGGATTTTCGCAGCGTCTATGCCGGCGTGCTGGAAAACTGGCTCAAGACCAAGAGCGCGCCCATTCTCGGCAAACCCTTCACGCCGCTGCCCGTGGTCTGAAAGCAAACCGCGGAACCGGGGAAAACCAACGGGTTCAGCCGATTCGGATTTATTAAATCCGCTTCTCGTCGGCGTCGAGCATGTCCACGAAACATTTGATGTCGTCGCGGTGGCCGATACCGGCCTGCTCCTTGCGCAGCTTCAGCCGGGCGAGGGCGGATTCGTCGTTCGCGAGCGGACGGCTCAACACGTCCTGCCAGTGCGCGTCCTTTTCAGCTTGGGACCGCTTCACGTTCAGGCGCACCCAGTCGCAGACCTGGCCGTCGGTGAGGGAGCTTTTCACGACGGCGAGAAACTGCTCGTGGGTGAGGCCGGCGGCTTTGAGCCAGAAGCCGTCAAAGGCTTTGCCGAGGTTTTCTTGATAGTCGGGGTGCAGTTTGCCGGCGAGGTGCAGGCGGATCTTGTCAATGTAGCGGGGCAGGTAATGCCAGCCGTCCATGGTTTCGCGCGGGCTGCGGGGATAGATGAGGTCGCTCATAATTGTAATGAGACGAATGGTCGAAGCGTTGAATGGAGTTGTCAAATTGGAAATGGAGCGCATCTTTGCCGGGATGAAACGCTTTGATTATGACGTGGCGGTGATCGGCGGCGGCAGCGGCGGTTACGCGGCGGCGCGGACGGCGGCGGCGGCCAGGCTGAAGACGGTGGTCATCGAAGGCGGCGCTGAGGTGGGCGGCCTGTGCATCCTGCGCGGCTGCATGCCCACGAAGGCGCTGCTCTACGCGGCGGAGGTGAAACATCTGGCGGAACACGCGGCGACGTGGGGCGTGCGCGCGGGCCGGGTGACGTTTGATTTCGCCAAGGTGATGGCGCGCAAGAGCGCGCAGATCAAGGATTTCGCGGACTTCCGCGCGCAGCAGTTGAACGCGGGCCGGTTCCAGTTCATCCGCGCCAACGCCACCTTTCTTGATGCGCATACGGTGGCGTTGAGTAATGGTAAAAAGCTGACCGCCAAACAGTTTGTCATCGCCACCGGCTCGCGCGTAGCGCCGGCGCCTTTGCCGCATCTGAACGAAGTCGGTTATCTCACCAGTGACGACGCGGTGGCGCTGAAGCGGTTGCCCAAGTCGCTGATCATTCTCGGGGGCGGCGCGATTGCGTGTGAGTTCGCGCAGTTCTTTCAGCGCTTTGGCGTGGCGGTGACGCTGGTCCAGCGCAGCGAAACGCTGTTGAAGGAGTTCGATGCCGAGGCGGGTAGCGAGGTTGCCAAAGTTTTCCGGCGCGAGGGCATGCAGGTGTTCACAGGCACGAAGCTGCTGGCGGCCGGCCGCAAGGGCCGGTTGAAGACCGTGACTTTTGAGCACCAGGGCAAACGCGTGGCGGTGGTCGCCGAAGAGATCCTGTTCGCTCTCGGCCGCGTGCCGAACACGGAATCGCTCAATCTGGCCAACGCCGGTGTGCAGACGGAGAACGGTCGCATCGTGGCGAACGCCAAAATGCAGACGAGCGCGCCGCACATCTTCGCGGCGGGGGATTGCTGCGGACCGCATGAGATTGTCCACATCGCCATCCAGCAGGGCGAAACGGCGGTGCATAATATCGTGAAGCCGAAAGCGCCGCGCCGGATGGACTACCGGCTGCTGATCTCCGTGGTGTTCACCGATCCGCAGGTGGCGGTGGTCGGCTTGACGGAGAAGGCAGCGGCGGCGCGCGGGATTAAATATCTCGAGGCGAGCTATCCGTTCAACGACCACGGCAAGTCGCTCATCATGGAGGCGAAGGACGGCTTGGTGAAACTACTGGCGCATCCGAAGACGGGCGAAATCATCGGCGGCAGTTGCGTCGGTCCGGTCGGCGGAGAGCTCATTCATGAGATCGTTGCGGCGATGGCCAAGCGTATGAAGGTGCACGAGCTGGCGGCGATGCCGCATTATCACCCGACGCTGGCGGAAATCTGGACCTATCCGGCCGAGGAACTCGCCGAGCAGATCAAACGGTAGGGCGGCGAGGCTGCGCTGCGTGATTTGAGCCAGGCGCCGTCAGCCCTGCCGGCAAATGCCTTGAAGCACTTGGTCCGGCGTAAAACCGTGCAGCAGGATGGTCTTGTGCCGCGAAGTCTGGCCGCGCAGCAATTCCACCCGGCCGCGCGGGCAGTCGAGGAGGTCCGCGAGCATTTCGATGAGCGCCTGGTTGGCGGCCGCATCCACCGGCGGGGCGGTGACCTTGATCTTCAACTCGTCGCCCAGCGGCGCACCGATCTCATTCTTGGAAGCGCGCGGCTGTAGCTTGACGGAAAGTACGGTGCCGCCGGCGGTTTCACGGAGAAAGCTCGCGGGCGGCATGGTTGACTTGTTGAATGGAGGATAGGTTGAATTGTTCAATGGTTGAACGGGCGTCAGTCTCCGCACCAATCCCAATTCAACGATTCAACGCTTCAACCAATCGACACCCCGACAAACTTCACTTGTCCTCGGGGTTCACGAACTTGAACACCAGCGCTGCCAGCGCGCCACCGCCGAGGTTGCCGAGCAGATAGATCCAGAAGTTCGCGGACTTTTCCAGATGCATCACCGTGATGCCGGTGGCAACGGCGGGGTTGAACGCGCCGCCGGAAACGCCGCCCAGCGCATACGCCATGACCATGACGGTGAAGCCGATGGCCAGGCCGTAATTGGAATTGCCCGCCGTGGCTTTGGCGGTGGCGACGTTCAGCACGACATAGGCGAGGGCAAAGGTGCCGAGGAATTCAGCCAGCAGCGCCGGTTCCGCCTTGAGGTCGGCGGGGGTGGCCATGGTGTCGCCCTTCAGGAACAGCACCACCGCGGAGGCTGCCAGGGCGCCGAGAATTTGCGCCACCCAATAAGGCAGGACGTCCTTGGTCGCGCAACGGCCGCGCAGCCAGACGGCGAGCGTGACGGCCGGGTTGTAATGGCCGCCGGAAACGTGGCCGCCCGCATACACCATGATCATCAGCGCGGAGCCGATGGCGACGGGGGCGAGCGCGCCCGCGCTGGCGCCAATGACGGTCATGCCCACGGTCATGGCCAGAAAGAACGTGCCGATGAATTCAACGAGATATTTTTTCATAAGTAATCAGTTTTTTGCGGGCAAAAGATTAAGCGGGCTGAAGCCCGCTTGCGAGACCAAAAGCGCCGCCGGATGGCGTGGCAATCAGCCGATGCCGAGCAGTTCGACCTCGAAAATCAGCGTGGCGTTCGGCGGGATGGCGCCGGGATAGCCGTCGCGGCCATAGGCGAGTTCCGGCGGTATCGTCATTTTGACTTTGTCGCCAATCTTCATGGTGGCGACGCCGAGATCCCAGCCGGCGATGACCTGGCTCGCGCCCAGCACAAACGCGAACGACTCGTCGCGGTCCACGGAGCTGTCGAATTTGTTGCCGTCGGTGAAGGTGCCGGTGTAATGCACGGTCACAGTGTCGCCATTTTTGGGGGCCGCGCCCTTGCCGGACGTGAGTTGCTCAATCTTCAATTCAGGTTTTGCCATGCCGGATTTTTGCCGCGAAGCGCGAGCGCGTCAACAATGCTTTGCGCTGCGGGGCAATAAAAAAGCGCGCGGCCGGAGCCGCGCGCTTGCTGTTCGTAGCGGCGACTCGGAAGAGCGCCGCCCGGCTTCAGACGTTGTAAGTGCTGCTGCTGGTCGTGCCGCCGCGGCCGGTCCAGTTGGTGTGGAAGAATTCGCCGCGCGGCTTGTCCACACGCTCGTAGGTGTGCGCGCCGAAATAATCGCGCTGCGCCTGCAGCAGGTTCGCCGGCAGCACGGCGGAGCGGTATTGGTCGAAGAAATTCAGCGCCGTGCTGAACGCCGGCGTGGGAATGCCCTTCTTGGCCGCGGTGGCCACGATGTTGCGCCAGCCTTTCTGTGACTTCTTGATCTCCCCGCGGAAATAGTCGTCGAGCAGGAGGTTCGAGAGCTTCGGATTGTTGTCGTAGGCTTCCTTGATCTTGCCGAGGAAACGCGAGCGGATGATGCAGCCGCCGCGCCACATCAGCGCGATGCCGCCGTAATTCAGGTTCCAGCCGTATTCCTTGGCCGCCGCGCGCATCAGCATGTAGCCCTGCGCGTAGCTGACAATCTTGGACGCGTAGAGCGCGCTCATGATGTCGGCGATGAACGCCTTTTTCTTTTCCGGATTCGCGGCGATGCTCGTAAGGGCAGGGCGGGGGCCTTTCAACTTGCGGGCCGCCTTCACGCGCTCGTCTTTTAGCGCGGAAACGCAGCGGGAATAAACCGCCTCGGCCATCAGCGTGATCGGGATGCCGAGGTCCTGCGAATTGATCACCGTCCATTTGCCGGTGCCTTTCTGGCCGGCGGTGTCGAGGATCTTGTCCACGAGCGGCAGGCCATCCGTGTCCTTGGTGCCGAGAATGTCGCGGCTGATCTCAATTAGATAACTGTCCAGTTCGCCTTTGTTCCACTCCGCAAACACCGTGTGCATTTCGTCGGCGCTCATGCCGAGTCCGTGCTTCAGGATGTTGTAGGCCTCGCAGATGAGCTGCATATCGCCGTATTCGATGCCGTTGTGAACCATCTTCACATAATGCCCAGCGCCCCCTTCGCCCACCCAGTCGCAGCAGGGCACATTGCCTTCCACCTTGGCGGAGACGGCTTGAAAAATATCCTTCACGAACGGCCACGCCTTGGGCGACCCGCCGGGCATGATGCTCGGCCCTTTGCGCGCGCCCTCTTCGCCGCCGGAAACGCCGGTGCCGACGTATAAAAGCCCTTTGCTCTCGCAATACTTCACGCGGCGGTTCGTGTCGTCGAACAGGGAGTTGCCGCCGTCGATGATGATGTCGCCGGGCGCCAGATGCGGGATGAGCTGCTCGATGAATTCGTCCACCGGCTTGCCGGCCTTGACGAGCATCATCACGCGGCGCGGCGACTTCAGCTTGGATACCATTTCCTCGATCGAATGCGCGCCGAGGACTTTCGTGCCCTTTGCTTCGTTCGCGAGAAAGTGGTCCACCTTTTCGGTGGTGCGGTTGTAAGCGACCACGGTGAAGCCGTGGTCGTTCATGTTGAGGATGAGATTCTGGCCCATGACGGCCAGACCGATGAGAGCAATATCGCCGGTAGGTTGCATAAATTTAGGAATTCAAAATACAAAATCCGGCGGCAGCGGCGAGCAAAATCACTGGGCGAATGGGTCGGATAAAAGGCGGACACGCTCTGGGCGTTGACGGCTTGACGGCGGTAAAGGCCGCAATCTTTCTGACCATGCTTTGAAACCGGCTGGCTTATTCTATTTGCCGGCCCAGCAAGTTTGTTTGCTCAAGCCTTCTTCGGTGTGAGCTTTAGGACTTCGGCGCGCATTTCTTTGCCAGCCTTGAATTTCACCATGGCACGGGCGGGAATCGGCACATCGGTGGCCGGCTTGTTCGGATTGCGACCGACGCGCGCCTTGCGGATTTTCACGTCAAACACGCCGAAGTTGCGCAGTTCCACCTTGTCGCCTTTCGCGAGCGCTTCGGCGATGTGGTCGAGGGTTTTTTGCACCACCTCAAAAACCTGGCTCTGAATCAGGCCGGTTTCTTCGCTGATGCGCACGACGAGGTCACGTTTGGTCAGGGTCATAGTTTTTTTGTTTGGTTCTGATTTATTGCACGATGCGAACGGTCCAGAAATCACTCGCGAGATTGGCGTCCGACAAATAGGCGTAGGGCAAGGTGAAATAACCTTTCAACCCCCATTTTGCGCCCCACGAATTGCGCACGATGAACCACTGTTTCGCGTCATCGTAGCCGACGCCGACCACCGCGTGGCCGCCCACGACCGACTCGGTGGACTTGGGCAACGCGGCGTGGCCGGTCTTCGCCACCGCCGCGCTTTCAAAACTTTCATACACCGTAAAACCGAAGACAAACGGCCAGCCCGCCGCCAGACAACCTTTCAATTGCCCCAACGACTGCGTGACGCGCTGGTAGGAAACCACCTTGTATTTTAAGGCGTCCGTGTAGCACGCCGCCGGTGGTTTGGTTTTGAATTTGGCGAGGTTGTAAGGCCATTCCGTTTCCGGGCAATCGCCTTGTTGAGCCACGCTCTTGATGCCGTCGCGGATTTGCGCGCCGCTGTCCGCCGCCACGGAATGTTCGATGACGCGCTCGTTGTAATAAATAAACAGCCGGGATGGAATGAAGTCGGTAATTTTCTGCTTGAGTCGGTCGAACTGGATGGCCCCGCCGATGGCATTGGCCGTGCAACTGCCGAGCTGCCCTTGGTCATACACCGGCGGACATTGCGGGCGCAAATCCACGCTGGCGGGCAACGGCCCTAGCGCCGCCAAGGGCGCGGCGAAAACATGGTCTCGATGATCCGGCAAATCCCTTTGCCAGCCATAACGACAGACCTGAAATGGGCTTTTTTTCATGGCACCTGATTCAAAGTATCAACTGCCTTTTAGCCGCAAAAGTCCAGCAAAAAATGAAACCCGACGCTAACGCCGCAGTTGAACTTGCCCCGCGCATCAGGTATTTTCTTCCGATTATGACGTTGACTGAAAAACTTCTCGCCCGCGCGTCCGGCAAGGCCAGCGTGCAGGCCGGCGACAATATCTGGGTAAGCGCCGACGTGCTGATGACGCACGACGTGTGCGGGCCGGGCACCATCGGCGTGTTCAAACGCGAGTTCGGCAAGACCGCGAAAGTTTGGGATAAACAGAAAATCGTCATCATCCCCGACCATTATATTTTCACCGCCGATTCGAAGTCCAACCGCAACGTGGACATCCTCCGCGAATTCGCCGGCGAACAAGGCTTGCCGTATTTCTACGACGTCATTGACGACCCGAAAGGTCACTGGGTTTATGACGCCGTGAAAGGAAATATGAAGCGCCAATACGGTTCGCGCTATGCGGGCGTCTGCCACGCGGCGTTGCCGGCCAAGGGCCACACGCGTCCCGGCGAAGTTTTGTTCGGCACCGATTCGCACACCTGCATGGCGGGGGCGTTCAACCAGTTCGCCACGGGAATCGGCAATACGGACGCGGGTTTTGTGATGGGCACGGGTAAATTGCTCATCAAAGTTCCCGAAACGATGCACTTCCGGCTTGAAGGCAAATTGCAGCCGGGCGTGATGGCGAAGGACATCATTCTCCATTGCATCGGCGAAATCGGTTTCGACGGCGCGACCTATCGTGCGATGCAGTTTGACGGCGCGGGCATCGCGACGTTGTCCATGGACGACCGCATGACCATCGCCAACATGGCGATTGAGGCCGGCGGCAAGAACGCCATCTTTGAATACGATTCCCGCACGGCGGAATATGTGGACGCCCGCGTGAAATTGAACGGCACAAAGGCCAGCTACGAACCGGTCACTCGCGACCCGAACGAGAAGTTCGTTTATGAACTCGTCGTTGATTTGAGCCAGCTCGAACCGACGGTCGCCTGCCATCCCGATCCCGGCCAGCGCAAGAAGGCGAAGGACATGGGCAACACGAAATTGGATCGCGCCTACGTCGGCTCCTGCACCGGTGGCAAGACCAGCGACTTCGTGGAATTCGCGCGCGTGTTGCGCGGCAAGAAAGTTGTGATTGACACCTTCGGCGTGCCCGCGACGCCGGACATCGTCAACGATTTGCAGACGACGTATTGGGGCAACGAAACCATCTGGAACATTCTCGTGGATGCCGGCGTGCAGATGACGGAGAACGCCGGCTGCGCCGCGTGCCTCGGCGGCCCGGTGGACACGTTCGGCCGCATCAACAAGTCGGGCATCAACTGCATCAGCGCGACGAACCGCAATTTCCCCGGCCGCATGGGCGACAAGGAGTCGAAGGTGTTTCTCGCGTCACCGGCCACCGTTGCCGCAAGCGCGCTGACCGGAAAAGTCACTGACCCGCGCGAGTTCGTGGGGAAATAAAGCTCTTGGTTGAATTGGCAATGAAACAAATCAAGCCAATTCGACCTTTGATTATAGCAATGGCCGGACTGCTTGTTTGCAGTCTGGCCTATTTATTTTTTGCCGAGAATTTCAGTTTGCTTGAATCGTGTGTGGTTGTTAGCAGACTGGACGTTGAAATCCCATCCGACAAAGATCAGGCTGGCGAATTTTTGTGGAATACTTTTTCCGAAAAGCCGGAATTAAAAAAGTTTGAGCAAGAACCCGGTGACCATTGGGTGACCCGATTTCACCGACATACATGGTTTCTGCAGATGAAAGCCCGGTGCAAACTTCTTGATGCGAACTCGCTTAAAAACTGCCTTGATGGAGTTTTTAATGATACCCAGAAAAAATCCAATGCTGGCTTGGCATATTTACCGGTGGGAGCTTATGCTGCCAAGCAAGGCGGGAAGAATGTTTGGATAGTCGTGGTCAAATGGGAATGGGTTGGAGAGATTGATGACAAAGAACCCTTCGGCCATATTCGGATGTTTGCCTTTAATGCAAGCAATGGCGAACTCATGGGCTATGCAACCTGCATGTGAAATATTTTTACTTCACCAGTTGCGCCCCCGGCAGATAAACCGTGAACGTCGTGCCTTCGCCGGCGACGGTGTGGACGTGCAGCGCGCCGCTGGCGGCCTTGATGAGACGCTGGACGATGCTCAAGCCGAGGCCGGTGCCTTGGCGCGGGCCTTTGGTGGTGAAATACGGATCAAAAATTTTCGGTAGCACGACGGCGGGGATGCCGGGGCCGGTGTCGCGCACCCAAAGTTTTACCAAGGGCGCGGTGTTGCTCATGCTTTCGACGTTGAGCAGCCGGTCGTTTGGCCCATCCTTGAACTGCGTCAAATCCAGCGGCGTGGCAATCACCTCGCCCCCAATCTCCACGCGATGCGTCGTCGGCGTGCATTGAAACGCGTTGACGGTGAGATTCAGCAAAATTTGGATGAGGTCGGTGCCGTTGATTCTAATAGCCACTTCGCCGATGAGCGGCGTCAGGCGAAATTCATTTTCCTGCAAACTCGGATGCACGCGCACGAGCTGTTCGAGGTCGTGCAGCAGATGGTTCACACCGGCGGACATGGCATCGCTGCTCTGTTGCCGGAGAAAGCCAAGGTAGCGCCGCTGAATCTCGATGCAGTTGCTCATCTGCCGTTCGACAGAAATCAAACGCTCCTTGATGAATTCCAAATCCTGCACTTCAAGCTTCGGCTTCTGATTGAGCTTCTGGTTCAGCAACTGCACGAAGCCGAAACTGACCGAGAGCGGGCCGTTGATGTCGTGAATGATGCTGGCGTAAATGTCGCCGCGCGTCTGCGCAATCTGTTCTTCAACGCGCTGGTTTTGCAGCTCGGTGAGCAGTTCGTGGACTTTTTCGGCGCTGTTGTGGATTTCGCTTTCCAGCACGCGGCGCTGCATCGCCTGGCTGACGGCGCTGCGGATGGTCGCGAGGTCGAACGGCTTGTTGATGTAGTCGCACGCGCGCAACCGCAATGCCTGCCGCATCGTGTCGGTCGTCTCAAACGCCGTGATCATGATGGCTTCGAGATTCGGGCGCACGAACCGGAGCCGTTCCAAAACTTCGATGCCGGACATTCCCGCCATGCGGATGTCGAGGATGGCGACATCAATGTCATTTTGTTGCGCCAGTGCAATCGCCGTCGGGCCATCATCGGCGAGCAGCAAGTCGTAATTATCCTTGAAGATGAGCTTGAGCGACATCCGCGGGCCTTCCTCGTCGTCCACGATGAGCAGCGTGCCGCGCCGTTTCGGGGCCGGCGTGGCGGCGATGAGTTCGGAAATGGCGTTGCTGGCTTGAACCAGCGGATCAACGGGCGCGGACATAATCCGACGAAACTAACGCAATAAAATCCCGCCTCAAGCAGAAAGCGTCCGGCGCAGCCATTCCAACGCCTGCGTCGCCGTCACCTGCTTGAACGTCGCGCGGTCCCAGACGTTGAGAAATTTTTTCACCGCCACGCTGTTCGCCGTGGCGAGCGCGATGAAAACCGTGCCGACCGGCTTATCCGCCGTGCCGCCGCTTGGCCCGGCGATGCCAGTGACGGCGATGGCAAAATCGGAACCAAACTTTTCCCGCGCGCCCACGGCCATTTCGCGCGCCACGGCTTCGCTCACCGCGCCGTGCGCGGCCAAAGTTTCTGCGCGCACGCCGAGGAATTTTTCCTTCGCGGAATTCGCGTAACTCACCACGCCGCCGAGAAATATTTCCGATGCGCCCGGCACGTCCGTGATTTTTTGCGCGAGGCCACCGCCGGTGCAGGATTCTGCCAGCGCCAAGGTTTTTTTCTTTTGCGCCAGCAATTTCACGACGACCTGTTCAATCTCTTGGTCGTCGCGGCCAAAAATATTTTCGCCCAAAATCCGTTGCACGACGGCCTCGGCTTCGCTCACGAGTTTTTCCGCCGTTGCGCCGCTGGCAACCAGCCGCACGTCCACCGCGCCAGGCCGCGCACAGTAGCCGACTTCCAAACCGCGTTTCACGAGCGGCTGCAAATCCGCCTCGACAAATTCCTGCACGCGCGACTCGCCAATGCCAGTCGTGAGCAGCGTGCGGCAAATGAAAATCGCGTCCGCAAACTCGCGCTGAATCAGCGGCACGACAAACGTGTCAAACATCGGCCGCAGTTCGCGCGGCGGGCCGGGCAGCATAATTAACCAACGCGAGGATGGAGAATGGAGAATGGAAGATGGCGGACGCAGTTTGTTTCCATCCTCCATTCTCCATCTTCCATCCGCGTCCACTCGCATCGCGAGGCCCGGCGCGGTGCCGGTGGCATTCAGAAAAACCTCTGCGCCTTCGGGCACAAAAGTTTCCACGTCCGTTTTCGCCGGACGTGGCCGACCGCGTTTGGCGAAGAAATTTTCGATGTGCGCGAGCACCGCCGGATTCTTCACCAGCTTTTTGCCGAGCAATTCCGCGATGAGTTCACGCGTGAGGTCGTCCGATGTCGGGCCTAGGCCGCCGGTGGTGATAATGAGGTCGGCGCGTGACAGCGCCTCGCGCACAGTGTTCTTAATTTCGCTGCCGGTGTCCGCGATGGCGACTTGCCGGGTGACGACGTGGCCCAAATCCGCGAGCCGGCGGCAAAGCCATTGCTGATGCGTGTTCAGCACGCGGCCCAGCATGAGTTCGCTGCCGGTGTTGACGATTTCGACGTTCATAAAATTTTAAGGGGAAACTGGGAAATCCAAAAATGCCACGGAAGAAAAATTTCTTTGCGTGTGGTCGAGTCTTGCGTGGTTAAAAAATTATGGCTGCGGCGGCTTGGGCTTGGGCTTGCGCGCATCCGCAGTGAATTTTCCCAGCAGATAACTTTTTTCCGTGTCCGGCAGGCAGAGCCAGATTTTGCCCGGCAGCTTGTTGTTCGCCAGCGCGCCAAACTCCAGCCGCATCGCGTAGCCGCTGTCGTAATTGGTTTTCTGGATCGCGCCGGCGGCGTCTTTCCACCGCAGCGAGATTTTTGCCGCCTTGTCCGTGTCCGATTCCACGTTGAGGGTTTGGCCGGACAACGATTCCGACTGTGCGCCACCAAAATTAATTTGCACGCCGAATTCCAACTGGCCTTTCGTTCCCGCGCGCAGCGTCAGCGTGCCGTTTGTCCAAAAATTCGCGCGTTCGATGAGAAAATCCTGCCCGTGGATGCGGCCGGCCACCGGCGCGTCAGGAATTGGGTTCGGGTTCAGCTCGAGCATCCAGTTGGTGTCGTTGGCCGGCGGCGCGGGCGGCGGTTTCGGCGGCTCGTTTTTTTTGACCGGAGACTTAATCACCACCGGCGGTTTGGCCGCCGGCGTGGGTTTGGCGCGATAGATGAAAAATCCCGCCACGCCCGCCACGATCACCACGGCCAGCACGATGACGACGGCGAGCGGGAAAGGTTTTTCCTGGGCGACCGCCACCGGCGCGTCCACGCCGCGCACGTTGATTTTTTTCTCCGACACCTTGGTGCCAGTGAGAATGAACTTTGAGTCCGGCGCGGGTGCCTGGGGCGCGGTGATTTTCTGGAAGCAGGTGGGACACTCCATGACCGAACCGCCGTGTTCGGCGTCGCACATCATGTGCTGGCCGCACACGGGACAGGCAAATTTGAATTCGCTCATGGCTGCGCCGCTAACATTTCACATCTGCGCCGCGCTGGCAACGCGGATTTTCAGGACGGCTTTTAATGCCAAGGCGCAAAAAGGCGGAGACACGCAGTGGAAATGAAACTCTTTGCGTCTTGGCGTCTTGGCGGCTTTGCGTTAAAAACAGGCCAGCGTATGAACAAAAAATCCCCCGTTTCCCGCAGCGGCCGGTTTGCGAGCGGCCCCGCCGCCGAGGTCGCGCAATTCACCGAATCCATTTCCTTCGACTGGCGCTTGTGGAAACACGACATCGCCGGCTCCATCGCCCACGCCACGATGCTCAAGAAAATCGGCGTGCTGAAACAAAATGAATTGAGCGCGATCACCAAAGGCTTGAATCAAATCGCCAAGGAAATCGCCGCTGGAAAATTTTCGTGGAAAGCGGAGTTGGAAGACGTCCACATGAACATCGAGGCCGAGCTGACCAAGCGTGTCCCCGCCGGTGCGAAACTGCACACCGCCCGCTCGCGCAACGATCAAGTGGCGCTCGACGTGCGGCTCTGGCTGCGCGATGAAATCACCGCGCTGCTGGGCGACATCGCCGGCTTGCAACGCGCGCTCGTCTCGCTCGGCGAGAAAAATGCCGACGTCATTATTCCCGGTTACACGCACATGCAGCGCGCGCAGCCGGTTTATTTCGCGCATCATTTGCTCGCGTATGTCGAAATGCTGGAACGCGATTGCGAGCGCCTTTGGGATTGCCATTCGCGCGTGAATGTCTGCCCGCTTGGCAGCGGCGCGATTGCCGGTTCCACACTGCCACTCGACCGCAAGCTCGTCGCCAAACTGCTCGGCTTCGTGAATGCCAGCGGCGAAGTCCAGCTCACGCAAAATTCCATGGACGCCGTGAGCGACCGCGATTTCATGATCGAATTTTGTGCCGCCGCCGCGCTGCTCGCGGTGCACATTTCGCGGCTGGCGGAGGACGTGATTCTCTGGGTCAGCGCGGAATTCAATTACATCAAGATTGCCGACGCCTACACCACCGGCTCGTCACTGATGCCGCAGAAAAAAAATCCCGACATCGCCGAACTCGCGCGCGGCAAGACCGGCCGCGTGTTTGGAAATTTATTTTCGCTGCTCACGCTGTTGAAAGGTTTGCCGATGACTTACAATCGCGATTTGCAGGAGGACAAGGAACGGCTCTTCGACACCGCCGACACCGTGCGCGCCACCACGCGGCTCATGGCCGCGATGTTGAATAATACGAAGGTGAACAAGCCCGCGTGCGCCGCCGCCGCGAGCGACCCGGCATTGCTGGCGACCGACCTCGCGGATTATCTCGTGCGGAAGGGAATGGCGTTTCGTCCCGCGCATCACGTCGTCGGCGCGGTGGTGGCGCTGGCGGAAAAAACCGGCAAACCGCTGAACCAACTCACGCTCGCGGAATTGCAAGGTGTGAACCCGACATTCGGGCGCGACGCGCTGGGCGTGTTCAATCTGCAAACGGCGATGGCGAAACGAAACCTGACCGGCGCACCGGGAACAAAAGAAGTCGCGAAGCAACTGGCAAGATGGCGGGAACAACTTTCGTGATTTTATTCCGAATGTGAGAGAACGCCACTTGCGCAATTGCATAAATGAGGATTAGATTATGTCCGATGAAGCTGCGAACCGATTTGCTGGCACACCTGACGGCGGCGGACATTTTGAAAGAAGCCGCAGCGAACCAGCACCGCTACAAAGCCGAGCCAAGTTTCTCCAAAACTGGGATTGGTCATCTGTCACCCAGATCAACAGTGGACTCTGCGAACGAGGCCGCGCGCAGCGAGGCGTTAATTCGGAAACTCACGCGGCGGTCGCGGAAGAATGGGAAAGCCGTCGCTCGGGCGAGTTGAGCCTGCTGGAATCATTTGAGTTTCTTAAATCCTGCCATCGGCGCGCGCCATTTTTATTTTTCAACGGGAACACTTTTGCCGAAATCGGTCGCGCATTAGCCAATGCCTTGCTGCGCGACCTTCCTTTTCATCGCCGCAAAGAGGCCGCATCCGCCGCCGCCCATTTTATCACCGGCGTTCTCGACCGCGATGCCATGATTGGCATGATGAATGAACTTTGCGAATCAGCCGACTTGAAGCCCGGCGATAGGGTCAAAACTTTGCGCGGTTCGATGCGCGGAAAAATCATCCGCGTGCTGCCGGATGGCCGCGTGGTGTGGCGCGCGGATTCCGGCGCGGAACTGACCGCCCTGCCAGAAAGCTTGATTTGGCAAAAGAAAAAGTGACAAGGCCATCAACATGAAAACCGAGGCGATGGCGAAACGAAACCTGACCGGCGCTCCGGGCACGAAGGAGGTCGCGAAGCAACTGGCGCGCTGGCGGGAACAGCTTTCTTAAATTAAAATAACTCGAATGAATTATGGAACACTTACGCGGCTTCAACCCTGAGCAAAAATTCCTTCGCATGACATTTGTTCACGCCACGAGCGGAGCGAATTTGGGAATGCAACAAACTTTATGGGTGGTAACAGGAGAAGCAGCATTTTTGGGTTTGATAATTTCTCACATCGAATCCATTTCAAAAATCATTTCTCCCTTTTCGCTTAAATGGGGCATTGTTCTTCTCGTGTTTTCAATTTTGTGCGGAGTCATCGCAAAACATATTTCAATGGCCTGATATTGATGGTCGGCATGACCGAGCAGATGTATAAAGAATTCAATTCATTGGAAGGGCAATTGATATTTTCCAGCCTTAAAACACCAATCAATGATCTTGGTGAAAAATTAGCAGAACCATTTCTTTGGCCGTTGCGCGGTTACATGAAACGGCGTTTTCATGCCGGAACAAGAGATTTTCTCACTGCTGAAAAGAAAGCGGTGAGATGGCTTTGCTTTTATATCTACTTTTCGGTTGCGCAATGGATTCTTGGCTTGGCTGGCATACTCTGCTTCGCGTTTGGAATCCAATAAAAATTATTCGCGCATCGGCTCGTGCCGAAGGCACAACCGGAAATTAGCCA
>Ga0208507_1000774_pt1 | contig 19398 bp, 8 predicted proteins | sample CryBogCBH12Aug01_FD_184626 | JGI IMG/M metagenome (GOLD analysis project Ga0208507, IMG submission 184626) | Freshwater microbial communities from Crystal Bog, Wisconsin, USA - CBH12Aug09.1 (SPAdes) (version 2) | ecosystem: Environmental > Aquatic > Freshwater > Lake | place: Crystal Bog... | reverse complement strand
GTGGTGGGGCCCGAAGGGCCCACGGTCAGAACCCCAGAACCAGAAGTGAGATTGTAGACGGTGTTGGGGACGCGGGCGCTGACGAGATCGACGCGTTCTATATTCTTCATGGGACTGGACAAAAAAAGAGTGTACGAGTTCCCTGAAGGATAGAGACTGATGTCTCTGCTTTGCGAACTGGCAAAGAGGAGGACCTCTTTGGCAGCCATGTCTACTAAGAGACGTAGAACTTATTTAGCAGCGTCCCGCTGCTCGAGAGCGGCGAGGCGAGCCTCGAGCGAATCAATTGTGGTTTGTTGAGTTTTTATAATCGAATGAAGTTTCTTGACGCCATCTACTGCAAAGCAGGATATTTGATCGTAATCAAGAATTCTAAAGTCTTCTATGTATTTACCGTATACAAACACAACCTTCTCATCTATTGTAGAGTCTACTGTAAAAGTTGAGTCAGTAGCTGCAATTATGGTGGCATCTATTTTGTCATTTCCGTTTTTTATAAGTCTAACGCGCTCACCTATCGAAAGCCCGTGATTCGTCAGTGTTATTGTATTTCCTGAAACTGATTCGGCAATTTTAAATACTGAAGGCACGAAATCTTTCATAAAAGAAACGCATTCCGGTAAGACTTTTTCAACTTCTTGTGCTATGAACCCATAACGCTGAAAAGGTTTTTCAATATTATCTATATATGAGTACTTTTTGAGCTGGATGCCATCTATGAAAGAAAGAGAATCTATATTAGAAGTCTCGATTTTCTTAATTCTTTCATCGGAAACAGTGCCTATACTGGTTCCACTAGCGATATTCTGATTACAGAATATTCCAACATTATAATAATTTAGACCCGCCCCTGATGCCGTAGTAAAAGTGGTTGAAGTGCCAGGTGTTGGTGTATATGTAATACCCGTACCAGTTGCGGTGGCCCCGCTGACTGTATATACATGCAAAGGGAATGTAGGATTCGTCGTCCCTATGCCGACATAGCCCGGGCAGATGAGACCTCCCACAGGAGCCTGATACGCGTTGGAGTACGTCCCGAGGGTCAGGCCACCTAAGGCTGTAAGAACCGCGCAATTGGCAGTTAGCTGATTAGAATTATTATAGTTTACAAATTCCCAGCCACCGTTTCCAAGACCTTGCTGGTTCATAAAAGCCGTAACCCCGCTGAGTGGGGCTCCCGATCTGTTCCAGGTAAAAAACCCTCCTTGCGCATTTGGAGCTGAGGATGCTCCATATTGCGATACAGTCAACCCTACTGTAGAAATCATACCCGCGACTTGGAGAAGACCCGCGGTAGGATTCGTCGTCCCTATGCCGACGTTTCCGCCATATGGCTGTAAAATAAGACCAGGGTTAACGAGATTAGGCACGACCGTCTGTAAAAAACCAACACCCCACGTTCCTTGAGAATGGTCATATCCCATCTTGAGATAACCAATCCCTCCACCCGATGGAGCTACCGAATCGCTCAAAGAAAGTTGGCCGTATCCACTATTCGATGGCCCGTTTGTTGAAACCACGCCAAGAGTTGTTCCGTTTATATGAGTTGTAGAAACAGGATTCGTCGTTCCTATTCCGACACCTTGGGTGTTAATAAACATTTGAGAGGCTGATGAGCCAGAAATACTTAATGAAATTGCGTTAGAAGTATTCGTGCCATAATTATACCATAAAATCTGACCCGTCTGGTAAGTTGCCCCGGCTGCTCCGATCCATACTCCAGAATATCCATTGATACCAACATTCGGTGCAGTAAAAGCTCCATAAATAGTTCCAGTTCCACCGGTAGTGTTCACGTGGAATGGGTATGACGGACTATTCGTCCCGATGCCGACGTTGCCTGCACTACTCATGCGCACGTACTCTGTTGTTCCATTTCCCAATGCCAAACCCTGTGCAGATAATGAAGGATTGAAGTCTATATAGCCCATAGGTGTCGTATCTACTTGGTGTTGAATACGCTGTGAGACACCTGTCCAGTCAGTACCTGCTGTGTGACGACGGCCAAACAAATTCAAGTAGACATTGTTTCCGCCAGCCGGTTGATAAGTTTGTATTTGTGGCTGGGTTGCTCCTACACCAGTTCCAATACCTTGATTTGCCGATGTATAAATTGCATATACTGTGTTTGATGCCGTGATGACACTCAATGGTACTATCGTTCCCGTTGAATATACCTGAAGAGTGGTCCCAGGATTCGTCGTCCCGATGCCGACGTTGCCACTTCCCAATATTGTCATCATGGCCGTCCCGCTCGTGTTACTCACGAATGTATGTGTATTTGCCCCGGCCGTGAATGTGTTTGCTGTGGTTCCTAGGCGAATACCGTGTGCTCCTGTGCTATACGGACACATGGTGAGCCCTGGCGACGAACCCACCATAAGAGAATCATTTAAACCTGTAAGCTGATTGTAATAGCCCTGCCCGGCATTTGGAATGAAAAAGATAGATTTATTTAGTACAGTATCTTGTATAAATAATGAAGAAGATGCAGTAGAACCAAAATTAGTAATAATGTTTGTTGTCCCTCTTACATCTAGTGTAGCCCCGGGACTCGCCGTCCCTATTCCAACTTGGCCGTTCGCATTCATGACGAAAGACTGACCGGCTGCGTTGGAAAAGGAGACGACTGGACCTGCTCCGAGCTGCTGGACGGTCAGGGCGTTGCCTGTGGCGGCGTTGCCAAAGGCGGAGATGTTCGAGGCGCTGAGAACAAGAGGGGTGGATGGAGCGCCCTGATTGTATGTACTCATCTAGTAGGGGCAAAGACTAAAAGTTCTTAGAGTTCGGATGAGAAACCGAGGAAGGCGCTCGTAGTTCCGTTGGCCTCGAGGAACCCGGGCAAGTTTGCGGCGGCGACTGCAGAATGACCGACAGTCAGACCGGCGGCATTCAATTGCCAGTCCGTGACTGCCGATCCTGAAGCGGGCGTAACGCTCGTGACCGTCTGTTGAGATGAACCCTCATCGACCCTGAAATTTGCTATAGTCATTGTCAGGGTGGGCTGAGCACGCATGGTCACCGGCAAAGGGATGTAGACATTCGAGGAGGTTGTGGTAACGGAATAGGCCGTCCCGAACCGAGCATACGTTGAACCGGCATTGAGTTGCGTATAATACCTCTGACAAAGAGCCAACTCAGTCGCGTACGGCCTGTACTCAAAGGGGGTCGCGACCGTGCCCTTTTCGAGCTGGACGCCTGTGATGAGAGTCGTGGTTGGGTTGGATGGATTGACTCCATAATAAAATTGCAACCCAAGCCCGTTTGTAGACACGGATACGTTACTCACTGCAAAGGTACCCGTATAATATTGCCAATTGCTCGAGAGTGGCAGATACACATTTAGAGGAGTGGTGGCCACCGGGTATACACTTCCACCCCATGAGCTGTTAACACCAAAAGGTGTAAATGGCTGAACAATAAGTGTATTCAGGGTACCTGCAGTCTGAGCCGCCCAGAAACTTACAGTTATGAGCGTTCCTTGATACAAGTCATACGTGTTGAGTTGCTCTATACGTTGTTCCACGAGCGCACTCGACCCAGTCGTGAACGTAGTCGTGAGTGAAACGGAATACTGGAATCCCGCGCGAAATGGAACATTCGTGGATTGTGCAGTGGTTACCGTTTGGCCGTTGTTTGGTTCGACCCATCTATCCGCCGAGTAAGTACCAGCGGTCGACGTGAATGTCGTACCCCGCTGCCAAACGTTAAAGTTTCCGTTAATGATGCGGTTCCTGAACATCAACGGATTCCCTGCACTCACAGTCCCCGCGACAACGGCCGACCCAGCAACTTCGAGAGATTGAACGGGCGCAGTGACGCCGACACCGAGGCGGCCGTCAGCCGAGACGTTGACGCCCTCGATGGAGCCGTTAAGGGTCCATTCCTCGAATGCCGCTGAAGTGTTGGTTGAAACTACAAAACATACAAACCGAAAATATGTAAAAGCCTGAGACGACTGAACTTGGTACGTATTATACGTTCCGTTCCATCCTGGAACATTTGAACGTTGATCAATGAGATACCAACTGGCCCCGTCACGCGAGCCTAAAATATACCAGGAGGCGGGCGTGTTTACAGGGCCAGAGGCTTGAGGAAAAATAGAATAATTAGAAAGAATAATTGATGAAGGTAATTGAATCTGAACCCATTCACCCTTGTAAGTATTTCCGTTCACGTCATTAGTAACAACAGAACCAGAATAGGGGGTATTAGCCGTATAATTGGGAGCGGAGCACCAGTATGTAGTACTAGTATTCTTGTCGAACGCGTACCATGCGAGTTGAGCATTTTGATACTCAGAACTCGCCGACGCCACATAGGTCCCTTGGCCGTAGCCCGCGTTCAAAGAGGTCGAGTAGCCAGTCATGGCGGCGGGGGGGAAAGAGACGGTTCCAGGGGAACCAGATCCGGGACCCACAAAACTGTTCTGACCCGCAAACTTCTGTGTGAGGACGCGCCCGGGAACAGGGGCGTTGCGTAGGAGCAGGACGGTTCCGTAGGGCAGGCCAGCCTGTGTCGTACCTTGGAGAGGCTGGAGCGGGGCGGTCGGTGGAACGAATGAAGTTGTGTAGAGGGCTTGGCCGGAGATGATGCGGGCACAGGCGATGTAGCCGTTGATTGTGTTCAGGGGAGTTGATATGAAAAGGGGATCAGTCGAAGAACCGGTAAGAGTTCCAGAATAAGTAATGGGGGTGGCGGAAATAACGCCGTTCAAGAAAACATTTATAGAGTTGGACTTTGACGAGACGGCGATGTGGTTCCACGCGTTAAGAGGGACTGTGCCCCCGGTCGTCGTCCCGTTGCCGCCATATGTCGAAAAAGTAAGGACGCCACTGGATGATACGTTTGATAACCAGTCAAAAGTTCCACTGGAAACTCCCCTTCCTATGATAATAGTATTACTCGTAGAATTGTATTTTGTGAGGTAAATCCATGCCTCAATAGTTCCATCGGTGAATGTGGTCAGACCGCCCGGCCAAAAGGACACGGCGCTCGAAGGGATCTGAACGTACGCCCCAGTCCCCCCCGGAAAGTACAGAGACCCCTCCCCCGCAAAAGGCCCGAAACTCGAAAAGGCTACGGTATTCGCGACCGTTGTAGTATTGGATACTACAAAAGCCGGGATGTTCAAGGCTGAACTCGAAAAGTCCTGCGGCACAAACACGCCCGGATTCGCAATGCCCGTGAGAGACGCGGTCTGCGCGCCGTAGGTGAGAGTGACGGGCTGGGCCACGGTCAAGGGCTGCTGGAGATCCGCTGTGCCGTAGTATATGACTTCTGCCGCATTATAAGTTGTGGAACTACCTCCACCTCCTATTGTGTTATTCACAACGTACCTAAAATACGTGAATGCCTGACTCGGCTGAAACGTATAGGTCTGCGAATAAGGTGAATTGAGCCATATAGAAGAAGATCCTGCACCAGTGTAAATGAGAAACCAGTTGACTCCATCACGACTTCCGAGAATATAAAAAATAGTAGGACCCACAGATGAACAGTTTTGCTGATTTACATAAAAAGAAGATAACACAACCGGATTTGGGAGTTGAATCTGAAGCCACTCTCCTCTAAATGGAGAACCATTTACATCTGTAGTAACGACAGAACCGGTGTATACTCCAGTGTTTACTGTATACAGACCTCCGTTAGATGCCCATTGAGTTGAAACCGTTTTATCAAACGCGTTCCATGCTAGAGACGAGCTTCCAGGGTACTCGGAAGACGCACTCGCCACATAGTTCTGCCCGTTGATGGACGTCACGTAGCCCGTCATGGCGGCAGGAGGCCACGGGAGAACGTTGGACGTGGCCCCGAGTTTCTGGAGTTGGACGCGCCCGTCGCCGGTGACGCGGAGGGCAGGGGTCGAGTTGACATCGCCAATCTCGAGGGTCGCGTTCTGAGGCTGGAGGGGGGTCTCGGCAAGGGCCAGGTAACTGTTGTAAATCTCGGTGTTGCTCAGCGCGCGGTTGTAGACGGCGAGGGTATTGGAGGACATGGACGGGAAAGAAGATCCGCCCGCTGGGAAACCCACGGAAGTAAATCCGAGTGTTCGATCGCCAACAAGTTGAGCAGTCGTGGCTGCTGTTGAACCTTGGAAAACTCCATTGACCCACATGTCCATGAGCTGAGTCACGGGGCTGTATCGAACAGTGACAACGTACACAACCCCTTGACTCAGGTTTCCGGTATTGACATTGTAAGATGACGGACCAGATGCGTTATTTAACGGCTGAATTACGAAGTAGAGGGCACCTGTAGTACCAGTGCGAGATAGAAGTATTGCATTTGAATTTGCAGAATTAGTAAGTGTTGCTGAATTTGATGTAAACTGAAAAATATTGTCAAAATTACCAACCGTACCAGTGAATGCTCCGCGCCACACAGCCGTGAAACCCTGGGTCACGATGTTAAAAGTCTGAGGCCCAAAGTTGAGATACTGCTTGAGACCGCGGTCAAAGGTCAAGGCGCCGTTCTGAATGGTCGGGGAGTTTTGGCCGGCGCGGAGGAGGAACTGGGTCGTTCCAGATGAGGATATTCCAAGGGGAGCCGAGGGGACGGTGAAGGTGGCGTAGGATGATGTGGAGCCCGTGTAGAGGCCGGCGCCGGTGGTTATTCTTAGATCGGCGAGATAAACATTAGGAGACGCTCCATTATATTCACCAATTGTCAATGGGGTATTCGTTCCTCCGAGAACGGGAGTTCCTTGTACGGTTCCATAATAGGATGCTGCTTGCCCGGTTCCGTTATAGTTTTGTACGACCTGGGACTGCACACCGTTTATGAAAATATATATAAATCCTGCAGGCGCGATGGATACGGCGATGTGATTCCACGTATTGGCACTCAGGGGAGTCGTTGACATGACAGATTGTACGCCTGACCCGTTCTGATAGAAGAATGACACATTCGACGAAACATTTGCCCCAAAAGACATGACGTTCGAGTTTGTACCAGGCTGCATAGTACCGACGAGCGTGGGGAGTTGAATAGATGTTGGCGAAATGGTTTGGGTAACAGAAGCGTTCGCAAATGTCTGATAATTGACCCAGGCCTCGATTGTCAGCCCACCTGTGTTCCATTGAGTGCTCGTATAGGTTGCCGTGTTCTGAATATAGTTTCCGACCGTTCCGTTGAGGTACAGAGACCCCTCTTTGTAAAGATCTGGGAAGGGGCTCTGGGTAACTACGGGAACTGAGCCGGTGACGGTAAAGCCGAGAGCGCTTGTGCCAGACTCGACGAGACTATAAGACCCTGGATTCTGGTTCGCGGGAGTGAGTGAGGTGGCCGAGGTGAAAATGAGAGCATCAGAGGGGAGCGAGTGCCCCCTGACGCTGTCAAGTGACTGGACTTGTCCGGTCGCGACGATGTTCGCCGAGACAAGAGAAGACATTACTATTAAGTTCATAGAACTTATTTTTGGGGGAATCTAGAGTTCGGATGAGACGGCCCATTGAAAATAGTACAAAGCGCCGGCCGTCACTGAAGCCAGCATATAGCGAATAGCCTTTGTTGATGCATTCCCGTTGTTTGATGTTATAGTTGGCCCATCATTATCAGTTGTCCATGCAGTGGCGACTCCCGCCGTCCCGGCTGCAGACCACGTCTGAATAGTTCCAGGGACGGCCCTTTTCTCAATCATAAAACGAGGTCCCTGAAACCCAGAAGTGTTTCCAGCAACCACAGAGGTTGAACCGGAGATTGTAGCCGTCCCTGGAGTGGTGCCTATGTCATAAGACTTTTCATAATACCTCTGACAAAGAGCCAGTTCGGTCCCATAGGGCCGGAACTCAAAGGGGGTGGCGACGGTTCCCTTTTCGAGCTGGACGCCTGTGAACTCGATGTAGTTGCCGGTATACAGCCACCATGGTGTAGCTGCAGCTGCGTATGTACCTGCGTAATTGCCGGAAAGCCAGGTAAAAGGAGAACTTGTGAGACCATTTCCACCGGGAGAAATCTGATGGCCCCATAAATACAAGTAAATACCACCCGTATTGTCTATTGCCCATGACGAACCGTTTGGAGGTGGTGGAATGGTAAAGGTGACGTATTGCCATTGTCCAGACGTGGAAGTTGCAGTGTACTGGAAATTGTAAGAGGCGGCGGCGGCGGCGTTGAGAAAACGACCACAAAACACAGTGCCGGCTACTGCATTCGTACGGAACCAGAACGATAGAGTTACGGGAATGCCAAACGGTGTTCCCCAGTTCAGATCAATACCATTTTGACCTTCTATACCTTGAATAACGAAGGCGTTGATTCCGATCGTCCCTCCGTTTGTACTTGTGACACGCAAGGAATACTTGATGCCGAGCTGGTACGGAGTGTCTGAAGCAGTGAGTGTCTGTTGTGTTTGCGTGAGATTCAAGGTTCCGGAATTGTATATAGGCGTGTAAAATCTATCAATAATGTAGTTTGCTTGACCAACACCCACCACGTTACTCGTCCCCCTCTGTGCGATCCTCATGTCCCCGTTGATGATGCGGTTCCTGAACTGGCCCATCCCGTAGCCCCCGCTGATCGTGCCGCCGACGACGAGATCCCCCGCAACCTCGAGTGACCTTTGAGGGTTGGCGATGCCGACGCCAACTTTGGAGTCGGCCGTGATGCAGAGACCCTCCTCGGTTCCGTTGAAAGTGAGTTCACGGATAGAAGTCGATAGAGAGTTTCCGTTATTTGCAGTAATAACAACTCTGTAGAATGTGTAGGCTTGTGTAGTTCCGACAGTGAATGTTGTGTTAAAATTTTGTGCTTGCCCGACTCTCTGATCGACAAAAGTCCAGTTCAGACCATCCCGAGATCCGAGTAAAACCCAAGCTGAAGGCGTGTATGCATTCTGACCAGTCATATTAATCGTGTATGATGAAAGCAACACTGAAACTGGATGTTGAAGCTGGAGCCATTCGCCTGCGTATGAATTTCCGAACACGTCTTGTGTTACGACTGACCCAGTATATGTCCATGGAGAACTCGTGGCCCATCCACCAAATGAGTACCACGCGACAGTGGCCACACTTTTGTCGAATGCCAGCCAGGCCTGAAATGAAGGATCTGATGTGGAAGAACTCGCCACATACTTCCCTTGACCGTAGGTGACCGCCACATTGCCCGTCGTGTCGAGCAGGTACGAGCTCATAGGAGCCGGGGGGTACGCGTTGGTCGTGCGACCCGCGCCGATGCTCGTTGCGTTGAGACCCCTGCCCTGGATCTCGAGGGTCTGGCCTGTTTGCTGCCCGAGAGACTTGAGGAGGAGCAAAGTGTTCGAATCGTTTGTGAAGGGCGCCGAGGGAACGGTGTAGGTCGAACCGGTATAGCGGGCGACGTTCGAGACGCGGACATCCGCGAGGTTGCCCACAAATTGGTTAAAAGGAGTTACGGTTGGGGAAAAAGCACCAACAACAAAGCCGAAAGAAGGAGTGTATGTTTGATTAGTTACAGTTACGGAGGTCGGGGTAGTGAAATTACTCTGATAGACATTTGCACGAGTTCCGTCGAACGTCACTGCAACGTGAGTCCATGTATTAAGTGGAACTGCGGTAGAACTCGTTGCATTCTGTCCATTACTACCAGACCAGTAAACTGCCGGGGCACCGGTTGTCTGTGTTAAGAACATGTGAATATCATATCCAGTAGCACCTGAAGTATATCCCTTGAACACAATCTGGTTCGCTCCTGTAAAGGAAGTCGGATACACCCACGCCTCAATGGTCCACGCGTTCGACCATATGTTCGTGGTCAGCGAGGAGCTCGCCGGGGCTCCGTAGTCTATGTACCCCGTTCCGTCGAACCTCAAGGACTGGAGTTGGCCGGACGCGTACGGGCTCAGAGTGCTCGGAGACACGCCCCCGACGACAACTGGGGCGGCGCCGTAGCTCGCAGCCTGGCTCGGGAGCAAGGGGGTGTCGAGGAGGGTGGGAAAGGTGGGAAGAGGGTATTGGGAGTCGAGCTGCCACGTGGTGGGCGAGGCACTTGCGATGAAGTTTGGACTCGGGGTGAAGTTCCCAGTAGAGTAAAGGTTTGCACCATATACGAGACGAGCCTTGGCGACGGCAAAGTTCGGACCTTGTGCATTATTAAACTGACCAACAGTCACGGGATATGAGAGGACGACGGTGTTTGAAGTACTCGGAGCAATGCTCGGGGCGATAGATCCAGCTCCATTTGTCGGTGTGAAACCTTGAGCGGTCAAGGATGAAAAGGTTCCGTTTATTGCCATGTAGACATTCGAACCGTTACTCTGGACAAGGACATGATTCCATGATCCCGTTGTAAGGGTATTTGTCGATACGAAAGAGTTTGCAGAAAAAGAGCCAGAAGAAGTGGTCCACCCAAAGCCAAGAGAACCGGTCGAAGTGGCTCCAAAACTCCAGTTATTTCCAGTGGAGGACGCGGGATTCATAGTACCGATAGAGAATGGCTGGGTCGCGCTTGCCGTCAAGGTGTTCGAGTTGGCGAACGACGCATAGTTGACCCAGGCCTCGAGCGTGAATCCACTCGCCTTCCAGTCTGGATTCGTCCCTATACTCTCCGAATAATAACTCCCCACAGTCCCGGGCAAGGTTAGCACGGGTCCATAGGGTGATGTGGAGGCGCCCGGGAAGTACTGTGACTGGAGGCTCAACTGAAGCGTCGGAGTCCCGGTTATGTATGAAGGTTGTGCAGTGCCGAAAGGGGCATTGGCCGCTGTAAACCCAGATGGTCTGGTCGCGGTCGTGGGGACGATTCCACCCGACCAGATGCGAACATCTGCAACATTTCCGGAGAACTGCGAGAGCGGCCCAAAGGTTTGTCCTATGTAAATATTAGATGAGGCAAGGGTGGTCGGAAGGCCCGTAGAATATTGCGAATAAGTCGTCTGTGTACCGTTTACCCAGATATTTGCCTTTGTAGTAAGATTCGGAGTTAGCGAAACAGCGACATGATACCATGTGCCTATACTCAAGGGAGAAGACGAGGCCACTGTCCCACCACCACCAGCTGCATTAAATTCTAAATAACCACTATTGGTTATATAAAAGTTCCACATCTGACTGGACGTTCCAGAGGCGACGATAATGGGATTAGACGCGAACGATCCTGGATTAATCCAAGCTTCTATGAAAACATTTGTTGTATTTGTCGGTACGAGAGCGACTGATGACCCAGCATTTTGGAAATTCACACAAGAATTCGCCGTCCCAGGTAAATACAGAGCCTGTGTGATCGTCCCCGTGCCAGTGTTCGCTGTGATGCTCGCCGCGTTACTCAGGTACCCGTTAATAAGCGAAGTTGTCGTCGTCAGCGGAACGGACCCCAGCACGTAGCTCTGGACTCCCAAGGATCCCGCGGGCACCCTGAGTCCGGTCACGTATCCAGACCCGCTCGCATCCGTCACGGTCGTCACATTCCCAATAAACGATGTGTTTCCCGAGACTGTAAAACTCTCTGTGAGCCCGCCCGGCCCGGCGTTCAGAGCCACTTTCCCGCCTGAATAATACACTGTGGAACCCGCAGAAATCCACGGATTCGTGCTATTCGTAAAGTACGACCCGACCGGCCTGCACATGACAAAGGTGCTCTGCTGGTTCAGGACCACGTTGCCCGTCTGAGTTCCCTGGAACGAGCACTCGACAAAGTAGACGTTCGAGATGTTCGTGATGTTCACGGGCATGGAGATGGCGGTCGTGGGATCCTGTGTGTACATAGGAGCGTAGGTATACAAGTACGGCTGGGACGACGGGGGAAAGACGGCGTCAGAGGTCAAAGTACCGACCTGAAACTGAACGGGCGTGGCTCCCGAAGTGTTTACGCAAAGACTCAACTCGTAGACTCCTGTCTGATTAAACTGAAAGTTCCCGTTGGCCGTGACGCTCATTGCTGTCGAGGTCCCTCCGACCGTCCAGTTGTTCGCAGTCGTCATCGAGATCCTGTAGGCGTTCGAGGAGTACACGGAGCTCAGGTTCGACGCTGCACTCAGAGTCGTCAGGAGTCCAGCGCCGACCCCGGACCCGCTCGATACGTAGTTTCCAAAGGGTGCAATCTGTATATAGGTCCCGTAGTTTGTGCCTACAGTCGAGCCAGAAGGAGGCGCCGTCTGATACAGGAGGGAAGCGCCCGTCTGGAAGTAGGCATCCAAGTAATAGTACTTGGTAATGTCCGTGACTGTCAGGGGGATGGTGACGACAGAGCTAGGAGACGAACCAGAAGGGAGGTTGGAGACGTAGACATAGCCAGAGGTTCCGGACGAGCCGGGAGGAAAGGTGGATGTGGTGGCAGTCCCGACCGCAATCTTGGACGCGGGCTGATCACTCGCGAGGACAACATGGATCTGGTAGAGGCCGGCGCTCGAAAACTTAATCATACCGGTGCTTGTGCTAAACACAGTCACCGCCTGAATAGCCTGGGCCGTGAAATTCCTAAGATCTATGTTAAATCCCTTTATTCCTGGACCAGCGAGACCTGTCGTAAAGGCAGTCCCGAGACTCTGGCTCGTCGTGAGGGTCAAGACTGTACCTTGGGAAGCTCCAGCGGCCGTGGCAGAACCCGAACCTACGGCGCCTCCGATACCGTAGATGTTCCCCAGAACTATGAGATTCGCGCTAATATAGATGTTGCCAGAGGCTGAGTTGGATGAAAACATATTTGCGGTAAAGAGATTCCCGCCGACGGTGACGTTGCCCAAGATGTTGGCCGAACTGAGAACTTGGAGGTTCGAGACGACCAGGGAATTCAGGCCGGTGATATTTCCGAGAACAAGGAGGTTCGAGGCGAGGGTGGTTGTGCCGGTCGTAGACAGGACATTGGTGGCGATAAGGTTTCCTCCGACAACTACGTTGGAAGAGACGTTCGCCGAACCAATAACCTGGAGATTTGTATTAGGCGAGGTCGTGCCTATACCTACTGATCCCAGACCAACAAGGTTCTGGGAATTATAAAAGGTGGTTGAGGCCATTACTACTAAGAGTAGCAGAACTTATTTTTCAGAACTTATTAAATATAGGGCTCAGGCAGAATGCTGGGTCAACTGGCGTCATCGTGCTCAGCACGCCTATGTTTGAGGCGGCGAGAACAACCCTCCCATCAGGCAAGAGCGTTGCGCCTGCGACTCCTGATGTCTGAGCCTCTGTCAGGTTGGAAAATGTGAGTGCGACTGTATCAAACATTCCTATGTTCAAAGTGGTCCCGGAAGGTGCGCAAATCAGGTTTCCAGATGGGATTATCGCCCCTCCGGTGAATGCAGCCCCCGAGATTGTATTCGAGTACGTAAAAGTCGGGGTCACAGAGACTATGTTTGACGATCCGAGTCCTATGATGTTTCCAGAAGGTGCCAGAAACACAGAGCTCAGGTTCGAGGTTCCCGTGAGTACGTTTGTAAAGTTCCCTCCGAGACCTCCGCTCGTCACGACACACGAGGTGTTGTACATTGCCGAGTTTGATCCTACGCTCCCTCCGAAGAATATATTCCCGTTTGGCAAGAGGAGAGCGCCTGAAAAGTTGGACGACGGTCCGGCGAATGTCGGCCCTACGTTGATGTACGTCAGAGTCGTAGGATTCAAGAGTCCTATGTTTCCCGTGGCGGCTGGGCACATCACGACATTGCCGGTCGGGCTCAGAGCTCCTCCGGAGAATGCCGAACCAGTGATGACGTTGGTCGACGCCATAGTCAGGGGGTTGAGAACTATAGCGTTCGATGCAGTCCCTGGCACAAAGACGACATTGCCGTTCGGGACGAGCACGCCCCCACGAAGTCCGGTGGCGACAAAGTTCACAGGGCTGCTCGTATATAGGCTGTTGACTGGGCTGAAGAATCCTACGACTGATCCGCTCGTGGGGACGAGCAGGACTCTTCCATCAGGCAAGAGAAGGCTTCCGAACCATGTGGATGCTGGCGTCGGGGCGACGTTGCCAAAGGAGGGAAGAGGGCTCGAGGCCCACCAAGACCGAGAGGGCTGAGCTGATGCGTTCGAGGTGGCGGAGATCCACGCCTGAATAGAGTTGCTATTGGCAGGACTTGGCTGGAGATACGGGCCGCGCTTGAAGACATCCTCGCCGTAGTAGATGGACTGGGCCGAGAGTGAAGCACTGACAAAGACGTTTCCCTGAACATAGAGATTTGTGGTTCCTGGGTTTGCTCCTATTCCGGCGGATGTTGTATAAATAAAACTTGTTGTGTTTATCGTGGTGACATTGAATGTGGTTGCAAAGATGGTTGGGGTTGTGAGGGCGTTTGAGACGTAGACATTTCCTTGGACGTAGAGGTTGGCGGCGGTCGTTACGGTGCCGATACCCACAAAGCCGGATGAAATGCTCGAAATATTCGCAAGAGTAATATTTGCAGTCGTCGAAAAGAGGTTGGGGGTTGTGAGGGCGTTTGAGACATAGGCATTTCCTTGAACATAGAGGTTCGCGGTTCCTGGATTCGTGCCTATACCTACGAAGCCGGCTAAAATACTCGAAACATTTAATAAATTTATATTTGCAGTGGATGCAAAGAGGTTGGGGGTGACGAGAGCGTTACTGACGTATACATTTCCTTGGACGTAGAGGGTGGTCCCAGAGGGGTTTGTGGTTCCTATGCCAAGGAATCCGGTGGAGCTGATGATACTTCCTGTGTTTATGGCTGTTATATTTGCCGCAGGGGAAAATATGTTTGGGGTTGTGAGGGTGTTGGAGGTGTAGACATTTCCTTGGACGTAGAGGGTGGTCCCAGAGGGGTTGGTGGTTCCGACGCCTATGAATCCAGCGTTTCCATAAAGGCTCGTGACGTTCATGGTTGTGGTGTTCATCGTGGCTACGTAAATCTGGCTAAAACCGCTCGTCACGTTCCCTATGGTGACGGGACCCGCACCGACGAGAATACCGGAAAGGCTCGAAAAGACACCTTGGACGGTCAAAGTGTTTTGGACAGTCATATTTCCGGTCGTCGTCACATCACCGAAATTGGTGATCAAGACCATCTCTAGTAGTTGCTCAGAATTTATTAAAGTATGGGCTCAAGCAAAACTCGCGCGAGACTGGAGTTTGAGTGTCCAGGATACCGACATTTGTAGAGGCTGAGGGGGTGAGAATAACTTGACCGTTTGGAACGAGGGTGGCTCCAGAGAATCCGCTCGCTGCCGAGGAGTTTGAAAAGGTGAGGGCGACTGGGTCGAACATACCGATGTTCGATGTAGAACTGGGAGCGAACACAACATTTCCGGTCGGCAAGAGACAGCCGCCGCTGAAAGAACCAGAGATCTGGACGTTTGATGATATACCAAGGCTCGGATTGATGACGAGGATGTTTGAAGTCAAAGGGACTCCGATGACGTTACCGTTCGGAGCGAGGACAAGACCGCTGAAGCCGCTCGTACCTACGACTATGTTCGAAGATCCAAGACCGACGGGATCGAACTGAATGACATTGGCCGTCCCGGGGGATGGAACAAGGACGTTTCCGGAGGGCAAGAGGCAGGCGCCTTGTTGGGCCCCGCCGCCACTCGCCAAGGGGAGCGCAAGGATGTTCGACAGTGACCCTCCAGTAAAGTTCATGACATTTGAGGGAGTTCCTTGGGGCGCGAATATGACGCCGTTCGATGTCAGAACACCCGAGTACGAACCAGTAGGGAGCGAAGCCACGACAGAATAATTAAAATTTACTGGGTTGTACATTCCTATATTCGAAGTCTGTGGGACAAAGAGGACATTGCCATTGGGCAAAAGGACCCCACCGTTAAAAGAGTCGGTGATGGCCGCACCACTCGGGACCACTTGACTGGCCAATTGCGTCTTTGGGTTATAAACTCCTATTGATGAGGACCCCGAAGGAACGAAAAGGACAGTTCCGTCAGGGAGAAAGACGCCCCCGGAATATCCAGTCCCATAAACAACATTTGAATATGCAGGACTCGCGCTCTTGGACCAGAAAGAGGTCAGGGCTGCATTACACGTTCCAGATATCCACGCCTGAATAAGCGGGCCGTTTATAGAGTTTGGGATGAGGTGAGGAGACCGGAGGGTCAGGTCCTCGACGCTATACTGAAGGTTCGGGGTCGTCAAGAGACCAGCGACAAAGACGTTCCCTTGGACAAAGAGGTTCGCGCCCTGCGGACTCGTCGTTCCTATGCCCACGTTACTTCCAAAAACTATTGTTGTTGAATTCAAAAACCCGGCGTTCAGAGTCGCCACAAAGACGTTTCTAGCCGTGAGGGCGTTCGAGACATAGACGTTCCCTTGGACAAAGAGATTCGAGGCGCTCGGAACGTCCGTTCCTATCCATGCGTTACTCGGGAACACAATACTTGTTGTGTTCAAAAATCCAGAATTCATGGTCGCCACAGAGACATTTGTAGCCGTGAGGGCGTTGCTTACATAGACGTTGCCTTGGACGTAGAGGTTCGAGGATCCGCCACCAATAGTGCCCGCGACGATCGTCACTATGTTCGAAACAGATGCGTTCATGGTCGAAACCAGAGTCGTGCTTAACAGGGCGTTCGAGACGTAGGCATTGCCTTGAATGTAGAGCATCGTGCCAGAGGGATTGGAGGTTCCGAGAGAGAATTTTCCAGGAAATAGACTTTGGACAGAGAGTATAGAGGTGTTGAGGAGAGAGGCGGCGAGGAGAGAGGCGGTCAAGGAGTTGCTCACGTAAAAGTTTCCTAGAAAGCTCGTGTTGCTCGTATTGGCTCCGTATTTATAGCCGTTGAGAGACATGTTTGGAAAGAAACTCGTGAGGTTTGCAGTCTGAAGGTTCGAGGTGACGACATTTGCAGATGTGAACCAGGGGCCGCCAGGGGCTCCTATATATGCTGAAACTCCCAGGGTTGTAATGTTTGAGGCATAAAAGACACCCCCAGAGGTGAAGTTTTGATTTTGAACATAATTGCCCAGGACTTTCTGGTCGCCATAGTACCAGATGGTCGACATTAATATCTCTTACTATTATAAATGATGCACAAGATCCTACCCTTTGTTCTGTTCTTCATTGTGGCCAACCCGCGGATGTTTATGATTACCGGACGGTTGTTCGGGGCTCGGATTGCGGATGCTACAGGACGGCCTACTCAGGTGGGCGTCCTCCTGCACGCGCTTGTGTATGTGCTGCTATGCACTGTGATTTGGGGGCTGGTGTACTGAGACCGAGTGGCGTCCCGGGGCCGCAGGCCCCATGCACGAGATTCGTGATCCTAGGATCTGGAACAGAGGCCCTGCGGGCCTCGACTCCGTCTCAGTACTCCAGGTCCTTGAGGGCCTCCTCAAAGAGCCTCTTGACTTCAGTGGTGCCCTGGTAGCCCTTGAGGGTCGCCAGTAGCCCCTCTCGAATATCTTTAAAATTTTGTTCCTTCTGCTGATCAATAGACCACAGAGCCATCTGGTTCTGGACATCCACGTTCGACCAGACCTTACGGGCCTGGTCCCATACTCCCGTAAAGTCACCCTTCCAATTCTTCTCAACCCAGGATGTCATGTATTTGTACGAGTGACGGGGCTCCGACTCCCGTTCGAACACATGACAGACTGATCCGTCCGACTCGTCAATCACTGCGAGCTCTGAGTCTATCCATGTCAGAAACATTAATTTTATTTTGTTTTATTTTTTAGAAAGTGTGGCGCGGTGGGATCTCTACGGATGATAATAGTTGTGAATTACCATGAATGTATTGGCGAGTGTGGAGTCCACTGACGTTACTTTGAAATTACAAAACTTTTGCCAGCTGTAATATCCCGAGGAACTATCGTATGCGTTCGCTGATAGGATGTTGTTCACACTGATTGTTCCACATGTCAGGTACCCCCATGGCGCTGAACCAGGGACTACTGGCGGAGGAGAACCATCAAAGAGAATAAACACACTCACTTCTTTTGCTGGTGTGGGGTTTGTTATTGTCACGGGAACTCCAGTTCCCGGAAACCCGTGGCAGTGAATAAAAGAATTAGAAGTTGAGAGATCGACCGTAAGAGCTGTCACAGTGGGTTTGGATGGAAGGACGTTTGAAGTCGGCTTGATGTAAGCGTTACTCTGGGTCAGACCGTCTGAGTATATAACATTTCCAGCTTTGACTGAATTGACGTTGCTAAAAGTCAAGACCTTGTTCTGGACATTCATGGTCGCTGCGTATCCAGTGATGGCGTCAATAAAGTTGACGTTGCCTGTGCGAATCGACTGGACGTTGTTCAGAAGCATGGTCCCGTTCTGAACCGTCAGATTTGTCGGAACCTGTGTGACCGTATCAACAAGGATCAAGTTTCCAGTTACCAGGGCTGCTATATTGTTTGTGAGGAGCTGGCCATTCGTGACGGTGATTCCAGCCTGAGTTCCAAGAACTGTATCAGTAATGAATAGAGTCCCTGGGCCGAGGCTGAGAGACTTCCAACGGTAGTCTGCGGACCCTATATTGTAAAAGTCGTCTATGGCTGGAATGAGGTCTGAGTTTATGGTGGTAGGGGGAATTGCAAAGACACCTCCCCCAGTCCTGCTGAAATAGGCCGCCATCTATTACTTGGTGAGAGTTTCTTAGGCCCATCCTGCAATATTAGGATTTACACCCTGCCTGCCCACCATTGTAAATTCTATATATGTCCCGGCACGTGATTGTAAAACTGTAAACAAACCGGCCGCGCTATTTGCTATCTGCGGTATCACAGTGCCTGCGACCGTTACATTTACGAAACCGTCCATCATTACATAAAAATTTGTTGCAGTCGCTGCAGTTAAAGTAGCTGGATGTATGGCAACCGTAGTTTTAGTTACGTTATCTATACTTGAAGGGGCGGTTGCCGCAATGGCAGTTGTAAATGCTGACGTTGTAAGAACAGTTTGTGTTGTTATACCTATCGTATAACCCGCCAGGCCTGTCCATACCGTGTTCATTGTACCTGATGTTGCTGCTTGTGTAACTGTAAATAGTAACTTACCACGTACTTTATATAAACCAACTGGCAAGGTGACGCCAAAACCAGTCGTGCCGCTAAGCCATGAACACGCGGTCGTACCAGAGGATCCCTGGGACCCCAGTGTCACCGCCGCAGTTAATCGATATGTGAATATACTAGGAGAAAGTCCTCTCAAATTTACCGTAGTCGAATAGAACACGTTATCGGTCGTGTTGAACTCGACGGCCCCCTTGACGATATTCCCACCCGTCGCTCCAGTGAGTCCTCCTCCAGATAAGTATAAATTTGATGATGTAAGAGTATTTGATACTGCAATGTTGCTCGGGAGCAGGGAGTTGTCCAGGGTCCCGGTCGTGACGTTCGAGGCGCTCATGGAATAAAGGCCGAGCCCGTTTGCCGAGACGTTCGATACGCTTATTATGCTCGGGAGCAGGGAGTTGCCCAGGGTCCCGGTCGTGACGTTCGAGGCGCTCATGGAATAAAGGCCGAGCCCGTTTGCCGAGACGTTCGATACGCTTATTATGCTCGGGAGCAGGGAGTTGCCCA
>Ga0208507_1000768_pt1 | contig 19493 bp, 22 predicted proteins | sample CryBogCBH12Aug01_FD_184626 | JGI IMG/M metagenome (GOLD analysis project Ga0208507, IMG submission 184626) | Freshwater microbial communities from Crystal Bog, Wisconsin, USA - CBH12Aug09.1 (SPAdes) (version 2) | ecosystem: Environmental > Aquatic > Freshwater > Lake | place: Crystal Bog... | reverse complement strand
AAACTGTGGGTCGTTGTAAATGCATTAATACGGAGACGTGGCCGAGCTGGTCGAAGGCACTCCCCTGCTAAGGGAGCATCGGGGCTAAAACTCTGATCGGAGGTTCGAATCCTCTCGTCTCCGCCAATACCCTATATTACATAAGGCTTCGGTGGTCTGTATACCTAATAAATCAAGAACTTAGGTATACATAGAAGAAGTAAAGAGAAGCAAAAAGAAGTACAGAGAAGCTGCCATTGGTATACAGTTGGGTCTACGAACTGGTATACCGTACATGGCTAAAATAATTAAACCCCTCAATCAAGCGCAAGTCCTTGCGTTAAAGAATACAACCAAGCGCGTCTTTACAGCCGTTGATTCTAATGGCTTATACGTCGATTCGCGCCCTACAGGGCAGTCTTGGGTAGTCAGGGTTGGCGCAGGAAACAAACGCAGCTGGCGCAAGATAGGGGAGGTTGGCTCCATGCCTTTGGCTACCGCCCGTATCGAGGTTGCCAAACTTAAGGCAGAACCCGCTGGTATACCATCCCGTATACCATTACCCACCTTCAAGAAGCAAGCTGGTATCTTTATTGAGGACTTGGAGAAGCAGCTTAAGAACGAAAAGAACCTCAAACAGTGGACCACCACAATGACCGAGTTCGCTTACCCGGTAATCGGCTCCACACCCATAGATGAGATAACCCCCACCCAGATCAAAGAGATCATCAATACGATCCTTCCTAGGGTTGTTACGGCTAATCGCTTTAGGGCAAGGATGGAGCGCATCATAGACTCAGCATGGATCGAGCATAGGACCAACGATGTCTATGTTAATCCAGCCTCAGCCAAGATTGTCAATGTACTGGCTAGTGGCATCACTAAGAAGAAGAAGGTTGAACATCACCTTGCTGTTCCGGTAGAAGACGCAGCTGGAATATTCCATGATTGTTGGGATAAGGTCCCTTATACGGTCGGATATGCTGCTCTGTGCTTTACGATCCTAACTATCGGCAGGTCAGGTATGGGAGTTAACGCCAGATGGGATCAGATCAAAGGGGATCAGTGGACCATTGATGGCGAGGATATGAAGACTGGTGTGGACCATGTTTGCCCACTCTCAACTCAAGCCATTGAGTTATTAGAGATTAGGAAAGTAATTGAGAGGGGTACCGGCAATGGCTGGATCTTCCCATCCCCACAGACTAGAGAGGCGATGTCAACAGACTCTGTTCTGAACTGTTTACAAAGAACCTGTGGCACCAAGTACACCACTCATGGATGGAGAACAACCTTCAAACAGTGGGCGGCAGAGAAGGGTGATAGTGGCGATGACTATCTATTGTCTGAGTTAGCCTTAGCCCACAAGGTTGGGGACAAGACACAACAGGCTTACTTCAGAACTACCCTATACAAGAAACGTCAGAAGCAGAATCAAGAGTGGGCTGACTTCTTATTTTCTAAGTAGACATACAGAACTAAGGCTCCCCCACCACCCCCCACGGGACCACAGGAGCAAACACCCCCGGGGCATGAGGACTCCATACACATACCTGTTGGCACACACGCTAGTTGAATTGTGCGAGGATCATCACAAATAAACTCATCCCAACCATGAAAATTAAATAGGCTGCCACTAGAGCAAATGGAAGCAACACAAAGAATTTAACCATTTTCCAGAACATAGGATGATCTTTATAAACTCATCTTCTCAGGCGTACATTCCATTTCGGTTAGAGGAAATGGGGTTGTGTCTTGTATGTACTCCCTTAAACCATCCCAATTCTTTAGGTTGGACTCAACCCATTCTTTCGATTGCTTTGAAAGCTTGGCGTCAATTCGCTCCAAAAGATCTAAAGTCTCTTTTGTAGCTCTTCGCGTTCTGATCGCAGTCTCAGTATCTTCTTTGAGTTCGTAGTTATCGACCAAGGATGCACGAAACCAAAATGCCGCTGTTCTAAGCGCCTTTTGCTCATCTTTTGAGCGGACTGCAATTATTTTCCCAAGCTCTCTTCTACATTCATGTATTGCATTGTTATAGCCCCTTTCATTACCTTTAGCAGATGTAACAAAGAGTTGTGCAGCACAGAGTCTATATAGATCCTCTGCTACATCCCTTCGCTTGGGAACACCTTCTCCATCAATATACATTTCAGCGAGATTTTGTAGCGCAAGGGGGTTCCCTTGAATGGCAGCTAATCTAAACCAATAAACCGCAGCAGCAGGACTTTTAGGAACGCCCAAACCTTCTCTATAAGACCATCCTAGGTTATTTTCTGCTGGCGCATAATTCATTGAAGCTGCTTCTTCGTAGAATTTATTTGCAGTGTCTCTATTGGCTTTTACCCCATTGCCGTTCGCATATATAACACCCAAGCTATATATTGCAGACTTTGATCCATCCTTTGCTCGCTCTAATAGATTGTTCAATTCGGAGGATTGAGCATTACAAAGGATAGGGAGTAATGAAAAAAATATAGTAATTAATAGTTTCGCTATTTTCATGATGGGTAAAGTGGGTTCAAAATTAATTTGGACAATGTTGGACTACTTTTTTGAAGGAGGGATCATTTGTATCTATTTTTAAATGAAGCAATCCTCTGTCTGTTGCAATAGCTAGATTAATAGTTTTATTTTCTAGGAGTAGGGCGGAATCTTCTTTAGCTATGGTTCCAACGGCTTGATTTGAATGCTCTACAGGCTCAAAAGGTATTTTTACCTTACTTCCCTCAACGCTACCTGTTGTCTTGATGTTGTTTCCGTCCCTGAGAATGGCTGAAGGAAGTGTTATGTCTGGATTGCCAAACGTTTGATTTGGATTGTCATAAGTCACCACCACTAGCCCGAGTGTTTTTTCAGAGCAGACTAATGTCAGCTCAATAATTACTTTTTTATTGTTTTTATCTTGGACTAAGTGGCGCGCTAATTGAAATGGTTGTTTTGAGTCACCATCGGTATATTCGTCATACACCCAATGCAATGTTTCTTGAAATACTTCTTTGGTCGGGTTTATAAGCGGGATAAGTGCCATTGCCCAAAATAACATTTCAATACAAAATACAATCAGTGAAAGCCTTTTACCTTCATTGGGTAAGGCTTCCGATGACCCATACCTATTGCTGTGACCGGACGATTCTTTTAGTGTCCAGTAATAAATAAGCGGTATGCCAATAATGGTAATCCAGAGTAACTGCCACCAACCACTTCTATTTACATCGTGCAATCTTCTCGTTGTAGCTGAAAATATAGGTAAGGAAAGCAGGGTGGTGATGGTGGTGAAGCTGTAATTAATGATATTTCTTGAATTAATATCAGTATGATTTTGAGATAAAAATTCCTGAGCCAAATCAAGCAAATAAAAAACAATGATGATTGCTAACGAAAACCACCAATATTCTGATCTAGACGCTCTTCCCTTGTAAGTGAATGTCTTGAGAAGGCAGGATTTGATAGATTCAAGAAATGTCATTGGCGCCTTTCCTTTAAGTATTGCTAGTATTAACCTAATAGTATGGGCTAATAAGTTATATTATTCATTATGAATTTCCACAAAATACTAGCCTTTGTGATTTTTATTGCAATACTTCCATTGCCTTATGGTTTTTACCTAGTTTTAAGACCTTTAGTCTGCTTGGGGGTTATCTATCTGTTGGTTAGGGATTGGAAAGCGCTAGACTCTAATCACAAAGCTATTCTTGTGATAATTGCCGCCTTATTTAATCCAGTAGCTGCAATCTATTTGAGCAAGTTGATATGGGTCCCAATCGATATCTTATGTGGCTACTATTTTTTAAAGCGTTATCCGTTAACTAGAAATTAAGGGGCTTTATGAATGCCTTCAGAAAACAACTTCTTTATATCTCAGTGCTAGCTGCACAGCTAGTCTTTATTCAGCCTACTTTTGCCCAAAATCAAACCGAAAGCCAGACTCAAAAACAGATCCAATCTTTGCACTGGGTTGGGGCGCCTACAACTGCAGAAGTTACACCTAGGGCGACTATTAAGCTCAAGGGTGATACCAAATACTTGGGAGAGGCTGATACAAAGAAATTCTTAAAGCTGAATGGTAACCCTGAGCGAGATGGACATTACACAATAGCCAGCCCTTCTGAAGGGTGGTTTGCGATATTCTCCTTCCTGCCGGAAGGGTATGTAAAGGATGATGAAAAGATTGATGCAGACGCTCTTCTCTCATCATTGAAAGAATCAAACAAGGTCTCTATTGAGGAGCGCAAAAAAGAGGGCATACCAGTTCTATATCTCGATGGTTGGTATGTTCCGCCACACTATGACAGTATTACAAAAAGGTTGGAGTGGGGGGTCAAATTTCATGATGAGCAGGGTAACCCAGTCATTAACTACACATCTAGAATTTTGGGTCGTAATGGATATATGAACGCAATCTTGGTGTCCGAGCCAACCACTCTTGATCGCGATGTTAAATCCTACAAAACTGCTCTTCAAAACTTCGACTACAACGTAGGTGAGAATTATTCTGAGTTTAGGCAAGGCGATAAGATTGCCGAGTATGGCTTGGGCGCGCTAGTCTTGGGCGGTGCCGCTGCTGTTGCCGCTAAGAAAGGATTCTTTACCGTTATTGCGGCATTCTTTGCTATGGCTTGGAAATGGATCTTAGGGGCTGGATTGTTGGCAATGACAAGGTTCAAATCAATTTTTGGCAAAAAGGATAAATGAATCTAAGCTCAGAAGCTTGGCTGCTATTTGGGGTAGTGGGTTTTTATTTGTATGACTCAATTAAGTTGGTAAGCGGAAACCAAGTATTCCTAATTAAAGGCTTAAGCGGTTGGAGGCTAAAGCTTCCTTCCGATTACCTTCGTTTTCAAAGTAGTTTGGTTTTTCTTCCTAATCCAGCTTGTCCTTGGGCATCTCTTTACAAATCAGACTTATTTTGCGAAAAAAGTAGTGTGGACTCTTTGGATAATATTTTACAGATTAATGACGCCCTTCGAAGCATAAAACCATTCGTTGTATTGCTATTTATTCAAATGCTAGTTTTTTTGCCGATATGTGTTCTGCGTTATGGCATGGGTCTTCTAACCCTTGTAGTAGTTAGTTCAATATATGGCACAGTCTTTTTCATGGTGCTTGTAATATTCATCAAGAAAATTGAATTAAAGCTAACTCCAAAGAGATTTATGAGTCTCCTATTTGATTGCATAGCATGCCCGCCATTTGCGCTCAATGCCATACGTAAAATAACACTAATGTTGCCACTTCAAATTAATGTCCTCGAATTTGCTACAGAGTATTTGGGAGATAGAAGAAAAGAAGCGTTTTTCTCCGAAGCTATAAAAAGGCTGGACGACATGATGCTTATTTGCGACGAAGGTGGGGATCACCATATTGCCTTAAGTAAATTAAAGGATAAATTATTGGGGGCTAGCAATGAGCTTTAATGAGATAGCCATCATTGTTGCTTGTTTAGTAGCGGGATATTGGGCTGTGAGCAAGTATCTAGAGCAAAGAGACGACCCAACCGGTAGCAAGGCGCAGGAGGGTAGTCAAAGCACTTTCAATAACTTTGGAAATAAAGAGGAGCCAATCTCTAGTAGTCGGAGCGACCCTGAATACGTTAGAACTAATTGGGCTTTAATTCTTGGAGTCTCTTCATCAGCAACATCGCTTGAAATCTCAAACGCCTATAGGACTAAGATGAGTCAGTATCATCCTGATAAGTGCGCATCATTAGGACCTGAGTTGCGGGAGTTAGCTGAATTAAAGGCTAAGCAAATAAATACAGCATATGACTATGCAAAATATTTAAAGGGATAACTGGGTTTTTATATGAGTGATATGAGTAATTATTACGACAAATTTAATAGCGATGAACTCCTAAAATATAGAGCACTAGGTCCTGAAGGTTTGTCAGTTGATGCTCATCAAGCTATCGAAGAAATACTTCTTTCAAGAGGGGTATCGGTTCCACCTATTCCTGAAAAAGATATAGATAGGAAAACATTAACTAAAAACCAACCTAAAAGTTGGTGGCGATGGAACACTTTTATTTTTATAATTATTGCTGGGGGCATTGGGAGGCAACTTCTACGAGATCATAATCAATTGGGAATGCAAATTTATGGTGCGTTAGGAATTGCAGTCTTAATCGGCTGCGTGGTTTATCTGATTGCCCGCAAGAATAAAAAAGTTCCAGTTGAAAATCTCAGCTCCCTGATTGGCAAGAATGGTTTTACTGAATTTATGTACTGTGCGGCAGTAGGGGATGTAGAAAGACTAAAGTCGCTAGCAGATTACGGTGTAGATATTGACTTGCAAGATGATTCTGGGGCAACAGCCCTTATGTATGCAATCGATAAAAATAAGATTGAGGCGGTCCAGTACTTATTGGAACTTAAGCCCGATTTACTTCTAAAAACAAGCATGGGCAGAACTGCTAAAGATCTTGCAGGTCTTTCTAATAATTCTCGAATAATTGCCCTCTTGAGTTAATCCCCATCAAGCCAAGCGCCCATATAAAGGGTGGTTTAGGGTTTTTCCAGATTTTAGTAGAATAGGGTCGTACTTAAGCCCAATTAAAGGAAGCAGCAATGAATCTCGGTAAACCAGTATGGCAGGATTTATTTAACAAGAATCTATTTACCGCCCGCCGCAATCGCGTGAGTTATTTAATTTATTTAATTATTCAAATGGCTCTTGTTGGGGTTTTGTACATTGCAGCTCTGAACTTTGCTCCTCTTGGTAGCACCTTACAGCGAGCTTTGGCAGGTGATGCTGGCATTTATATCATTGAGGCTATTGTTGTTATCCACTTCTTTGGTTTTGCGGTGATGGCACAAAGATTTAGGGATATTGGCATTTCAGGAAGTTGGGTTTTGTTGGTCATGATTTTTAGCATAATGCCCTTGCTTGGAGGCGCTGTTTCATTGCTAGTATCTTTGATTGCTTTGACGCAAGAAGGCGACACCCAAAAGGAAAATAAATATGGTCCAAGTTGCTTTGGTTCTGAAGTTGTCGTTTCCTGAGGTTTATCTATCAGGCTTCTAATTTCGAATTAACTTCTGGTATATCGTAAACTCAAAGTTTTCAGTTCGCGCTTTTGCAAACCATCCGAAGCATTGCATCGTCTACTGAACCTTCATTGGTTTTTAACCATGGGGAGTTCTCAGTTAAATTAATATTAACTATCCTCCCCCTTGCATCACTCATATCATAATCAATTACACGTAAAGTTCTATATCTATCACTTTGGCAGTCTGCAAGCATCAGGGATTTAGATGATGCAACAGTCAGATTTCCTGCTGTCAGTGGTTTCTTGTAATTAGCTAGCTCCCAATATTTCACTGTAGACCCCTCTTTTATCACCGAAGCTGGGTCATAGAAGTATGTTGATTCAGATTCAGAGATGGCGACAGAGCTCCACTGTTCTGCATATGCGTTCACCATCAATATGAATTGAGCTAGAAAAATGAATTTTTTCAACCAGCAATATCTCAGTTGGAGGCAGCTATTGCTTGCCAGTTAAAAAGTATCTAACAAAGCCAAATACAACCAAGCAAAACATACCTATCGCACCGAGTATTAGATTTCTCTCCCTAGGCTTCAATCCCATGAATTTGCCAATCTCAGTTTCTTTGATTGCTGCAGTTGCTGAGGTTGGTACGGGATTTAATTGTGGAATGAATTGAGGTTTCTGCCCATTATTTTTACTTGGATCAAGTGTTGATTGATAGGGAATTGGTAGTTTTTCAGTTTGATCAACAGCATAGGAAAATGATGATGTAAGAATCACTGAAACAAAACCTAGCGCATTTATTCTTTTCATTAAGGCTGCTCCTCATAAGGTTCCCTAGTAATTACTCCGATCCTCTGACCAATCGGAGTTGGACAGTTGGGGCTCACGGACTTCTCGGTCCTATTCACGAACTCTTCATCGGCAGCAGCTCTTGTAAAGGCTTTGGCTCGATCTGCCTCTTCTTGCTTACGCTTGGCTAACTCTGAAGCTGGGACAACCATAGCCTTTAGCAATCTTTCTTGCTCATGCTCTTTCATGGTCTTCATGCCTTTGATCTTGCCTGAGAATTCGAGGTTATTCATGAGTCATTCTAGAGTTAAATTTACCAACCCTTAATCGAAGGTGCTTGCGGCACTTGTCTTGGTGTATTGATCGCCGTATTTGGCTGTATAGGAGCAGGGGTAGCTGTATTTGTACCTTGATACTGACCTTGTGGTGAGTAGTAGTTAGTCTGACCATTATCGATCTGAGAGGAGCCTAGATTCTGACCAGTAGCGTTGTATGTATTAGTCACTCCGCTAGGGGATGTTTGACTGTACCCCTTGTATTGCCCATTAGCGTCATAAATGGCTTGAGCATATAGATTGGGTGCTATCAATAACATAATGATCGCGAGTCTCATTTAATTTAACCTATCAACTGACCATATTTTGTTGACTAGGGCTTTAACTAATTCTCTGCGTTTGAGTTGATCATCCCTGTCAAAGGAAGTGTATGGCTCAAACGGTAGGTTATTCTGAGTAATGAAGTTGGTAAATTGGGGTTGATGCTCGTACGCAGAAGAATGCAGGCTCGCTGCCAGTAAATTCTGTTTCGCGTAATGAGGTGACTTCTCGCTAAATGGCTTATCTTGATAACTGCGATTCACGTCGGCAGGAAGAAGTAAGAGTCCTGCAATATGGTTCCGCCACCTTTGGAATTCTTCTGAAGAGTCAAACTGATCTTTAAATGGCGCGTAGCTATCTGCCCAGATATGCTCTATGTCTAAAGCATTCTTGCTATCCCGATCTACATACTTATCAAAGAGGTCAGGGCGTCCCGCTCCAGCCTCCACATAAGCCGTCATACGAGCGAGGATATGATAAATATAGCGACGGCTGAATTGATTGAGCCTAAGGTCATCTATTCCTTCGCGCCCCTTCGCTTCATGACCCTCGAAATCTACCTCATCATTCCTAAGACGCTCTGCAAGAATGGATTTCAGTTCCTCTAGTGGTTTTTGGCGGATTTCTTTACTTAATAGCCACATCGCATAATTGGTGGCGCTGTATCCAACCCTGACATAGTTCACTACCCGGCGCATTAACCAGATATCTAAATATGTAGCGGTGGCTTCCAGCTTGGCTCTAACAGTCTGGTCATCATCTGTTGGCAACAGTGATGCAAGTAGTACAGTGTTTTGCCATGTAAATTCATTGTGGGCGTTATAGAAGATCGACTCTAAGCCCGGCGTGTAGTTCTTGCTTGCGTCAAGAATCGTTTGATATGCCTTTGCAAAGAACGGAAAGTCTCTATTAATTAAGCTGAGATTTGATTCTTCAGTTCCCCAATGCAGTCTGACGCTGTTGTCTCTTGCCCAGCGATGAAATGCCGAACCAATTAACTCCCAGTCCTTGTCGGTAGAACCAGCCTTACGCTCACGAATAGTCTCTGCGTATTGAGATCTTAGCCATGCCTTAATGCAGTTGGCATCTCGTTCAGCCTCATGGTCTCCACCCCAGCTAATTAGCCCTAGGACCTGTTGCTTCCATAGCTGGTTAGAACTCTTACGCTTATCCGTATCCGTAATTGGAGCGAGCAAGTAAGCCTTGAGCATATCTACTGGACTCAAGGGCTTACCACGGTCATTCATGGTTTCAAAGATAGCATAGGCATAGTTATCGTTATCTGTAGCGATCTCTATAAGCCCCACCTTATTCATCAACCAATAGATAAAGTGTGTGAGAGATTCTTTTAATTCTTCAGCTAGGTCTTGCTTCTCAATGTCTTGATATCTTGCATACATAGTCTGCGTCGACTCTTCCTTACCATCAGGAGTAAAGTCAACGCCGTTAAATAGAGCCTCAATGACAGGTAGACGCTCTTGTATGTCTAGGTTAAAGCTGGGCTTACCAAAGTTATCTGAGTAGATTAAGGGTGCTAGCTGTGAGTCCAAGCCAAGGTTTAGATCTTTTGCGATCCTGTACAGGTAAATAAGTAAGAGGGTAAGCGAGGTTACTCGTTGCTGACCATCGATCAGATAGCTCTTGCCATTCCTCTTGCTTACGATAATGGAGCCAAGGAAGTAACTTTCATAATTGCTAACCTTTTGGGTGCTATCCCCAGCTTGGTAGCAGCTTAAGAACTTCTCCTGTAGGTCGGTTATGAGTTCGACTATGTTCTTTTCTTCCCACTTATATTCACGCTGATACTCGTCAATCGAAAAGGACTGGGTCTGGAGTAACTCTTTAACTGTGCGGTAGTGGGGTGTGATTATGGACATTTGGTTGATCTAATTAGTAGTGCTTAATAGTCTAACCCCAATCGATTTAAATACCATAACTACCCAATGTGCCATTCCAGCCCCAAAATAGCTAAATCCTCGGTAGTTTGGACTATTATTTATAGGTTTCCCGCTGATTAAGACATTGGTGATTTAGGCGTTTTGGTGGATTAATGAAAATATGCCAAAAATCTCCCTATTAGGTCAGCCTTCCCATTAGAAATAGGTACACATGTTTGAGATAGCATTCCGAAATTTAGATGACACACTACGCAAAGATGCAGGTTGCAGTAGCGAACTTGACTACATCGAACAGACCTCTTGGGTTCTCTTCCTAAAGTACCTAGACGATTTTGAGGCAGATAAAGAGGCGTCGGCTAAGTTGAACGGTGAGAAGTACAAGCGACTCATTTCAGATGAGTTTAGGTGGACCAATTGGGCGGCTCCTAAAACGGCAGACGGCAAGATTGACTATAGCGTTGCCTTGACTGGGGAAGACCTTAAGGAATTCGTAGATCACAAGTTATTTCCCTACCTGAAGAAGTTCAGGGCGGATGCTGACCATGCAGACACTCTTGAGTACAAGATTGGAGAAATCTTTCACGAACTAAAGAACAGATTGCAGAGTGGATATAGTCTAAGAGAGGTTATTAACAAGGTAGATGAGTTACGCTTCAGAAGTAGTGAAGACAGGCACGAGATGAGTAGCCTGTATGAAGACAAGATCAAGAACATGGGTAACGCTGGGCGTAATGGTGGCGAGTACTACACACCACGCCCCTTGATTAAGACCATCATTAAGGTCGTCAAGCCTAAGATAGGCGATAAGGTATACGACGGTGCAGTAGGGAGTGCAGGCTTCTTGTGTGAGGCTTATGAATACCTACGAACCAGTAAAGAACTAACCGTTAAAGAGTTTGAGCAACTCCAACGAACGACCTTCTACGGAAAAGAGAAAAAGTCACTTGCCTACATCATTGGCGTGATGAATATGATTTTGCATGGGATCGAGGCTCCAAAGATTCTTCATACGAATACTCTTGGTGAAAACATTGCCGACATCCAAGAAAAAGACAGGGTTGATATTGTTTTAGCCAATCCACCTTTTGGCGGTAACGAAAGAATTGAGGTTCAAGAGAACTTCCCGATTCGTACAGGTGAGACAGCCTATCTATTTCTTCAGCACTTCATCAAGATTCTTAAGGCTGGTGGACGCTGTGGCGTAGTTATTAAGAATACTTTCCTAAGCAATACAGATAACGCCAGCGTAGCCCTTAGAAAGCAGTTGCTTGAAGAGTGTGATCTTTATGCCGTACTTGAACTTCCAGCGGGTGCATTTACTGGTACTGGAGTTAAGACCGTAGTCTTGTTCTTTGAGAAGGGCAGACCCACTCAGAAGGTTTGGTACTACTCCCTTAACTTAGGTCGTAACTTAGGCAAGACCAATAGTCTGAATGAGCGTGATCTAGAGGAGTTTGCTAAATTCTCAGCCAAGCAAGTCAATAGCGAAAACTCTTGGTCAGTAAATATTAAAGATATCGACAAGACTACATGGGACTTGACTGCAACCAACCCAAACCGCAAGGATACTTCTGATAAGCGTACACCTGAAGAAATTTTGGCTGAGATCGAGGAGTTAGATTTAGAGGCGGCTAATGCTATTGCGGCAATCAAGGAATTGCTGTGAGTTGGAAAACCGTTCCGCTGAGTGATTTGATTGATCTCCAAAATGGTTATGCATTTAAAAGTTCTGAATATGCTGATAGTGGATACTTCTTAATGCGTATAACTAATGTACAAGAGGGATATATTTCAAACCATAATCCTAGGTATGTTTCTATCCCGGATGGATCAAAACTTAAGCAGTTCATTGTCAATGAAGGTGATATTCTTATGTCTCTCACGGGTGATGTTGGTCGCGTAGGAGTAATTACAAAACATAATTTACCAGCCGCATTGAATCAACGGGTTGCTCGTGTAATCATCAAATCAGAAGATGATGTAAGTAAGAGATATATCTTTTCCTTGCTGAATTCCGAAGCCATTAGAAATAAAATTGAAAATTTAGGGCATGGTGCGGCACAACTAAATGTCTCAACTAAAGATATAGGCTCAATTAAAGTTCCACTGCCCCCATTGCCAATCCAGCAAAAGATAGTCGCCAAACTTGATGCAATCTTTGCTGAGATCGATAGGGCTACTGCGGCGGCTGCGGCTAATGCGAAGAATGCTGAGGCACTATTTTCACAAATAGTTAATAACTTAGATGGCGAATACGATGGCGATGTCAAAGATTTAGGTTCTTGTGTAGAACTTGTGTCTGGATTTGCTTTTAAAAGTAATGAATATACCAATGTAGCAAGTGATATTCCCTTGTTAAGAGGTGATAATCTCAATCCCGGATATATCGATTTCGTTGATGCCAAAAGGTTTGATAAAAATAGATTTAGTGAGTTTTCTAAATTCGCTTTGAATGCTATGGATATAGTTCTTGGAATGGACCGTCCGCTAATTGGTAGCGGATTAAGAATTTCCCAAGTTACGAGTAATGATGTGCCTTCATTACTCGTTCAGCGAGTAATGAGAATTAGATGCAATAAAGAGGTTGACCCTAATTTTTTGTTTATTCTTTTAAATTCACCTAAGTTTATTAATCATCTTGTTGGCGAGCAAACTGGACTTGGTGTTCCGCATATAAGTGGTAAAACTATTTCATGTTTTCAACTAAAGATTCCAAAAAGTGAGACTCAAATCAGAATTGTTTCCAAAGTAAATGCCATTGTAGAAAATTTGAATTTATATAAGTTGGCAAATAAAAAGATTATTAGTAATTGGATATCTTATAAAAAATCAATCCTCCAGAAAGCCTTCAATGGCGAGTTAGTTAAGGACTAACAATGAATGAAGCCGATACCCGAGCAGAACTAATTGATCCTCAACTCAAAGCCTCTGGTTGGGGTGAGGGGGAGAGCCGTGTTCATCGTGAGTACAACATCAATGCTGGTGAGATTCGTGCTGGTGGCATTCGTACCGGACAGTTAAAGGCTGACTACATCCTCAGTTATAAGAATAGAAAACTCGCAGTAGTCGAGGCTAAGAGTGATGAGTTAGAAGTAGGTGAAGGGGTAGCCCAAGCCAAGGTATACGCACAAAAACTCCAACTGGGTACAACTTACTCGGCTAACGGTAGGCATATTTACGAGATCTCTCTCCTGACAGGTAAAGAGGGTCTAGTTGATTCGTTTCCAACCCCTGATGAACTTTGGCATAGAACCTTTGGTGATAGGAATGAGTGGCTCGAAAAGTTCAATGCAGTCCCATTTGAAGATATCAACGGTACAAGACAGGCTCGCTACTATCAAGAGATAGCCGTTAATAGAACCATGGAGGCAATAGCAGACAACAAGTCACGCGTATTGCTGACATTAGCTACAGGTACAGGAAAGACATTTATAGCCTTTCAGATTGCATGGAAACTATTTAATGCCAAGTGGAACTTACAAAGAGACGGCAAGCGTTCACCACGAATACTCTTTCTAGCAGACAGAAATATCTTAGCTAAACAAGCTTATCTAGACTTTAGTGCTTTCTCTGAAGATGCTTTAGTGCGTATACTTCCCGACCAAATAAGAAATCGTGGTGAGGTTCCCATGAACGGGAGCGTCTTCTTCACAATCTTTCAGACCTTCATGAGTGGTCCTGATGGCAAGCCTAACTTTGGTGAGTATCCACCTGACTTTTTTGATTTCATTATTGTGGATGAGTGCCATAGAGGCGGAGCCAATGATGAGAGTACATGGAGGGAGATCCTTGAGTACTTCAAGCCTGCCGTCCATTTAGGTCTAACAGCCACTCCAAAGCGTGTTGATAATGTGGATACCTATAAGTACTTCGGTAATCCAATCTACACTTACAGCCTTAAAGAAGGTATTCAGGATGGCTTCTTAACTCCATTTAAGGTTAAGCGTATTCAGACCACGATGGATGAGTATGTATATACCTCTGACGATGAAGTGCTAGAGGGAGAAGTCGAAGAGGGCAAGGTCTATACCGAGAGCGACTTTAATAAGAAGATCGTCATCGAGGCTAGAGAGCGTAAGAGGGTCCAAGATCTACTCGAGGCAATCAACCCAAATGAAAAGACCATTGTTTTTTGTGCGAATCAAGCCCATGCCGCAATGGTTCGAGACCTGATTAACCAAGAGTCGCCCGTAAAGAGATCTGACTACTGTGTGCGAGTAACTGCAAATGATGGTGCAATAGGTGATACCTATCTGCGTCAGTTCCAAGATAACGACAAGACGATCCCAACGATCCTCACGACGAGTCAGAAGTTAACGACTGGGGTAGACGCTCGTAATGTCAGGAATGTGGTTCTGATGAGACCAATTAACTCAATGATTGAGTTCAAGCAGATCATTGGTCGTGGAACCCGTTTATTCGAAGGCAAGCACTACTTCACCATTATTGATTTCGTAAACGCATATCACCTGTTTAATGACCCTGAGTGGGACGGAACACCACTTGAACCTGAGGACACTAAGCCCGGCAAATCAAGAGAGCCTAGAGGTCCTGTAGAGGTCGTTGAGCCTCAGTCTAAGGTAAGGATTAAGTTAAGCGATGGCAAGGAGCGTGAGATTCAAAGTATGTCTTCCACTATGTTCTATGTAGATGGAAAGCCAATTAGTGCAGAGGAGTTCTTGCAACGCCTGTTCAACACTCTAAAACTGCCTGAGTTGCTCGGTAGCGAAGAGTCCCTGCGTAAGCTATGGTCTAGTCCCATAACCCGTAGAGAGTTGTTAGGACGCCTTGAGAAGGAGGGCTGTGCCAAGGCTGATCTAGTAAAGTTACAAGAGATGATTAGTGCCGAAAATAGTGATTTGTTCGATGTACTTGAATACATTAGCTATGCCCGTAAGCCAATTAGCAGAGAAGATAGAGTTAAGGCGAATGAGACCAATATCTACTCTTTACTGAATGCCAATCAAAGAGACTTCATTAGTTTTGTACTGCGTAACTACATCCAAGACGGTGTGGATGAATTAGACATAACCAAACTCAGCACAATTATTAAGTCTAAGTACGGCGGTATTCCTGAGGCAGAGAAGGTCTTGGGCGATGTCGACCAAATTAATAAGGTCTTCATTGACTTCCAACGGCACCTCTATGAGCAAAGGGTCGCTTAAAATAAGGTATGACTGAAATAATCCAAGCACCCAAGATTTGCCCTAGCTGTCGATCCCTCACACCCATTGATCAAATGAAAAAGATAGTTTCAAGAAGTAGCGGCAAGACTACTAACTCTTGGCGATGTTTTGCATGCATAAAGAGGAAGGCGGTTGCCATGAAAGCCGCAAAAGAAAGAGTTAGCTAGCTCAGGTTATTTTTGTGACTTGATGTGAATCACAATCTAAGTAGTCAACATATTCAAATACAACACCTGTAATTTATGTCTTGAGTTATCTATGCTTCAGGCGTAATATTTATACATACATCAAGAGTTGGGGTCGATTCCCCCGCCAACCTGCCAGTCTCGGTAAGGTGGTACTGCTAGTTAGCAGATGTGGCTACAAAGGTAGCAAACATGCGGACATCGACCCACTTTTTCGGTGGGTTTTTTATTGCCCACCAGTTGCTAAAACTTGGAAGGGTAATTATGAAAAAGCTTTGGGTTTCTCAGGGTGATTGGCTTTGCTTTGACTTCTTTTACACATATAAGCCTAAAAATAAGTATTGCCATCCCATCGAGGTGTCTGATGAATTGGCACAACGTATTGTTGCGGCTGAAAAGGAAATGTTTGCTATTCAAAGGATGATGCGTGTTCGTGAATCTGTAACAACCGTGTATGGCGCATATCAACCTGAGTCAAGCGTACATGGGTCAGATTTGTACGAGAAATTTGTTGAGCTATATGACGGTAATCTACCTGAGGGATTTTTTAAGGCAGTAAATCAAAAGACGGAGAAGCGAAAAATTCAAAAATTACGTAAGGCAGGCTTCATTCTTTAACAACTTAAGGGGGGTAGTTATGACAAAGCTCAATTGCAAAGTTGGGGATCTAGCGATTACGGTTAACACGGAGTTATGGATGAACCAAGGCTTCATTGTGCGTGTAATCGAGTGGATTGGGGTGATGGAATGGTCTAGTTTTGGGCTGCTACCCGTATGGAGAGTGGAGCCTGTTAATGAGTTTCAATTTTTATATTACAAATCCGGCGACTGGACTGAGGCGCTAGAGGTGGGACCTGTACCAGATCGTTGTTTGAGACCTATAACGCCACCTAAGGGTGAGTTAGAAATAGCTGAAGAGGATCTCGAGTTAGTGAATTAGTAGTTAGTAAAGGTGGAGTTAATCCCAATTGCCAGACCTGACACATTGTCGAATTGGCTAAATAGGAGAATCAATATGTCGAAGTACCCATTTCATCGCTCAGCAACAGAAGAGGATTACAGAAAGTTACAGAACTACAGCATTGGGACCTTTCATCGTATTTCAGCATTAACCGGAAAGGTTGAATTAGTCCCATTAGATGCCTCAGATCGAATGCAGGAAGCACTCGATGCAGTAGAGATATCCCTGAAGGAGGCACGTGAAGAGATTGCCATACACATGGCTGAACACCCTAATCTAAAGGGGTGCAATGATGACAAACAAACCATTTGATCCGATGTGGGAAGCGCGAGTTGCCATAGAAGAGTTTCTAAAGCGAGAACGTAGGATCCACACGAACGAGGAAAAGGACAGAATGTCCCCGTTTGAATACGAAATGTATTTAGAAGATCAACGAGAGTGGCGCGCGGCAAAAAGTCGGCAAGCGTGGCTTAGCGATCCCGATAGCCCCTTCTCCAAAATGATGGTGCAGATCGGGGAAAAGATGACTCAATATGTTGATGACAATCCCCATCTCACTCCAGATGAAGAGCGGTATCTGCAAGAAGCTTTCCGTAAGTTAATGATGCCCAAGAAGGGCATTTAAAGAGGCTAGGGGACGTTTATTTTTATTGGATATATGCATGCTTCAACTAAGACAACGTTGCCTCTAAAGTCTTCTATTTGGTTGTCATTTAGCATTAGTTAAATAGTAATTATGAGTGGCGTCTCGTTAAAGAAAACACCAAATTGCAAATCAGTTTTTACTGGGGCTAACAATGACTTGAACAACTATATTTTGGCATCTAAAAAAAGCCAAAATATTCAATAAATGTTCTAACGTTGAACACGACGTCGCTTGCTAAGACTGCAATTTTTATTTGATCTTATGGTTATGCCTATCTACTACTAACTCTCTTTAGGTAAAGCTTCTTTGTAAGGAATGATCATTGTTGGACCAGAGTAGGTTGCTTGAGTTGGATCAGCCTTAAACGGATCTGGTATATCTGGTAATGCATCTGGATATGGAGGAGGAACGCCACGGAGCATGTAGGCTATAGTCGTTGGAAAGGATCCCAAAATACCCATTTGAACCATATCTGTATTGGCTTCAGGGGTTTCCAACACTTTTGTGTCAGCTAATTTATTAAGCAACGATAAATCCTTCAAAGGATAGCGAATTTGCTCTTCTTGAAGGGTTAAGACGTAACCTGTGGCTTTAAAAATTGATTTTTCAGCCTTTTTACAATCGATTCTCTTGCTAGTTGTAAAACCATCATGTTGGAGCAGGATAACCTCGTTCATACAACCCTTAATCGCTGCTCGCAGGGCGCAAGCTTCCACCCCCTGCAATAAGTGTGACATTACAGTGTCTGGATCCTCAGAAGGTTTAATCTTTTTGCGGAATAAATTTACCAATTGACCACTCAGCTGCGGATGGTTTTTTATTACGGCTGATTTAGCGGTAGCTAACTCATCCTTCAGTTGATTATAGGTAGGGGATCTATATAGCCTATTTGCGGCATCTAGCCCGATTTCTTTGGGGATGGCGTCCATGGACCTTTGCGATCTTTGGGCGCCGTAAATTGTTGCAGTGAGAACAGTCTTGACCTGTCCCACAGTTATTCCTACCTCACCCGCAATCATTCCTCTAATTTGGTTTTTATTTGAAACATAGTTGGATATCGCCGGACAAGAAAATCCAAGCTTTTGTACCATCTGCCCTAGGATTGCAAAGTGACAGCAATCTATGTCGTAGTCCCAGTAGTTTTCTAGAGCAGCTTTTCTAATCTCTTTCGGGCAGGTTTGAAGGCTTATGCTGGGTGAGTAGAGCCTGCCTGATGACGATTGGATGTAATGCTGAGGTATGTAGCCATTGAAATTTTTAGTCGTTGCTAAAAGTCGTAATATGCGGGCTGCTGTTACCCTCCAATGAACTCTATTTTCACTGATATCAGTATATTCAGATACATCAATTCCTTGCCTAAGCGCCTTGAGAAGAAGCTTGTAATCCTCCTCAATTTTTTGTAAGTTTCCAGTATTAACTTTAATTAAGTTAGCCACTGTTATGCCTTGCCATCCTATAGCGTTTAGTCCACTACTATCAAGACTGGAAATGGCTCTTGGTATTTTATGTATTACCTGACCTTTTTCATTTAAAAGCTCAGTTGGAGTTGGCTCACTCTCAAGGAAGAGGGAAATGGCTCTTTCCATCCATGGCATAGGGCTAAATCCCTTGGTAACATTTTCTGATTTCTTTCGGTTATTTTTATGTTCAGAAACTGAAAAATAACGCTGCCTAGGATTTCTATTGATCTCATTAAACTTTTTTGCAGTGCCAAGAAAAAGAGATCTAATTTCTTTTTCGGAGATGCTAATTGCCCCTATATAGTGCTTATGCTCTCTGACTGGATCTAGAGTCATCCAAAGCATCTTGGCTATCGGTAGTTGGCAGGTCTCCCGATCAAATCCGGGTATGCATTTTTCAAGAAACGGTATTAATGAGCTTGGAATCATTGGAAGGGCTATTTAGAACGGTATAGATTCCAATAATTATCTGCAGGTATTAGGTGTATGTATTGATATGGATCGTATTAATGATGATCTCCTAAGGGCTTGGTGTATTAGTAACAGAGGTACGCGCGTGCGCGTGATAAAACTTTGATCAAATCAGGGGTTGGTGAACAAAAAAATTGAGTATTAGATTCACCCAAATATTTTTGTAGGTATACGATTTGGTATACAGATAATAAATCCCATATGGAATAAGGGGTTTGTGATCCTCTCGTCTCCGCCAGTATTTATATGAATAAAGGGGCTACTAGCCCCTTTATTTATTTCCCCTGTACTGTATTAGAAAGCCGCCTAACGACTGATTCCATCTACGGCC
>Ga0208507_1000767_pt1 | contig 19510 bp, 11 predicted proteins | sample CryBogCBH12Aug01_FD_184626 | JGI IMG/M metagenome (GOLD analysis project Ga0208507, IMG submission 184626) | Freshwater microbial communities from Crystal Bog, Wisconsin, USA - CBH12Aug09.1 (SPAdes) (version 2) | ecosystem: Environmental > Aquatic > Freshwater > Lake | place: Crystal Bog... | reverse complement strand
CGGTCTGCAAATTAAACAGCGTCCGCCCGCAGCTCGGACACGCGACGTAATCCGTCTTGAAACTCCGGCAACCCGCCGCCTGCAACACATTGAACGCCAGCCGCAGCGACAAACCCGCGCCGCTTTCGCCGCGAATCAAAATCGCATCGCCAATGCCATCCGCCAGCAGCGAGCCAATGACCACGCCGGCTTGGAGCAAGGCAATGTTCGGCAGCAAAGGCACCGGCTCGAAGTTGATGCAATCTTTCAGGAGAATCGGATTGTTGCTGCCAAGTTTTTTGAGTTTCGCCGCGAGCAGACGGAAGGCAGTGATGGCCGGCAGGTTCACGCCGTCTTTCACAGTTACAAGCTGCGTGTCGCAGTTGATTTCAAAATCCTGCGTCGGATCAATTTCAAAAATGTTCAGGTCTTCATAGACCGCTTCGGGACGCACATCGTCCTTGGGTTTGATTTTCGGCGCAACCTTGTCCCACGTCGCGCGCGTGACGACGACGCGGATGAGTTGCTCGCCGCCGCACTTCACGGTGTCATTGAGTGCAATCTCCGGCGTCTGGCGTTTCTCGAAATGAAACGGGTCAAAGGAGAAATTGTGGTCGGTAAATTTCACCGTCGTATTGGTCAGCTTCGGAATCAGGTTGAGCAAATCCGTGCAAACGGGAATCTCATGCGGCGAATCTTCGGTGAGCGAGACGCGAATCGTGTCGCCCAACCCATCGCACAGGAGCGAGCCGATGCCGATGGCGCTCTTGATGCGACCGTCCTCGCCTTCGCCGGCTTCGGTGACGCCGAGATGGATGGGATAATTCCAATCCGCGCCGAGCTTGTTCAAGCGCGCCACGAGCAGGCGATAGCACTCGATCATCACCTTGGGATTGCTCGACTTCATCGAGAACTTGAAATTGTGGAAGTCGTGTTTGCGGCAGATGTGCGCGAATTCCAGCGCGCTCTCAATCATGCCCAGCGGCGAGTCGCCGAAACGGTTCATGATGCGGTCGCTCAACGAGCCGTGATTCGTGCCAATGCGGATGCTGCGTTTGAGGCGCTTGCATTCGAGAACGAGCGGCGTGAACTTCTCCTCGATGCGCTTCAATTCCTCGGCGTATTGCGCGTCGGAATATTCCTTGATGGCAAATTTTTTGGTGTCAGCATAGTTGCCGGGATTGACCCGGATGACCTCGACCCACTTCACCGCTTCCAGCGCGGCTTCCGGCTTGAAATGAATGTCGGCCACAATCGGCACGAAGCAGTTTTGCTTGCGCAACTCGGCCACGATGTTCTGAAGATTGGCGGCGTCCTTCACCGTTGGCGCGGTGATGCGCACAATCTGGCAGCCGACCTTTACGAGATCCAAAGTCTGTTGCACCGACGCGGCGGTGTCCATTGTGTCGCAAGTAATCATGGACTGCTTCACGACGGGATGATTGCCGCCGATGATGACGCCGCCGAGTGCGGGGTCGCCGATGGTGATTTCGCGGGTCTTGCGACGATGGAAGAAGTAGGGCGATTCGCAGTAACGCATAAAATGAAATTATTTCGGGGCGGCAAAGACAATCGGCACCTCGCGGTCCGCCTTCGCGCTGCGGAGCCAGTCGCCGGTGTCAAAGAACGCGATGTAAATCATGAAGGTGATGAGCAGCGCGGCAAAGGCAGTCTGGATCTTCTCCAGAATTTTCGCATGAACCGGGCGGCGGCGAATCCATTCAATGAGCGACAGCGTGATGTGCCCGCCGTCCAGCACCGGCAACGGCAGCATATTCAGCAGCGCCAGATTGACGTTCAAAATCACGCTGAACCACAGCACACGACGCCAGCCGTCCTCGTCCTGAAACAGATTGCTGTAAACGCGGATGATCATCACCGCGCCGCCAAGTTGTTGCACACCGATTTCGCTCTTGGAAAATAGCGCGCCGAAGGTGTTGAGAATCTGGCCCGCGCTCAATTTGATCTGATCCATCGGGCTGGGATAAACCAGCGTGACGTTGGTTTCACCCTGCCACGACAGGATGCCAAGAAGCGGATACGCATTGGTCGGCGTCAACGGTTTCACCGGCGTCAGCGTGCGGTCAAACTGCTCGCTGCCGCGCCGGACGGTGAGCGTGAACGGTTTCACGGGGCTGTTGCTCATCGCTTGTTGCGCGTAATCCACGGCCATCGGGCTGTAAATCTTTTCGCCGTTTAACGCCACGATTTCATCGCCGGATTTCAAGCCGGCGAGCGCGGCGGGACTGTTCGAGGCGATTTCAAAAATGGACGACTTGGTGGCAGAAGTGATCAACACCTTACGCAGCGCGCGGCGTTCATACCATTTGGTCGGCGCATGGAACGGCACCGCATAAATCGTCGCCGCTTGGCCGTCGCGGAGGTATTTGATGGCGACATTCGTGCCGGAGCTGGTGACGATGCGCCACGTCACGCTGTCCGTCATACTGGAAATCGGCGAGAAATGCCGCACCACATGGCCGTCCACTTCGAGAATCTTGTCGCCGGGCAACAGGCCGGCTTTCGCCGCCGGACCGGTCGGATCCACCCAGCCGACGACGGTGGAATTATCTGATTCGTTGCCCGGCTTGCCCACCTGCCAGACGACCACGGCGAACACCACCGCCAGCAAAAAACTGAACAGCGGCCCAGCAAACGCCACGATGATTTTGTCGAGCGGCGAAACATTGGGCAGTGGCACGGTGGAATCGCTCTTGCCCTCGATGGCTTCCATCGTCGCCATTTGCGGCAGCGAGACGTAACCGCCGGCGGGAATCCAGCCCAGCGCGTATTCGACATCGCCGATTTTCTTTTTCCAAATCGGTTTGCCGAACCAGATGGCGAAACGCTCAATTTTCAGCCCGCGCCATTTGGCCGCGAGAAAATGGCCCAGCTCATGAACGCCGATGAGCAGGTTGAACAGCAGCACCACCTCCAACGCCACAAAGATATATCGCAAAATAGTCATGTCGAAACCGGGGAATAATACCGGCGGGAAAATATACCGCAATCCCAGAGCGCGACGAACTGCGCGTGCCGGCGGATTAAAATATGTTTATGGTGCAACGCCGGCGGTTTCATTAGCTTAACGCCCGTTCATGTTCCACGTTGAAACCATCACCGACCTTGCCCGGCCCGAACTCGCGCCGTATTGCACGCTCAAACGCTCCGCCGCGCACGCGGCGCTCGGCATTTTCGTGGTGGAAGGCGACAAGGTTTTGGACCGGATGCTGGAAAGCGATTGCACCGTCGTCTCCGTGCTGATTACGGAAGAACGCTTCCCCGAATATGCCGCGCGACTGCAAGCGCGACCGGAACCGGACATCACCGTGTTTATCTGCAAAAAGGCGGTGCTGGTGGGCATGGTCGGTTTTGACATTTATCAGGGCGTGCTGGCGATTGGAATAATTCCGCCGCCGCTCCCGCTGGAAGAATTTCTCGCCGCCGGCCCGCGCCCGCGTTTGTTCGTCGCGATGGACGGTCTTGCCAACGCGGAAAACGTCGGCACGCTCATGCGCAACTGTCTGGCGTTTGGCGTGTCGGGTTTGCTCGCCGGCGAAACGTGCAGCAGCCTGTATCTGCGCCGCACCGTGCGCAACTCGATGGGCGCGCTGTTCAAATTGCCGATGCTGGAATCACGTTGCCTCGTGGAAACCTTGCACGAACTCCGCCGTCGCGGCCTCCGCTGTCTCGCCGCGCATCCGCACACGAACCAGAAAATTTTGTCGCAGGCGGATTTCACCGGCGACTGCTGCGTGGTGTTCGGCAGCGAAGGCCACGGCATTTCTCAAGCGGTGCTGGCCGCGTGCGACGAAGCCGTGGTGGTGCCGATGGCGAACGCCGTGGATTCGCTCAACGTCAGCGCGGCCGCAGCGGTGTTCCTTTACGAAGCAAACCGGCAGCGCGGAAAGGCTTGAATTGGTTTCAAATCGGCAGACAATCGCGGCATGAAACCAAAACAGCTTGCCAACGTCCTCATCCGCGTCCTCGGCCTGTCCATGGTCGCACACAGTGTCGTGCCCATCCTGAACATCTTGGCTGGCTTTTCGTCGTCGCCAATCTGGTTCAACAACCGTCCTGGCATCTGGTATTTCTTGCTGACCGGCCTGCTGCCGACTGCCATCGGCATTTTTCTGATGGTGAAGAGCCGGCTCGTCACAGAAAAACTGTTCAAGGACGAAGTCGAATAATTTCAGCTTGGCGAACTTGGTGTCTTGGCGGTTAAGCAAATTCTTTCCGCGAAATCCACCGCCTTGCGGCAGAGCGGCTGCCAGTCCAATTCCGCCTTCACGCGCAACGAGGATTTTTCCGCGTGCGTCACCCAAACGTCCAGCGGCGCATCAAGCCACGCCAGAATCTGCCGCCCGAAATCCTCGCCGTTGAATTCTGAAAACTTCACCAGCGGATCATTTTTGAAATAGCCCTGCACGCTTTTCAGCGGCGTGCAAACCGTCGGCAAACCGCTCGCGATGTATTCCACAATCTTCGCCACGAACGCGCAGTGCGTCCCGGCGGATTCCTCGTAAGGCACGATGCCCACCGTCGCGCTCGCGAGTTTGGCCGCGACCTCGGCGTAAGGCACAAAGCCCGTCGCTTCAAACTTGAAATCGCGGATGCGTTGCGCGCGTTGCAAAAACTTTTCCAAGCCAGCCGTGCGCTTGCCGACGAAACGGAAAACTGTTTCCGGCTTTTGCGCCACCACAGTTTTCACCGCGCCCAGCGCGATTTTTCCCAGATGGTGCGCGTCAAATGAGCCGTGCATCACCACCACCGGCTGGCTGGGCGACGGCAACTGGCTGCGCAGCGGAAACGCCTTCGCATCGTAGCCGTAATAAATCGGGCAAATCTTTTCGCGCGGATAGCCGCGCGCCACGAGCCGGTCGGCAAACTCGTCCGAAATGGCGCACACGCCATCCACGCCGTAGCGGACAGGCAGCGAAATTTCGTAGCGCATCAACGCGCGGACGAGCGGCTTGGGGGCAACGTAGCTCGGCCACGTTTCCATGAAGCCGGTGAGCAGGTCGGGGAAATTCATCACCACCGGCACGCCAAGTTTCTGTTTCAATTTGCCGGCGGCGACGGCGGAAATGGCGTGCTGCGAAAAAATTAAATCAAACTTCACCGTCGGCGCAGCGGCGGCGACGAGCTTTTCGAGCAGAAACGGATACGCAAGGTATTTCAGGTTGCGATTTTTGGCGTAGCGGCCCATCTCCCATTTTTCAAATGGATGCAGCCGGACGCCGAATTTTTTCGCCACGAGGTCGGCGTCGGGAATTTTCGGACCAAAGACATGGACGGCGTGACCGCGCCGCGCCATTTCCTGCACCAGATAAACCGCCTCCGCCGAACCGCCGCCGGACGGCGGATAAAACGGTTCGTGCGTGAGAAAGGCGATGCGAAGTTGTGGCGGCACGCGGGAACGCTAGAAATTTTAACGCGCCGGTTCAATCCATTTCGATTTCATAATTTCAAGCTTGTTCTTAATCGCATAATCGGAATATTCAGGTGGATTAGGATTACGCCGAAGATTAAGATTATGCTTGGCATCCGGCAAAATGTTTGACTTGTCGCGGGGAGAATATAGATTGTGCGTCCGTTTTGTGGATGGGGTCATAGCTCAGTTGGTAGAGCGTCTGAATGGCATTCAGAAGGTCAGGAGTTCGAGCCTCCTTGGCTCCACCATCCCAAACTTTAAGAAAAGCTCTTGTTCCCCTTGCAGGACAAGGGCTTTCTCATTTCCGCTTCAAATCTTCAAAACCGGAGTTGCCGAGGGTTGTTGAGGCTTGTCCAGAACTTGTCATGGAGCCAAACGGAGCCACTTTTGGAGCCAAACGGAGCCAATCAGAGTGCGCAGATTGATCAAGCGTGGTAATACTTCTTCCGTCAGGCTGCCCACCAATTGATCACCGCTGACAGTAAGAGTTGCTATCCATCAATGATTCTATTTGCATTATGACCTCTCCGATTTCAGCCAAAACTTACATTATAGTGCATTCCAAATTGGCTGCGGACAAAATTTGATTTGCAGCACTTTTTCCCCCGGTTTCGCCGAAAAACCTTTCCATAAACCTATAATCACTTTGAAAGCTGGCGCACTTCTGCCGTCGTTTCCCTTGGAAATGGCGGCCCAAAATCTAAAGCGCACCCAAGTAGGGAAAAATCAGGCCAAACAAAAAGTTTGGTTACTATGGAACCGAAAAAACGAAAAATTTTAAAACGCGGCAAGCAGAAGTGGGAGGTTGACTTCGGCTTGGATGATGTAGGCGTCCGCCGACGTCCCCATTTTTCCACAGAAGCAGAGGCGGATACCGAGATTAAAAAATTCAAGAGCAACGAAAAGTTCCTGGGCGATTATCTGGCTCGCCTGCCCGCCCCGGAACGTCGCATGGTGAGTGCCGTCCTGCTGGAAATGAAGGCCGGCGGACTTTCCCTGTCCCGCGTCTGGTCAGAATATCAGACGCATAAGAAAAACTTGAAGACCTACATGAATCTCACCCCAATGGGATTCACCGATGTGGTGGCAGAGTTTAAGCGCCGCAAACTGGCGGCTGGAAAAACCGAACGCTATGTCAATAGCACCGCCGCCTTTCTATTGAAGTTTGCGGCCGGCAGGGAGCAGCAGCCCATCCATGAAATCACGGCCGACGAACTGGAAAAGTGGATTGAGGATAAAACGATCAGGGAAAAATGGAGCCTGTCAACCAAGCGGGCCTACACTCTGACCTTCAGCAATCTTTGGGAGGTGGCCGTCGCGAAAGGATGGGCGAGCATAAATATTGTAAACCGGCTTGAGCCGGTGAAGAAACCCGGTCAAGTGGTTAAAATTTATTCCAATGAAGACACGCTCAATATTTTGGCGGCGGCCATGTCCGCCCCCTTGACCCAGAAGATCATCGCCCCTTTGGCACTGGGATTCTTTGGGTGCATGCGTCCCGAAGAAATTGCCAGTTCCAAGGCGTTGACCGCCGGCATGAGCGGAGAAAAACTGTTTGGCTGGCACGATATTAATCTTGATAACGGGCTGATCACCGTAAGAATCGAAATCGCCAAGACGGGCGACCAACGCACCATCCGGCTCCAACCCGCCGCCATTGAGTGGTTGAAACTGGCCAAGCAATTGGACAATCCCCTGCCCCCGGTTAACGAGCGGCGACTGGTCGATCAATGCTGTGGGCTGATTGGCCTTGAGGAGTGGATTCGCGACGGTTTGCGCAAGAATTGCTGCACCCACCTGCGGGCGGTTTACAAGAACGACTATGACGTGGTGAAAGACTGCGGAAATTCCATCCGCATCCTGATGAAACACTATGCCGGACTTCATGTACCGGAGACCATCTCGCTGGAACACTGGAAAATCACCCCCTCCCGCGTGCGGCAATACCTAGAGTCACCCATCTGGCAAAAAATCTTGGAAAGGGCGGCGGCGGCAATTAATTCCACTTCTGAATAGCTTGTAACACGGTTGGCCAATGAAAACGCCAAGCCCGTTGGTTAAACCGGATTGCCGGAATTCTTCCGCGCTTGACTTGAACGCAAACCCAGTCGGGAGAATACTGTAACCGCTCGGCCAATTGCTCGACCGTCAGCAGCTTTGCTTCATGATAATTACTCTCCTCCATAGGCATAAGTAATTATAGGGCGCAAAAACTATTTTGCAGAAAAAAGTGCCCAGTTCGCGGTTTTGATTAAATTAGGACATTCTCGATTCCAATTTAAACCACTTTCAGTGGCTATGCAGTCCCTACGCTGATGCAAAACTGATGCAAAAATCGGCCAACCTTAAAAAGCCATTGAAAACATTGTAGCGGGTGAAGGGAATCGAATCATGGTTAAGAATTTTCATAACTCCTCAAATTACTTGATATTAGCGCGTTGTAAATTGTGAGTTTCTCCGTTCTCCGCGTTGAAACGTATTATAGCGCATGAAGGCTGTTGCAAAATGTTGCAAATGTTTGGTGTTTTTTGATGATTTCTCCAGCTAAGTCACCTTGAACAGTCATAGTTGAAATCATGGGCATATATCGGCTCTTGCATCAAATACAGCTCCCGAATCCGGTCATAAGGATGCTGCGCCAGGAGCGGGACGGCAAAGAAATAATTTTCGTTCACGGAAGCATCAAGTGTTCAAGGTAACGATCATCAAAGCCTTCGGCGAGATTCAGTTTGATAACCTCAATTTGGGGACGAGGATTTTCCATTTCGACAAGCGTCGTGCAATCCATCAACGCCAGCAATGCGCCCGCCAGCGAGGTATTGCGCGACGACGCGCCCTTGCTCCTCGCAGAAGCCCGGCAGTTACCCGATGGCGATGGTGTGCGCGACATTCAGATGCATGCCGAAGCCGTCCGCGAGATAAATTCGCCCCAGATCCGCCGCGCGAACGCCCGCTGTTTCCAGCAGAATTTCAATGCCCGCACCAATCGCAGCTTTCGCTTGCAGCAGCAAGGCCAAATCCACTTCGTTTATCCCAAACCGGAACCCTAAATCCGGTCTCTGTGACGGAAATCAAAAACCATTGCAAAAAGAAGTTAGTCGTTCATCGTCTTCCTTCGACAATCTCGCCGGCGTCCGTAATGCTTGAACGCGAGCGGATTCTTCTACTGCGCGCCTTCGTAACGGATTTCGGTGATGTTTGATAATGCAGGCTTCGTATTGGTTTGAGCATCGATTACTTCACTTCTAGTGCGGACGGGAAATTTCAGAATCATTGGCTGTAGTGGCGTGGATGGTTGAAATATGGTAACCAGCCTCGAAATCTCCTGGCAGGGACATCGGCAGGGTGACCGCCGGCGTATCGCCGCGTTGGTAGGAGCCTCCATGTGGCGTAAGCGTGATCAAATCTGTGCGGCCCGCGAGGTTGACCCGGATTGCAATGCGGTTATTCATTTGCGAAACCAGCGTCGCCGCCAACTGTTGATCGCCGGACTTGCGCGGCTGCAATACCGTCACATAGTCCGCCTTTGGCGGAGCGTCGAGTGTGAAATACTTGAGCATGGTAAGCGGATAAGAATCAGCGTTTTGCTTGCGATGCTCCAAATCCGCATAGGTCCATGAACCAAACGGGCCTTCTTTCATATTGGGTGCCAGCTTGGACGATGGAGAGAGAACATGAATGTCGAGGTCTGCGCCATAGGCGGTTTTGGCTGTGATCAATCCTTCGCCCCAAATAAAATTCGTGGCCGTGCTGTGCAAAAACCACTTGGAGGCCATGGAAGAGTCGCATTGATCCCATACCAGCAAATAATCCGGCTGTTTTACCAGCACCACATGTCGCACCCATGTGAACGCATCGCCGGCAGAAACTTTCCGGCTTTGCGGGCGGGAACAATCGGCTACGGTATAATCCACGGTCGGACTGGTGAAAAACGCCAACGCCTTTCCGCTGGTAACCGACTGCAAATCGGGAATGTCCACATACGGATTGGCTGCTTTGGTTTTTGCGTGGCTGTCACGACCGACGAAAGCCACGTCGTTGTTCGCTCCCACAAAACGGTTGTTCCATTCCAGTTCCGGTTCGTGATAAGGTCCGGACTGCGCGCCACAAGCCAGCGGAATTCCTTGGCTAAAAATGTCAATGGAGCCAAGGTCGTTGCGCCGGTGGTTGTGTGCCTCGCCCGCGCGCAGCGTCACCCAGGTTTCTTCCGGCGTATCAAAACCGGAGCGCAGCGCGATATAGCCGAGCTGTTTGCAAAATGCGCTCCCCAGTTTTTGCGGCGCATCGGGAAGCAACGGATCAACCAACATCGGGGAGATCAGGCGAAACTGCCAGCCATTGAGAAAGGGTGAACCGGCCCGACGCCACATCCACATGAGCCGTTTGGAAAATTCAGGGTCTGTTTGAGCGTAAGCGGTGCCAAACATGGCGCAAACTGCAAAATGGTTGCCATAATCCGAATCGCCCCAAGCCGGCGTGCACAGAATTCCATTTGAATGCAGTTCCGTAATCTGCGGGAATCGCACCAGCGGTGACGAAAAGCGAACCGGCCAGTCGGCCAAGGCTTTTAGATGCGGATTATCATAGAGATCAACTCCGGTTCGGTGCTTGAGCGCCGCCAGCCAGCCGGAGAAAAGTAGCATCGTCCAATCGTGATAACGCGGCACTTCAATCCACGCGCCGTCCATGTCGCCGGCGGCGAGTTGAAATTCAGTCTGTTGAATCGCATATTCCACCCATGCCTTCGCCTGTGGCAAATCTTGAAAAGTGAGGCCGGCCAAACCAGCAATGATATATTGGTCGGTCCAGCGATTTCCGGCGGACACAGCAAAACCGGTAGGAAATTCCGTCCCATTGGGATTGGGTGTCGCTTTGCAGGGAAACCGAGCCGGATCATTTCCAATGAAATAGCCAACTATGCGAACAACATCGCCTTTGTATTCTTGAATGTCTTGTGGCGTCAGATAGCCGAAAGATACGATGACATCGTAAGTGTAGAGCAATTCACTGGTTCGGCGTATTTCTGAAAGCGGCGTTGTCATGCCGAAGCCATATTTGCCATCTTTGGTATAAACCTGCCGGACTTTCGCCATGAAATCGCGGGTTGCTTTGCGCTTCGCGGCTTCGTCACCGTAAAGCAAAGCGTAAAGCGCCGGATCCATGTCTTTGGGAGTTGCGTCGGACGCGTAGAGGGCGGGATCCACGATGTTTTTGGGAATCGCCGGGGGATGGCCTGGTGTCGCCTCAAATCGGCGCTTCACCTCAGGTATGTCGGCCGGATCTATCAACAGCGAGGGATAGGCGGTAATCGGTTTGATCGTAAAATTCGGAACCACCGGACCCTCCTTTACCCACGGGTATGGAGCGCCTTCCTCCGCGTCGGCAACCACCGACCGCCAAATCATAAAGAAGATGAGCAGCCCTAGTTCGAAGCACATACTTCGCCGACCGAGGCCGAGCCGGGCAGAACTCGATGGATAGGGCATTTTAGAACAGTCCGAGCCGGCCTTTTCTTCAGTCGTCCCTCCGCCATGCAGAGAAGGAAAAAAAACAAGTTCCCGCCGATCCAAACAATCGGCCGTCGTTTTACTTTTCGTTTGATTTTTCATAATTGATAAATTGTGTTCCTGTCATTCATCTCCGCAACCGCTCCGCTTCCTGACCTGCATTTAGAATCAGTAATGAATCCTTTTCAACCACAGCTTCCTTGAATTGGATACGGGCCGAACTAACATCCCGCATTACCAGATGCGGCCGATCCGCCGTCGGATCGAAAGAAAGCTCCGACGTTTTCAGGCGGCGGACATCGTCGAAAACGCACGCGGGCCGATCATCAGGCAACTCCCGGTTAAGGTGGACATTGACAAATTGAATGCCGTCCGCGTGACGAACATAAAAACCCCACGCTGGCAATCTGCCAAACATTGAGTATTCCGGGTATTTGTCTTCCATTTCAGGAACAGCATCCAAATCTGCCTTGGAAACCGGGGCGGCCTTGGGCCGACCGTCACCCCGCGCAAAGATTTCTATGTTTTCCAACCGCACGTCTTGCACTGGACTCCCGGGCAATCCCGTGATGGAAGAAGGATGAGGCTGGTGAGAACCTTCGTTATCGAACGGCACGGTTATCGGATAGCCACTATCCGGTTTGCCCGCAGCCAAATGAATTTTGAAGTTGCGAATCGTCACGTTTTGCATTTTTCCCGGCGGCTCATTGAGATTGCGTCGGCCGAGTCTCATAAATATCGCGCCCCCGGTGTTCGTGGCCGTCACGCCCTCAATCAGGACATCATTCACTGTTCCGCCATCCACCGTTTCTAGAGCGATAGCGCAGCGAAATGTGTCGTAAACAGTCAGATTGCTGACGTGAATTCGCCGAAAACCGCCGTAGGATGCTGTGCCGAATTTCACGGCATTGGCGCTGGAGCGGATGCGGCAATCAGAAATAACAACCTGGTCGCAGCCTGATGTGTCTTTCACCGAATTGCCTTCCCCCCACCCGCTGACGCCGCCAGCACCGGATTTCAGACAGATGCCGTCGTCGGCCGAGTTGATGTTGCAATGCTTAATCGTTACATGGCGGCAGTCCGTAATGTCCATTCCGTCGTTGTTCCAATACGCCGTGCTTTCGACTTTCACCCCGTCAATCATCAGTCCTTCGCATCGAATATAGTTCTGAACCCAGCACGAGGCATTTTTCAGTGTGACTCTTGCAACGGTCACCCCTCGGCAATGGCTGAACTCAATCAGTAGGGGACGTTGGTTTTCTCTGACGCGGTCGGCGCAGGTCTGCTCGCCAAACTCCGCGTCAGAAAGCCGTAGCGATTGTTGCTGCCGATATTTTACTTCCGCCGGCTCCGAGCCAAACTCGCCGGCAACCGCTCGACGCATGGCGTCCCGTGCCAATAGTAATCCCTGACCGTCAATTGTGCCTCCGCCGGTCACTTTGATATCTTCCTGATTTTCTGCGACCAGCAGGGCATACCAGTTGTTGCGCTGATAATCGGCACGCGATGCGCTACCCAGCAGCACGGCACCCGAATCCAGCCTGAGCTCCACGTGACTTTTCAGCCAAAGCGTGCCCGTCAAGTAAGTCCCGCGGGGCAGTGCGACCACGCCCCCTCCATTGCGGCTCGCGGCATCTATCGCCGATTGAAGGGCAGCCGTATTCATGGTCAGGCCATCGCCTTTGATGCCCAGGGCGACATTATCCGGAACATTATGCGCTTCTGCCAGGTGGCTACCGAGAATCGCCAACCAGAGCAAACAAGCAATTTTCATTAATGCAATGATCCTATGGTAATTCACGGTTTCGTGATCTCAAATTCCCTGACGATGGTTTCCGCGCCCTGCACCAGCGGCGGTTTATTGCGCCCCATTTGGTAGGCCGCGACAATGACTTTGACTGGAAACTTCGCACCCGGCGGAATCGGCGTCAGGCGCAGCACATTGCCGGTGTATTCGGGAAAATAACCGTCGGCATTGGGGATGTTGCCGCCCATTTCCGCCGGACCGGACACCACAAAATATTCGACGACCTGACCGGGCACATTTGAGGCCGCATTGAGTTGGATTTCCCTTGTTCCCACCGGGACATCGGAAATGGGCGGAAACGTGATCTGTTGCGGCTGGCCGTTGGTCAATTTTTTCGGGAAGAAAATACATGCCTGATAATTCGCCCGGCTGTATTCGGCATCGCCGGAATGAGTGGCCACAACCCAACCGTGACCGCGCGGCCCAAAATGAAACTCACGATAGCGGAAAGTATCTTCGTCGATTTTGACCAAGTCGTCACCGCCAACCAAGTTCACAGTCACTTTGCCCGAAGCTGAATGTCCGGCGGGCCTCCGCTCCTCCGGTTTGGGTGAAACCACTGTGTCGAGAAACGCGCCGGTCAACTTGAACGTCCAACCGTCATCCACGCCGCCATCAAACGGGATGTTGATTTCATCAAAATGTTTGAAGGTCGCCTGCAATTCCTGGCCGGCGGAAACCACGGTAAGAAATTGAGGCTTTTTGAAACGATTGGAGATTTCAAAATTCAGAGCTGCCTTCGCCATCTCCTCGTCAAAGAACCAACTCGCCTTGGTCTTGTCGCCCTGATATTTCGGTTCCGGCGCAATCGGAAATTGGTTCGTTTCCAACAACGAAGTTGCCAGCCAGCCCATTTCCGTCCGCAACTCCTTGAGCTTGGGATAACCGTTCGTGGGAATTTCGTCAGACAAGCGATAATGCGCAGCTTTGCGAATGAACATTGCGGCCAACCGGCACATGTCGTCAGTCACTTCAAAATGCGTGCCGCCCCAGTCGCAAACCTGACCGATGAGAAAATTGGATTTACGTCCGGGATCGAGCGGATTGGGCCGCCACGGATTGGGTCGGCCGCCAGGACCTTCCGGGGCGAACTGGTTGATGTAAAGCAACGGCACGCCCGCCATGCTGGAATCGGGATTCTCCAGCGGCGGCTTGCCGTTCGTGCCCGTTTTTTCCGGTATCGAGCCCCAGGTCCGTTGTGGAATCCAAAAGGGCATGTCCCAGCACAATTTGCCGCCCATGGAATGGCTGATCACCAAAAGCGGCGCGAAACGGATTTCGCCATAGCCGGACTCGTTGGCCAGCAATTTCAAAATCCGATTTAATTCTTCTTCCGCGCGGCGATCAAGATCACGGCGATAGGCCAGCCATTTATCTTTCGCCTGAATTTGCTCCGGCGTCAGATCCGCCCCCATGGTTTTAACTGACTCCTCAAGTTTTTGAAATTCAACCTCGTCTTGTTTCGACAATCCATGCGACCAACCCCAATCCGAACTGAACGCCGCGTGCGAAAAATCTGTGGCCCGCCAGTCTTCCCCAACATAGACAATGCCCACATGCGCCTCGCGGCAGGCCTCCCGAATCGCCGGATTTTCCGCCAGCGGGAGTTCGTTGAGATTTTTCATGACCAAGACCAAACCGCGAATGTGCGGACAATCTTCCGGAATCCAAAGATAAACCCGGCGACCTTCTTCCGGAGTCGTCACCGACCACTGAAAGACCGCTGCACGCGTAAAGATTCCCGCCAATAGCACGAGGCAAGTCAACGCAGTCGCCAACATCCGGCGGCAAGCCCACCGCGATTGGATTGCAGGCCATTTCAGGAAACGGCTGTTTTTTTTGGTCTTCATTTTACCGGCTCCAAAGTAATACAGCGGAGATTCATGGGCTGCAATGTTCGCAATCGAACTAAACAATAACGCAAGTGCGATTTTCGCGGGTGTTGATTTCATTGATATTAAGGCGAACTAAAAATATAAAACCGCTGCCGGTTCGTGGTTGCGCCCGGATCGTTGATGGTGAACGGACTGGCGGAAACCGTGCCGTTCGTCAGCTTCGTCCAAGTATTCGCGATGGGTGACAACGCCAGATTGGTCGTGGCCCAGAGCGAGAACGGCGCTCCCACCATACCCGTCACGCTCAAAGTTACCGTGCCACTGTTGACTGAAATCGCGTTGACCGGGAAGCCGGGCGGCGCATTGCTGGCCAGTAAAAATGTCTGTCCAGAAAAAGTTCCCCACTGGAACTGGGGCAGCTTGGAGGATGTCGAAAACAAGACCGTGTTGGAATAAACCAGATTGGACGCCAAGATACCCGCGTAGTAAACCGGCACATTGTTGCTGGCTTGAAAATACAGAATCTGCGCGTCGGTCCTCAATCCACCGGCATTCAACGGCACGCCCGTTGGGTTTAGCACCAGATAGTTGGTTCCCATTTGCAAAACCGTCGCCGTTTCATCACATTGCAATGTCTGCACTTTTACTGCGACACTTGTGGCGTTCGTGGCCGGATCATGCGCCAACAGCAAACTGTTGAATGTTCGCGTCGCCCCATTGGTCGCATTGCCGCTCCACATTTGATAAACCACCCAATTGGTCGAGGCGGGATCCTGCGCCATGCCATTACTGAATACGATGCCGCTGTCCGTTCGTCTTGGATAATACACCAGCAGGTTCTGCGGCGCGATGTTCAACCCGAGATTCTGCCGCACGTCATACCAGTTCGTCGCCGAATTCATCACCTGCGCGCAGTTCCAAAGCGGCCCCATCTGCACATTGGTTTCTCCGTTGGGGAACGTCACCTTGTCCCGCACCAGCAAGATGCCGCCAGGCGCCAGCATCAGGTCACGCTGTTGGACATTATTCGCCCCCAACGTGTCCTTCAAATTGATCAAGTCTGACGCAAATTGCATCCCCGCAAACGTCTGCACACTGTTGGTCGCCGTCATCGAACTCACGTCCAAAACTACAAACCCGAATTTAGAGCTGCCAGAATTCGCGGAATTAAGAAGGGGCAAAACACTAGCAATAGTCGAGTTGGTGTCCAGTCGTTGTATCCGCATCCCAAACTCCACCGTATCATAACTGCTTAAATCTCGCGTTCCGCCAACACTGGTGGTATTCCAAAAATAAGTTGTGCTCGCGGTGAACACGTTGGTTGCCGTAAAGGAGCTATTCAGCAATAACGTCCCAGCGGGTCCCACTGCTTGAATATTATCGAGATAAAGCGCGCAAGTGCTACTGGAGGCATTCGTCGCCAGCGTCGCCTGCAAATACATCTGCAAGGAATTGATGAGATGCGGATCCAGGCTGTTGGCCCCATTGCTACTGCCCACACCGCGAATATTTATTGCATAACGGCGGCGGACATTGTCCGTGATGTATTGTTGTCCTAACTGCCCCGCCGACGGCGGCACATAAGGAAAAGCCTCGCTCGCACTCCGCACCTGGATCAGATTTTGATAAACGCGATCGTCAATAAGCATCGCCGAATCCATCAACAGCGGATACCCCTGGCTCAAAAAAGCGCACAGAGTCGAACCCTGAATGTGCCCGTGATTGTAGCCTTGACCCACATTCATGGCGACATACGAATCCGCCACGTTCGTCCCTGAACACAGCACGACCTTGTCCGGCATCGGATGTCCCTGCAAGTTCCGATTGTAAGCTCCCGCCGACGGACGCAATGTGTTTGTCAACCCAACTATGTCATCCACGTAGTCGAACACCGGGATCGCGCAAATGTCATTGTTTGGACCGCACCAAATGTTCGTCACCACGGCTCGTTCGAAATCAAACATATGCTGCGCCGCAACCTTGTAACGTCCATCCCGATATAATGTCGCCAGTGCTTCGAATATTCCCGGATGCTGTCCTGAGACACCATAAGTTCCGCCGCGCCCATAACTGGGTATGAAGCCCACGTTGCTAACCTGTTGCAAATCTCGTTCGCACAGGTTTTTGATCGTCGGCTGATTGAAAAAGTTCGTCAGCGTCCAGCCCATCTCTGCGCCAGCCACCCGGATGTATTCGTATAGGCACGACAACCAGAATATGTGGTAGTTGGACGCGTCCTCCGTGGTGTCCATGACCCGCGCCAGATTGTTCGACCAGCTTGTCTGGTGCCAGGCCCGCCAGGCCGCCGCATTGAGGTTTGTCGGAAGAATCAACGCCTCCGCATACGCCAGCGCCTCTGCGTTTTGTATGCCCCGGGAAAAGGTCGTGTCCACCTCCTGCGTCAACAGCCAATTCATCCGTGTCGCAATGTAATTTTCTATGTTGATTTTGTCTGCCGCGCTTAAATTGGGCGAGTTTCTTATCTGGTAATAAGCGTAATTGAAATCGGGCTCCGTATAGGTCAAAGCGCCGCTGGCCATGTTTGTCACAGCCGCCAGCGCGAGTAAAGTGACACGGATAGCCTCGGCATAATTCGTGTTGCCCGTTACTCGATACAACGCCGCGCATGGCTTGACTTCACCCAGCACAAATCGGCTTAAATAATTGGTGCGCGGCAATTGGCTCAGATACGTCGGCCAATTGGGATGCGCGACCGCGTAGTAATTCGATACCGCCGCAATATAGTGCGCCTGCGTCCAAGTATTTGTGAACGACGATTGAATCTGCCCCGCTGTCACTGGCGCCGCCGTCAACTGGCTCTCATCGGCAGCGAAATCAAGAATCATCACTGCCTCGGCAAAGATGCAAGTTATCCCACTCAAAAATGGTTTGTATTTTCTTCGCATGAAATCATGGCTGATACATCAGGCGATAAAACACGGCCGGGCTGGTTCCGTCCAAGGGAATATTTGTCATGGTGACCCCCGACGAACCGGGAATCACCACCCAATTGGTGGTCAAGCCGGTGGTCAATGAGTTGGTCTGCACCTGCAAAACCCAGCCCAGATAGTTGGCCGGCCAAGAAAGCGTGAGAGTGTTGGTGCTTACGCTGGCCGAGAGGTTGGTAGCTGTGGTTGGAACGGTTGACAAATAGCCATAAGCTTGAATCTCCGCAAAACCCAAAGCCGTGCCGCTCGTCTTTTGCACGCGCAAATAACGGTAGCCGCCTGGATTGTTGACGTATTTAATCCAAGAGTTGAGCAGGTTGATTTGTTTGTAGGCAAAGGGCGTGCTGTTTTGTTCCGCCAACACTGCGTAGCTGGTGAAGTTGGTATCGTTGGCTCCTTGCACTTGAAAGTTGCAGCGGGCCGCCGATTCGTTGGTGGTTGTGTTGGGCACCAATTCAAGGCGCTGGATTACATAAGGTGCGCCCAAATCCACGGCCCACCAACAATTCGTGTCCGTCGGAGCGGAATGCCACACAGTCGTATAATCCCAATCCACCGCCGCCGAACTGATGGCGTTGGAGCTGGAGGCCCAGGTGACTTTTCCGCGCGCCAGATTGTTGCCGGAATATATGTGGCTCAGCAGGTTGGTGTAAGCCGGCCCGACACCGGCATTCTGCATAATGGCCTGCGCGCCCGCCGGCCAGACGCCGTTGGTGATGACATAGTAGCCAGATTTAACGGCTAGCCAGGTTATGCCACTTTGAGAATTTGTGCAGTCGGTATAAGTGTTATATGCAACGCAGTTGAGCGGATCACATCCATCTGCTCTTACCCAGCTACAACCAAGAGACGACCAATTGCAGTTGCGAATCACATTGTTGGACCAATTCAACCCGTAACTTGCGAAGTCCTGATAAAAACCGTTAATCCACCCGTCAGCCATTGTCGGGAGCACATTAAGGCCATCAAGGTCGTTGTTGGCGATCAGGCAATTCGGACAGACGCCGGAATTATAGATATAGCCGCCATCCTGGACATCACAGCGTTGGCCCACCATCGCCAGCTTGATGCGGTTTGAAACTATCAAGGTCGCCCCACAGCCGTCATTGGTGTGGATATCGCAGGAGTAATTGGTGAAACTCATTCCCGGCATGGTCTGGATCACGCCATCATATTGGCAGTCCGCCATGTCGTTGCGCACTGCCTGAAAAGCGTAACCGCCGCAATTATTCACCAGCGTGGATTGCATGAAGTCCGCCCCCGTGTTCCGAACCACATTGTCCGCAAATACCGTGTTCGTGCAAAGTTCTGCCCGGCCACTATAACCAGAATAATAATTAAATATCGCTGCGCCGGTTAAATCGTTAAAGACATTTCCCTGGATCAAGGTGTTCCGTGCTGCGGCGATGGTGTTAATCCCGCAGGTGGCTTGATGTTGAATCGTGTTGCCGACGAACTGAATTCCCAACGTGTTGGTCAGGCGAATGGCACCCGGGACATTATATTTATAGCCAAGAACACCAACGCCGTCCGATGGTTGCGCAGCTTGCAGCAAGGACTCTCCTTCTGAAGCACCAATAAAATAGCTGCCCGGAAAGAACCAGTTACCATGCTCGAAGGTGAGATTTTGGAACCGTAGGTTTTGCAGCTTGCTGGAGACCGAATCGCCGCTCAGATTCAACAAGTTTTCCACCACAGGCGCAAAAACGACTGCGTTGCTCATGTTCTCGAATGAACTTGGGTAGTAAAATACCTGCTGTGTGGCGCGATTGAGATACCATTCACCCGGCTCGTTCAATTCCTCGAAAGCATTGATAATCATCCATGCGCCGGTAGCCTGAAAAAACGTGCCGCCTCCGTAAGAAGTATTGTATGTAAACGGCGGTTGAAAAGTGCGGCGGGGGGCGCTCGAAAAGTGCTGCACCTTCCGGGCAAAGAAGACTGGTTTTTCGGGTTTTCGTCAAGCTGTTGATTTCGCTTCGAGGTATAAGCAGCAGGAG
>Ga0208507_1000765_pt1 | contig 19594 bp, 8 predicted proteins | sample CryBogCBH12Aug01_FD_184626 | JGI IMG/M metagenome (GOLD analysis project Ga0208507, IMG submission 184626) | Freshwater microbial communities from Crystal Bog, Wisconsin, USA - CBH12Aug09.1 (SPAdes) (version 2) | ecosystem: Environmental > Aquatic > Freshwater > Lake | place: Crystal Bog... | reverse complement strand
GCGACGCTCTCCGGTGGTCGCCTCGAAATCGGCAGCAGCAATGCTCTCGGCAATGGCGCGATTTCCCTCGCACCTCCGGTGGCGGGCGTCACGCTCGCCACTTACAACGCGAATCTCACGCTCACCAACGCCGTCAGCATCAGCGGCAGCTCCGGCAACGTGGCGACGGTGGACACGGCCGGTGGTAATCTCACGCTCGCGGGCGTCGTGAACAGCTCCGCGCCCGACCTTAACAAGAACGGAACGAACGTGCTGCGGTTCACCTCGCCGACGCCGAGCGTGTTGAACGGCGGCAAGATTGTCATCAATCAAGGTGACCTCATATTCGACGGCACGGCGTGGACGAATTACGGCGGAGCCATCCGCGTGATCGCGCCGAGCAGCGAAATTTCCCGCGTGGTCGTGACCAACAACGCTACGTTGAGCTTGGGCGCGGGCGGTAATACGCCCAATCTCCGCCTCGGTTATGTCGGCGGCTTCACCGGCACGAATATTTTCGACATCAGCTCCGGCCTCTTGTTGCTGGATGAATCTTTCGTGCAAATTCTCGTGGGCGATGCGGCCAACACCTACGGCATCTTCAACCAGACCGGCGGCACCGTTTTGTTTCAGAACAACGTCAGCACCTCGGCGGGCGTGCTGCTTGGCAGTTCCAGCGGCAGCGTGGGTTCGTATTATTTGAACGGTGGCGTGTTGGTCACGCCGCGCGTCATCGGCGGCAGCGGCACGGGAAATTTCTATTTCAACGGCGGCGTTTTGAAGCCGAGCAGCGCCACGACGGCGGCAGCAAATTTCTTCAAGAGTCTCACCGGCGCATTCGTTCAGGATGGCGGCGCGATCATTGATACGACGAACGTGGACATCACCATCAGCCAGCGGTTGCAGAGCGGCGGCAACGGTGGCTTGCTCAAGCTCGGTTCAGCGGCGCTGACCTTGACCGGTTCCAATTCCTACGCCGGCCCGACGATTATTTCCAACGGCACGCTCGTGGTGAACGGTTCCATCGGCACGAACAGCGTGACGGTGGCGGGCGCGTTGGCCGGCACGGGCGTCATCAAAGGCGCGGTGACGGTGACGACAAACGGCACGTTGGTGCTGGGCAGCGTTGATGCGGTGAACACCGGCATCACCAGCTACACCAATAATGTTCTCATCGTCGGCAACCTGTTCGCCAAACTCAACAAGTCGCTCGCGCAATCGAACGACTTCGCCGTGGTCGCGGGTTCGTTGGTGAATACCGGCTCGGGCACGTTGACGTTGTCCAATGTGGGACCGGCACTCGTGGTCGGCGATAGCTTCAAACTTTTCAGCCAGCCGCTGGTGAACGGAAACGGCCTGACGATTCTTCCCGCGCCCGATGCCGGTCTGGCGTGGCAGAACAATCTGGCCGTGGACGGTTCGGTGAAGTTGGTGACGGCGACCAGTTACGCCACGAACCCCACGAACATCACCGCCACCGTGTCCGGTCCGAATTTGACGCTCATTTGGCCGGCGGATCACACCGGTTGGAAATTGCAGGTGCAGACCAATGCGCCCGGCGCAGGGCTGGGAACGAATTGGTTTGATGTGCCCGGAGCAACCCTGACGAATCAATTCACCGTGCCGATCAATCCGGCCAACGCCAGCGTGTTCTTCCGTCTCGCGCTGCCCTGATTTTTAGAAAACGAATCGCTCAATGAAGCTGACAGCGATCATTCAATCTCTGGAATCACTCCAGGTCTTCCAACGTGCCGAACCCGCGCGCTTGCGGCGGGAGCCATCGGGACGTTTTCATCAGCGGCCCTCGCGGCCTGCGCTTCCACAGTGCGGATCGGGATCTGCTTCCCGACCGCGCTGGCATTTTTCCGGTCTGGTCCGTCGGCTCGGCCAGGTCGCCCGCGCGCCTTTCCGTGCGCTCAAGACTGGTTTTCGTTTGCCGTTGGTCGGTGGGTTCTTCGGGCTGTCGCTGGCTGTTGCGTCGCCTGTTGTAGGTCCGACCAACGGCTCGCTTCTTATCTGCGGCGGTGGTTTGAAAGACACCAACATCCTGAATCGTTTTATCAAGACGGCCGGCGGCTACGACGCGCCGATCGTCTTGATCCCGACGGCGAACGAGAGCAAGGATTTCGGGACGAACTGGACTTACTTCCAACAGTTCTACCAGCTCGGCGCGACGAACCTCACTATCTTGCACACGCGCGATCGGTCCGAGGCGGACTCGGCAGAATTTGTCCGCCCTTTGCAAACGGCGCGCGGCGTGTGGATCGGCGGCGGTCGCCAATGGCGGCTCGTGGACAGCTACCTACATACGCGCACGCAGACGGAATTGTTCAAGCTGCTGGAGCGCGGCGGCATCATCGGCGGCACTTCGGCCGGTTGCAGCATCCAGGCGTCCTATCTCGTGCGCGGCGCGCGTGAAGGAAACAAAATCATGATGGCCCCCGGCTACGAGGAGGGCTTTGGTTTTCTCCGAAACACCGCGCTCGACCAACATCTGCTCACGCGTGGACGCACGAACGATTTGATCTCGGTCATCAAAAAACATCCCGACCTGCTCGGCGTGGGCTTTGATGAGAACACGGGAATCTTTGTTCGCGGCGACGCGTTTGAAGTCGTCGGCCAGAGCAAAGTCGCCATCTACGACCCGCAATTCATTTCCGCTGATAAACAACCGCCGTATTACTTTTTGAAAGCTGGCGACCAGTTTGATCTGAACCGCCGCCAGAAAATATTGCCGACCATTCCTCTCAAGAAAGGCGGTCACTGAAACCGTCTCGCATTTTTCCAATTCACATGAAACTAAAAACACTGTTACTGATAACCACACTCGTCTCTACCACTGCGTTGGAGAAAATGTCCGCCGCTGATTCACCCGCTCCCGCAAAGCGACCCAACGTGATTTTCATTGTCGCGGACGATCTGGGTTATGCCGACATCGGCGTGCAGGGCAACAAGGACATTCCCACGCCGAGCATTGATTCGCTGGCGAAGGGCGGCGTGCGGTTCACGAGCGGTTACGTGAGCGGACCGTATTGCAGTCCCACGCGCGCCGGACTTTTGACGGGCCGATATCAGGAGCGCACCGGCCATGAATTTAATCCGGGTCGCACTGGCTACAATGGTGAACCCATCGGTCTGGCGCTCACGGAAAAAACCATCGGCGACCGCTTCAAGGCCAATGGCTACGTCACCGGGTTGGTCGGCAAGTGGCATCAAGGATTTTCCGAACCGTATAACCCGGTGAATCGTGGCTTTGATGAACATTTCGGTTTCCTCGGCGCGGCGCGTTCTTATACGAACAGTCCGGCGGCGCGCGTTTCCGATCCGATCCGGCGTGGGCTGAAGGTCGTGGAGGAGACCAATTATCTCACGGATGCATTTGCGCGTGAGGCCATCGCTTTCATCGACCGCCATCAAAAAGATCCGTTCCTGTTGTATCTCGCCTTCAACGCCGTTCACAGTCCGCTCGATGTGAACGAAAGTTACTGGGATAAATTTTCCAACATCAGCGATCCCAAGCGCCGCCGCTTCGCTACGTTGCTTGCGACGCTCGATGAAGCTATCGGTTCGGTCTTGAAAAAAGTCCGCGACGCCGGACTCGAAGAGAACACGCTTGTGGTTTTCTTGAGCGATAACGGCGGCCCCACCGGCGACAACACCAGCCGCAACGAACCGTTGCGCGGGTTCAAGTCCACTACGTGGGAGGGCGGCGTGCGCGTGCCGTTCATCATTTCGTGGCCGGGTAAATTGCCGGCGGGCAAAGTGGACGAGCGTCCCATCATCCAGTTGGATTTGTTGCCGACCGCGCTTGCGGCCATCGGCGCGGAAACCAAGCCGGAGTGGAAACTGGACGGCGTGAATCTGCTGCCGTATCTCACCGGAGAAAATCCCGCGCGGCCGCACGACGCGTTGTTCTGGCGCTTCGGCAATCAGATCGCGATCCGCAAGGGCGATTGGAAATTGGTGAAAGGCGCCACACCCGGCAATCAACTCGGCTCGGGCAATTATCAGCGCGGCGACAAGGCAAACACGGACGGCGCGGAACTTTACAATCTCGCGCAGGACATTTCTGAAACCAACAATCTCGCGGCCAGCGAACCGGAGAAAGTCAAGGAACTCGCCGCCGCGTGGAATGCCTGGAACGCGGAACTGATCGATCCGCGCTGGGGACCGGAAGCCGCGCGTCGCCGGGTTGCTCGCGCTGCTGCCTCGAATGCCTCCACCAACGGCCCGTGGAAATCCGGCGATATTTTGACCGCGGAGGATGCGCCGCAGATCGCCGGTCGCGCACTCACGGTTTCGGCGGATGCCGAGGTCGCCGGCAAATCCGGCGTCATCGTTGCGCAAGGTGCCGGCTCACACGGTTTCGCGATTTATCTCGATGACGGCCATCCCGCTTTTGCCGTGCGCATCGAGGGCGAACTCGTATCGATCGTCGATAAAAATCCCGTCGGCAGCGGCAAACATCGTTTCGAGGCCGCTATCGGTAGCAAGGGAGAAATCAATCTCTCCGTGGACGGCAAGCGCGTCGCGGAAGGCAAAGCACCCGGGCCGATCGCCGCGCAACCGGCGCAAGGCTTGACCGTCGGCAACGACGGCTCCGGTGCGGTCGGTAATTACGAGGCCCCCAATCCCTTCGCCGGAAAAGTGACCAACGTGCGGATCAAAACTCTTTGAAAAACTTTTGAGATAAAAATTATGAACTTCAAATCCACCCTCATCCTCGGCTCGGCGCTCGCGCTGATTTCGGTTCCCGGAATTTCTCCGGCAGCGGATTCCTTCAAGCAGACGAAGCGCCCCAACATATTGCTGATCGTGGCTGACGACCTCGGTTACGGCGAGTTGAGCATCCAAGGCAACCCGCAGATCCCCACGCCGCATATTGACTCGCTGGCCAAGAGCGGGGTGCGGTTCACGAGCGGTTACGTCAGCGGACCGTATTGCAGCCCGACGCGCGCGGGTTTGCAGACGGGGCGTTATCAGGAACGTTTCGGGCATGAGTTCAACCCCGGTCCCGCGCAAACGGCGACGACGACGTTCGGTCTTTCGCTCGACGAAAAAACCATCGGCGATCGCCTGCACGCGGCGGGCTACGTCAACGGCTGGTTCGGCAAATCGCATCTCGGTTATGAGCCGCAGTTCCATCCGCTGAATCGCGGCTACGATGAATACTACGGTTTCCTCGGCGGCGCGCATGATTACTTCGATGCCGCCGGTGATTCGCACAACCCGATTCTTCGCGGGACGAACCGTCTGGAGAACATCGGTTACACGACCGAGGAATTTGCCGCCGAGGCGGTGAAGTTCATCGAGAAAAACCAGAAGCAACCTTGGTTTGTCTATCTGCCTTTCAACGCCGTTCACGCTCCGCTCGAAGCGCCCGAGAAATATCTCGCTCGCTTCCCGAACATCGAGGAGCGTAAACGGCACACGTTTGCGGGAATGCTCTCGGCGTTGGATGACGCCGTCGGCAATGTGCTGGCCAAGGTTCATGAACTGGGGCAGGACGAAGACACGCTGGTGTTTTTCATCAGCGACAACGGCGGGCCGACCGCTTCCACAACTTCCGGCAACGGCCCGTTGCGCGGCTTCAAAGCGCAGACGTGGGAAGGCGGCGTGCGCGTGCCGTTCATCGCGCAATGGAAAGGCCATCTGCCCGCCGGCAAAGTGGACGAGCGCCCCGTCATTCAGTTGGACATCTTGCCGACGGTTCTCGCCGCCGCCGGGGTGGACGTGAAACCGGATTGGAAGTTGGACGGCGTCAACTTGCTGCCGTATCTGCGGGGAGAAAAAAATGCTGCGCCACACGATGCGCTTTACTGGCGTTTCGGCGGGCAGTTGGCGATCCGTCAGGGCGATTGGAAATTGGTCAAGGCGCCCGGCATCGTTGCCAACGCGGAAAATTGGGGCAATGGCATCGTTACCACCGACGGCGCGGAACTTTATAATCTCGCTGAAGACATCGGCGAAAAAAATAATCTGGCAGCAAAATATCCCGAGAAGGTCAAGGAACTCGCGGCCAACTGGAACAAGTGGAACGCCGAACTCGTCGAACCCAAGTGGCGTCCCAATCGCCAACCCCGCCGCAATCAAGTCGTCGCTGCGGAAGTCATCACGACCAATCTCTCCGCCGGGCCGTTGAAAAATGGCGATGTCGTCACGCCCCAAGCCGCCCCCCGCATTTCGCGGCACGCGTTGGCGATTTCTGCTGAGGTTGAATCTGCCGGCACAAACGGCGTCATCATTGCCCAGGGTGCCGGAGTCAACGGCTACGCGTTATATTTGAAAGACGGCAAACTTGCGTTCGCTCTGCGCAACCAACGGGAGTTGACCACGGTCACCGCCGAGAAACCGCTGGGCACCGGACGCCTAAAAGTCGGTGCCTCCCTCGCCGCCAACGGCGACGTGCTGCTCACGGTGAACGGAAACGAAGTGGCCAAAGGACACGCGTCCCTGATTCAGACCCAGCCAGCGCGCGGCCTGACCATCGGCTCGAGCAATCAATCCATCGGCGATTACACCGCCCCCAATGCCTTCACCGGCAAAATCGAAAATGTCTTCGTGAAAAGCCTGTGAACCGCCGCATTGAAAGCTGAAATCGAAAACCAATTTTTCCGACCCGACGAAGGGAGGTGAACCAAATTTAATTCAACACCAAAGAAATATGACGCACCACATTAAGGCTGAACGCTCGTTTCAGCCAACTACTCTCAACCATACGTTCCGAGCCAAGGTCGGCATCGCTTTCCTCGTTTCTGTCGGCTTGCGATTTGTTGCCATTGCCACGCTGCTCGTTCCAAGTTTAACTTCGCGTGCATCCAACATTTTCAAGGCAGATAATGCCACGGCACTCAACCTCGCCTCGTCGTGGAGCAACAGCGTGGTGCCGACGGCCAGCGATGTCGCCGTTTGGAGCGCAAACATTTCCGGCGCACTGACGAATGCGCTCGGCGTGAATGCAACCTGGGCCGGCATCAAAATCAATTCCCTAGGTGGACCGGTGCAGATTAATGCGGGGAACAATTTGACGAATGGCGCGAACGGGATTGACCTCTCTGCCGCCACGCAGGATTTGACCTTGAGCAATAACGTGGTTGTCGGCGTGCCCCAAAGTTGGAGCGTCGCGTCAGGCCGCACGCTCAACCTCGGCGGTGCGCTCATAAAAAATACCGGTGGCACGGTAAAATTCAATCTGCCCGACAGCACGGCGAACGTCACTTTGACCAATGCTGCCGGGGCATTGCTTCAGAATGGAGCGGTGGTTTACGGCACGGTGAATGACACTGACTTTGCCGGGATTGACGGCAGTCAGCGCGTCGTGGGCGGTGTGACCTTGGGCGTTTATCTGTCCAATCCGTCCGGCGGCACGCCGAACATTTCCGGCACGGCTATCAACAAGATTTACGATTTCAACACGGACAGCGGTGGCTCCTACGGCTTCCGTGTGAGCGGCAACGCCGTGATCTATGGCGTGCGCGTGAACCAGCCGAACGCGAACAACATTTCGTGGCAACTCAACACCGACACGAAGACGCTGACGGCGAATGCGATTCTCGTGACCACGAACGCTGGCAGTTTGCCAGTGCGCGTGACAGGCACGGGCTTTTTCCGCATCGGTAGTTCCGGCACGCAGGAACTGTTGTTGTTCCAGAACAATCTCGCGGCCCCGCTAGTGTTTGTCTCTGGCGTGTCCATCACGCAGCAGGGCACGGCGAGCATCGCCAAGCTCGGAGCCGGGCGCGTGGAGATCCAGACGACGGCGTCGCACAGCGGCGGCACGCGCGTGTATGAAGGCTCGCTGCAAATTTCCGGCGGCGGCACAGTTGGCAGCAGTCCCTTGACTGTGTTCGGCGGCAGTTTCATCGGCACGGTCGGAGCAACGAGCGTTGCGCCCACAACTTTTTACAGCGGGGCGACGAATGTCATTCTCGTCAACGCGGCGAACGGAAGATTTTTGCAGGCGAGCAATCTCTCGCTCGGCAACGGCGCGCGCTTGCAATTCAATTTCAGCAACAACATCGCGTTGAGCACCACTACCGCGCCGCTGTTTGTGACCAACACGGGCACTGCGCTTTCGCTTACGAACTCCGTGAAGGTGGATGTGCTCGGCAGTCTCGCGGTCGGACAATTTCCGCTCGTCAAATATCTCGCGCTCGGTGGCGACGGTTTTGCCGCGCTTTCGTTGGGAACGATTCAGCCGCACACGGTCGCGTATCTTTCCAACAACGTGGCGAACAACTCGGTTGATTTGGTCGTGACGGCCAACAACCAGCCGCTCAAATGGGCGACGGGCAGCGGCGGGTGGGACTTGAACACCACGGCGAACTGGAAGGATGCCACCAGCGCCAGCACGACGTATCAACAATCCGCCGGGCTGGGTGACACGGTGGTTTTTGAAGACACGCAAAGCGGCGCATCGCCCATCACGGTGACATTGAACGCGAATCTGAATCCCTCTTCGGTGGCATTTAGCGCGGCAAAAAATTATTCGCTCACCGGCAGTGGAGCCATCGCAGGCGGCACGTCGCTCACCAAATCCGGCAGCGGCACGCTCACGCTCGGCAACACGAATTCGTTCACGGGTGGATTGAACCTCAATGGCGGCACGACCATTTTCTCCACGCTCGCCAATCTCGGCGGCGGCGCGCTCAGCTTTGCGGGCGGCGCACTTCAATATGCGCCCGGTAACACGGAAGATATTTCTGTGCGGGCGCTAACTTTCAACTCCGGCGGTGCGACGATTGATGACGGCGGCAATGCCGTCACGTTCGCGAATCCCATCGGCAACAACGGCGTGGGCGGCTTCACCAAACTCGGCAGCGGCACGCTCACACTGAACGGCACGAACAAATTTTCGGGCAACACCATCGTTGGGAGCGGCACGCTCGCGCTCAGTGCTTCCAGCTACTTGAGCAACAGCCCGGCCATCACGGTCAGCAATGCCGCGACACTCGACGTCGTGAGCAGTCCGCTGACGTTGCAGAATCAAATTTTGGCGGGCAATGGCACGGTGAACGGCAGCATCACGGTGAGCAGCGGCGGAATTGTCTCTCCGGCCACCAACGGCGTTGCCGGAACGCTCACGGTCAGCAACGGCGATCTGACGGTCAGCGGCGGAACGTTGGCCATCGACCTCGCGACCACGGCGAAAGACCGCTTGGTCATCAACGGCAACCTCACTTTGACCAGCGGCACGTTGCAGTTGAATGTCTCCGGCACGTTGACGAACGGCGTTTACAAGTTGATTGATTACACCGGTTCGCTTGTCAGCGGCGCGGGTTCGGCGGCGAATCTGACGCTCACGGGATTTTCGCAGGCGAACAAGGCGGCCACGTTGAGCGACGTCACGCCCAACGAGATTGATTTGATCGTGGTGGACAACGCCTCGGATGTCATCACTTGGAGCGGGGCGGGCGCGGACTGGGATTTGATCGGCTCGCTGAACTGGTTGAAGACCGCGACGCCGTGGGCGTTCACGAACGGAGATTTCGTGACGTTCGATGACAGCGCCTCTGGGAATGCTAACGTGAATCTCGCAGGCGTCGCACAACCGGCGACGGTGACGGTGAACGCCACCGGCGATTACACGTTCGGCGGTGCGGGAAAAATTTCGGGCCCGGCAAAACTGACCAAGAGCAACTCGGGCACTTTGAATGTGTTGACGCTGAATGATTATTCCGGCGGCACGCTTATCAGCGGCGGAACGGTGAACGTGGGCAACGGCGGCACCACTGGCGCGCTCGGGTCCGGTAACATCACGAACAATGCCGTGCTGATTTTTCAGCAGCCGGACGATCGCACCGTGGCCGGCGTGTTGAGCGGCACGGGCACATTGACGCAGCAGGGCGGCGGCACGTTGACGCTCGCGGCCAACAACACTTACAGCGGGACGACCACCATCAGTTCCGGTTCGTTGCAGTTCGGGACCGGCGGCGCGAGTGGAACTCCTGGCACCGGGGCGATCGTTGATAACGGGGCGCTGATCCTCAATCGTTCCGGAACTTTTTCCCTAACGAATCCGGTCAGCGGTTCCGGCGCGCTGGTGAAATCCGGCTCCGGCACATTGACCTTACTCAATGCAAATAATTATCTCGGCGATACGGCCATCAGCAATGGCACGGTCAAGTTGGGCGCGGCGGAAAAAATTCCGGATGCCAGCACCGTTCCTGGTTCGATCGGTGGAGTGATTCTCAACGGCGCTCTGGATTTGAACGGCTTCAACGAGACCGTCAATTTCGTTTCGGGCAGCACGGGCGTGCTCACCAACAGTGCGGCGAGCGGCACGAATACGCTTTACGTCGGTAATGATTCTGGCGGCAATGGAACTTTTAACGGTGCGATCGCGGAAAGTTCGACTGGAAAAATTTCTCTCGTGAAACAAGGTGCGAGCACCCAGACGATTTATCCTGGCAACAACTATAGCGGCGGAACTATTCTGAGCAACGGCGTGCTGGCGGGTGTGAGTCTCAACAACGGTTCGGCCAACAACGCGTTGCTCGGCTCCGGGTCGGTGACGTTCTACGGCGGCACGTTGCAGTTGAGCGGCAATAGCGGCGGCGGCAATTCAGCACCGGGCTTCGGCACGTTTGCGAATCCAATTTTCGTGCCGACGAATCAGATCGGCACGCTACGTCTGCCTTCGCGCGGCGCGTTCAACAGCACGGTGACCGGCAGCGGCACGCTGAACGTGGCGACGCGCTACATCCGCAGCGACTTTGGCGGTAACTGGCCGGCGTTCAACGGCACGTTGAATATTTCCACCACGAGCGGCACGGAAGATTTGCGCGTGAACACGGCGGCGGGTTTTCCGAATGCGAAAGTGCATCTGGCGAGCGGAGTCAATTTTTACAATCTCATCGCTGGAGCAATCATTCCCATCGGCGAATTGTCCGGTGATGCCGGGAGTTCCTTGCAGCTCGGACCCACCGGCACCGGCGGAGCGCAACCCGCGACGTGGCGCGTGGGCTTGTTGAACACCACGACGAACTTTGACGGCACAATCACCGACAGCACCGGCATCATCAAGGATGGCACGGGTGCTTGGATTCTGACCGGAGCCAACACGTATTCCGGCGTGACCGCTGTGACCAACGGCACGCTGGTGTTGGCCAACGATTCCGCCGCCAGCCCGAACACTTCCGCGTTCGATTTGCGCAGCAGCAGCGCGGTGCTGGATGTCTCCGCGCTCACGGCGGGCAAGTTGAATGTCGGTGCAGGCCAGACCTTGAAGGGCAGCGGCACCGTGCTCGGCAGCGTGAATATTTCCGGCACGTTGAGTCCGGGAAATGGCATCGGCACTTTGACGGTGACGAACATCGTGACGCTCTCTGGCACGGCGGTTTTTGAGATCAACCGCACCAATTCGCCTGCGACCAACGACACGCTCGTGGCGGCGTCTGTGATCGCAGGCGGCACGCTTGTGGTCACCAATCTCGGCCCCGATCTGATCACCGGCAGCCGGTTCCAACTGTTCAGCGTTCCCGTCAGCGGCAGTTTTGCGACGGTGACTCTGCCCGAGACGAATGCGACCGGGTCGATCAGTTACGTTTGGACGAACAAGCTGGCGATTGACGGGAGTGTTCAATTACTCTCTGGCTTCAATCCGGTGAATACTGCGCCGACCAATCTGGTTTCGACCTTTCAAAACGGCGTGCTGACGTTGAGTTGGCCGGCCGATCACACCGGCTGGCGGTTGCAGGTGCAGACGAATACCACGGGCAGCGGCTTGGGCACGAATTGGGTGACGGTTCCTAATTCAAACTTGGTCAACAGCAACAGCATCACCGTAAACCCGGCGGCAGGCGCGGTGTTTTATCGGTTGGTGTATCCGTAAAATTATTAATGGCGGCGGGTGTGGAGTCATCCCCCCCACCGCCTCATGAATCATGCAGGAAAAAACAAATCATCCGTTCACCCTTTCATTTCTGAAACGCGGATTGAAACGCGGTATCGCGATGTTCCTTTGGATTTTGGCCTTGTCCAATCTGGCCACGCCGCATGCATTACGTGGTGAGACTTCTTCGCCGCCGAAATATAACGTGCTGTTCATCATTTCCGACGACATGCGCGCGGAGCCGGAATCGTTTGGCGGCAAAGCCAAGACGCCGAACATCGACGCGCTCGCCCGCAGTGGGGTCCGCTTCGAGCGCGGCTACGCGCAATACCCGCTGTGCTGTCCGTCGCGTTCGTCCATGCTCACCGGCCACGCGCCGACGCACACGGGCGTTTTCGGCAACCGCACCTGGGTCGGCGATTTGCATCCGGAATACACGACGCTGCCGCGCTGGTTCAAAGATCACGGTTACATCACCGCCCGCTCTGGAAAAATCTTTCACGACGGCATTGATGACACTGACGCGTGGAACGATGGCGGCGAAGCCCGCTGGCTCGCCGGAATCGGAAGCGAAACGAACACTTCAAAAAAAGCACGGCTTGCCAAGGAGCGTCACCCCGCGCGTGTCACCGCCATCGGCCTGACCAATGGCGTGGTGCAATCGGCGGAGGGGGTGCCCGAAGTCGAGTTGCGCAACCGCGATACCGGCCAAAACGAGAAGCGCTCCGACAGTTGGATCGTGCTCGCGGGCAATGGCGAAACCGACCACGACTATCGTGTTGCCAACAAGACTATTGAGCAGTTGGAAAGATATCAGCATACCAATTTTTTCATCGCCTGCGGTTTTGCCAAACCGCACAGCCCGCCAAGCGCGCCGCAAAGCTGCTATGATTTGTATCCGCTGGATCAGATCCAGTTGCCGGTGAATTTCGCGCCGCGTCCCACGGTCCCGGAGGGTTTCCCCAAACTTTCCATCCGCCCGAAAAATGCCGACCTTTTCATCGGTCGCGACGCGACGACGAACGCGGCGAAAGAAGTTATCCGCGCTTATCTCGCCTCTTGCTCGTATGTGGATCAAAATATCGGTCGCGTGCTCGCGGAACTTGATCGCTTGAATCTGCGCACCAATACCATCGTCGTATTCTGGGGCGATCATGGTTATCAACTCGGTGAGCGCGGCAAATGGTCCAAGGCCGGATCGTTGTTTGAGCAGGGCGCGCGCGTGCCGTTTATCATTCGCCTGCCGGATGCCAAAGGCAATGGCCAGGCCAGCGCGCGCGTGGTGGAGACTTTGGATTTTTACCCGACTCTGGCGCAGTTGTGCGGCTTGCCCTTGCCGGAGGGGCTGGAAGGTCGCAGCCTAGCGCCGCTGCTCCAGAACCCGCAGGCCGAGTGGAATCATCCGGCCTTCACTGTCTGGAGCGAGAACGGCAAAACCCTGCAAGGCATCGGCGTGCGCAACGAGCGTTGGCGTTACACGGAATTTGAGGACGGCACGGCGATGTTATTCGATGAAGTGAACGATCCGTTGGAACTCAAAAATGTCGTTGATGAGCCTTCTAACCAAACCACTCGCCGTGAACTTTCGGTGCTGGTTCGCAACTATGGAAACTTCTCGCGGAAAGAAGGCCCAGCCAAAGGGGAATGAATCGCTCGATGGTCTCATGGATTAGCAGAGAACGACGATTGAGTTTTTACCGTTCTCAGTTCCCTTCGTTTTTTTTTGCCATTGGTTTGGCCGCCGGACTGTTGAGCCCGATGTCGCCGTCGGCCCGCGCCGAGGTGCCCGATAAAACAAATGGGCTGGTGACGGCCGTAGAAAAATCATTTTACCCGGACGAGAAAAAAGTTTTCGCGGAATACGCCGGCTCGGAAAGTTGCCGGGAATGTCACGCGGCGGAATATGCGCTGTGGAAAGATTCCAATCACGGACAGGCCGAGCGCTTCGTGCAACCATCGCGCGATCGGAAATCGTTCGATCCGACGCAGACCTTCAAGCACGGCACGCAAACTTCGACGGCGAGCTGGAGCAACGGCGTTGCCCGCGTGACGTCCATAGGGCTTTCGCGCAAGCCGGAGATGCACACCGTCGCCCGCGTGATCGGCAACGATCCGCTGCTGCAATATCTGGTTCCTTTTCCCGGCGGACGTTTTCAAATCCTGGAGGCGTCCTACGATCCGCATTCCAACCAGTGGTTCAACGCCTACGGCAACGACGACCGTCAGCCGGGGGAGTGGGGACATTGGACGGGGCGCGGCATGAACTGGAATTCCATGTGCGCCGAATGTCACAACACGCGGCTGCGAAAAAATTATGACGAGACGACCGACACGTATCACACCGCGATGGCCGAGATGACCGTCGGTTGCGAGGCGTGTCACGGGCCGCTGAAGGCGCACAACGAGTGGCAGAAACAATACGGCAAGTCCGGTAAGGCCGATCCCACCTTGAAAAAACTTTCGCGGCAGCAAACGGTGGATAATTGCGCGTTCTGTCATTCGTTGCGCTCGGGGCTTACCGGTGATTTCAAGCCGGGCGATGATTTTTCCGAGCATGCGCAGTTGCTGATGGTGGATGCGAGCGAGCGTTACTATGCCGACGGCCAGATTCGCGGCGAGGATTACGAATACGCGTCGTTCTTGAGCAGCCGGATGCACGCGCGCGGCGTTTACTGTCTCGACTGCCACAATCCGCATTCTTACAAAACCATTTTGCCGGGCAACTGGCTTTGCCTGCGTTGTCATAGCGTCGGCAGCAAGGTCGCGCCGGAGATCAATCCCGTGACGCACAGCCGCCACAAAGTTTTCGGCTTCGACACGAACGGCACGCCGCTGACCGTGGATTTGACGAAATACAATTCCAAGACTGTGAAGGAATCCGGCGGCGAGTGCGTGAACTGTCACATGCCGCAGACGCCATACATGCAGCGCCACTGGCGGCATGATCATGGATTCACTAGTCCCGATCCGTTGCTGACCAAACAACTTGGGATTCCCAACGCTTGCAACCGTTGCCATCAGGACAAGGACGCCGACTGGTCACTTAAATTCTGCGATGAATGGTATGGCAAAAAAATGGAACGACCGGCCCGGCAACGCGCGCAAATCATCGCGGCGGTTCAACAGGGCGAGCCGACGGCGGTTAACGGCTTGCTCGCGTTGTTGCCGAAGGAGGATTTGCCCTACTGGCGCGCGGTGGAAATGGATCTGCTTGCCCCGTGGTCCGCGCAGCCGGAAGTGACGGCCGTGATGTTGACCGGATTGGAATATACCAACACGCTCGTTCGCGCCGCCGCCGCCCGCGCATTGGAAGGTGCACTAGCCGTCGGCGCACCAGAAGTCGCGAATGCGTTGCAGAAATCCTTGAACGATCCGGCCCGCAACGTCCGCATCGCCGCCGCCTGGTCGCAGCGCGCAACACTGGATACAAATTCTCCCGCCGAAGTGGAATTGAATCATTACCTCGACCTGAACGCCGACCAGCCGCTCGGTCAGTTGAGCAAAGGAAATTTTGCCTTCGCGCAAAACGATTTGCCGTCCGCCGCCGAACATTTTCAAAAGGCGGTTGACTGGGATCCGTATTCCCCGCCTTTCCACCAAAGTCTCGCCGTCGTTCTCAGCGCGTTGAATCGTCCGGCTGATGCGGTGAAAACTTTGGAACAGGCCGTGCAGTTGAGTCCGGGCGATGCTGAATCTCACTATCAACTCGGACTCGCTTACAACGAGATCGGTGACGTGACGAATGCTGTCGCGCAACTCGCCGCTACTGTCAAACTTGAGCCGCGTCATGTTCTCGCCTGGTATAATCTCGGACTGGCGCAAAACCTTTTGGGCCGGCCCGAAGCCGCGCTCGCCGCGCTTCGGCAAGCGGAAAAAATCGCACCCACCGAAGCGCGGATTCCCTACGCCGCTGCAACCATTCTTGCCCGTTTGGGAAATACCGAGGAAGCCATCGGAGCGTTGCAACGCGTCTTGACCCATGATCCCTCTCACGCCGAAGCGCGGCAGTTGCTCGGCATCTTGCGACTAAAATTTCCGACAGGCGGAACCAACCAACCCACGCAAATTAAAAATTGAGTCCTGCCGTGAGGCTGCATTTTTGTTTCACACGTTGGGAAGTTTTTGACCCGCCATCGCAGCGTTGCCACAATGCTCGCCGCCGAATCATGTCGCCAATCCAATTCAATTTTCGCTCCCATGCCTAAACCAGCCAACCAGCTTTCCGCCTTTTCCGAATCGGTCATCCGCGGCATGACGCGTCTGGCCAACCAGCACAATGCCATCAACCTCGCGCAGGGTTTTCCTGATTTCAATCCGCCGGAGGAATTGCTGCTCGCGCTGGAACAAGCCACGCGCGGGCCGTTCCATCAATACGCCGTGACCTGGGGCGCGCCAAGGTTTCGTCAGGCGCTGGCCCGCAAGATTTCGCGTTTCACCGGACTGTCGGTGGATCCCGATCAACACCTCGTCGTCACCTGCGGCAGCACGGAGGCGATGATGTGCGCGATGATGACGGCCTGCAATCCGGGGGACAAGGTGATCGTGTTCTCGCCGTTCTACGAAAACTATGCCGCCGATGCGATACTCTCAGGGGCGGAACCGATCTACGTTCCGCTGCGAGCGCCGGATTTTCGATATGACGCTGATGAACTGGCGCGCGCTTTCGCCCAGAAACCCAAAGCCATCATCGTTTGCAATCCATCCAATCCGACCGGCAAAGTTTTTACGCGGGCCGAACTTTTGGAGATTCTCGCGCTAGCCGAACGGCACGATGCGTTTGTGATCATGGACGAGCCTTACGAGCACATCGTTTATTCACCTCATGAACACGTCTATGCGGCTGCGTTACCGGGGGCATTTGATCGCGTCATCACCTGCAACTCGCTCTCCAAGACGTATTCCATCACCGGTTGGCGTTTGGGATATGTTCATGCCTCGCCAGCGATCATCGCGCAGGCGCGCAAGGTGCATGACTTCCTGACGGTGGGTGCGGCGGCGCCGTTGCAAGAAGCGGCGGTCGCCGGTCTGGAATTGCCGGATGCCTACTACGAAGGGCTGAAGAAATTATATTCGGCGAAGCGCGAGCTGTTTCTCGGTTTCCTGCGCGAAACCGGATTGCCGTTCACCGAGCCGCAAGGCGCCTATTATGTGCTGCTGGATATTTCATCGCTGGGTTTTGCCAGCGACACCGTAGCGGCGGAATGGTTCGTGCGTGAAGTCGGCGTGGCGGGCGTGCCAGGCTCCAGTTTCTTTCGCGAACCGGAAAACCGTTTCATCCGTTTTCATTTTGCGAAGAAGGAGGAAACGCTCCGCGCGGCCGGCGAACGTTTGAAAAAGCTTGCGGACTCGGCGTGGCGGGCGGCTCATCAACCGACAAAATTCATCCAAGCAAATTAGGTTGTTATTTTGACCGACTTCTCAAATGTTCAACGAACGGCTGCGCCGGCAAAAATGTTATGAGCCCCGAGCATCGTGATGGAATTGAGAGTTATATCGGCAACACTCCGTTGATCCGGTTGCGACGGCTGTCCGAATTGACCGGGTCCGAGATTTTCGCCAAGGCGGAGTTCATGAATCCCGGCGGTTCGGTGAAAGCTCGCGCCGCGCTGAGCATCATCTCGGATGCCGAAGCCCGCGGCGTATTGAAACCCGGAACCACGATGGTTGTCGGGACGGCGGGGAACACGGGCATCGGTCTGACGTTGCTTGGGAACGCCCGTGGCTATCGCACCGTGATCGTCATTCCCGCGACGCAGTCAGCCGAGAAAGTCACACTGCTCCGCGCCCTTGGTGCCGAAGTGAATATCGTTCCCGACAAACCGGCGACTGATCCGGGGCATTTCAATCGGGTGGCCGAACAACTGGCGATTCAAAATGGTTGGTTCTGGGTCAATCAATTTGACAACACGGCCAATCGCCTCGCGCATTACCGCACCACCGGCCCGGAAATCTGGCGCCAAACTAACGGCGGAATCACGGCGTTTGTCTCCGCCGTCGGCACGGGCGGAACCCTCGCGGGCAACAGTCTCTATCTCAAAGAGCGTAATCCCAAAATCAAGATCGCCTGCGCCGATCCGCATGGCGCAGCGATGTGGTCATGGTTCACCCGCAGCGAACTAAAAAACTCTGACGGCGATTCGGTTGCCGAGGGGATCGGCCAGACTCGCGTCACAAAAAATCTGGAGGGCATCGCCGTGGATCAGGCCTATCGCATCAACGATCAATCCGCGATCACCATCATCTACCAACTGCTGCGTGAAGAAGGATTGTTTCTGGGATTATCGTCGGGCATCAATTTGGCCGGAGCCGTTCGCTACTCGCAGCAACATGGCTCAGGGCAGACCATCGTCACTATCCTCTGCGATTCGGGCCTGAAATATCAGTCCAAACTCTACAACCCGGAATGGCTTCGTGAGCACGGCTTGAAGTCCGATTTGCCGCTGGAAACTGTTTTTCAAGGGGATGTTTCCTGATGTTCCGTCGGTTTCACACCTCATTAGATCGGTAAGCCAATTTAACGAACACTCAAGAAGACTGTATGCTTTATGATTTCAAGGATGAAATCGTTTTTGTGTCGCGAACTTCACCTGCTTAAGGGCATCCGCTCCACTTCGGTCTTCGCGTCCCACTCGTCGAATTAAAGATTTCTGCCATCCACCTCCACCTCGCCGCGTTGGAAATTCGCCGGCTCGGAATACAGAGCGTTTTCGGCGGGAACAGTTCGCGGCCACAGTCGAGGTTCACAACCATGCGGTAGCTGTCCTGATGGCCGCAGTAAAATTCTGCGATGCGCCTGACGACGGATTCTTGCAAGCCATAAGACGCATCGGCCGGCAACCAACCCCACGGCGCGACATAGGTTTCCGACCAGTCGTGCATCCCCCTGTTGTCGCCGGGTCTGAGTTCGTAGCCGCTCTGCCAGCGCGCCGCGCCATAAAACCTTTCTTGGCGAAATAAGAAATGATGCAGTATTCATCCTCAGCGTTCCACGGGATGTTGTCGCTGACCAAGCGAAAAATTTTCCGCGCCTTCGTGAGCGTGTTTGTTTCGCTGCCGATGATTTCTTTCACCTGTTGCCGAATCTCTGGCGTGAACACGATGTGTGGCGGACGCTCGCCGAGATTAGTGCCATTCCAAGCTGAAGATATTTATCACCCCTTAAATCACTTGCAGTTTACTTGCACTTTTTCGCAAATAATTAATTATCAATGGAGCGGGTGAAGGGAATCGACCCTCGTTTCATTGAAAACTGTGTAAAAGCCAACAGACTACTCTGGTGTTGGGTTTGAGTCCTTTGGAAATGGGGAATCCAAGCGCAGAAGCTGCGTCAAAATCTGCCAGTGATTTTCAGTGGGGTAAACATGGCCATGTTCCCACTTTCGCACTGTCCGTGTTGAAACTCCCGCCATTTGAGCCACTTCTTGTTGGGAAAGGTCGGCCTTGATGCGTGCCAAGTGAACCTGGTCACCCACGGTTTTGACATTGACTGGAATCAGCTTTCGAGGGCTAAATCTCTGTGGTGAAAAGCCAGTTTCAACGACCACAGTTCTCTGTGCAATACCCAACAGCTGACCCAACCGCCGTTGGCGCTGTCCGTTCCGCTATCGCGGTTCACGTCGCGAATCGGCGGTGGCTCAGCTTTTTTCGTTAGGCCACTTGGATTCAAGTTGCGAGTGCGACAGAATTGGTGGGTGAAATATCATCAATTAAGCACGGAGGAACGGTATGCGTTGGCGGCGTTGCGCCGGCAGAATCTGGGGATGGCGAAGCTGGCGGAACATC
>Ga0208507_1000762_pt1 | contig 19633 bp, 18 predicted proteins | sample CryBogCBH12Aug01_FD_184626 | JGI IMG/M metagenome (GOLD analysis project Ga0208507, IMG submission 184626) | Freshwater microbial communities from Crystal Bog, Wisconsin, USA - CBH12Aug09.1 (SPAdes) (version 2) | ecosystem: Environmental > Aquatic > Freshwater > Lake | place: Crystal Bog... | reverse complement strand
TTCTGCGAATCTCAGTCCAGTCGTTCATATTGCGATACATGCTTCATGGTTAATGAAGATGCCGCACTTTTGAACCGCCGCGTCACACACATGACCCCCCCGCCGCACTTTTCAGCCGCCGTTTACAAATCGGTGCTCCAACGGCTTTGGCCGACGACGTAATTCAAACCATTCGGGAAATCGAACGGAAACTCGAAGAACTTATCCCAGACAGGACTTGGCGCGGTTGGGCTGGGGCCTACATCGCCCACATTGTAGTCGTCGCCGTGCCGGAACTTGTCGGACTTGCGGTTCGGATAACCGATTTCAAAAACCGTCGGCCCCACACGCGATGGCGTCCAAGTCACCGTTCCTAAATTATTCGTCGCCCCGCCCGTGACCGTTACCGCAAACGGCGTCGCCGGCACATTGAACAAAATCGGCGGGCTGCCACCGGTTTGATTTTGCGACAGGAAAGTTCCCGCCGCGCCGGGACCAAAGGCATACAAGGTGTAATTATTTGTGGCGACGACATTGGGGATGGTGAAATTTCCATTGGCATCCGTCTTGACCCAGAAATGCAACGGCTTCGCCCATTGCTGGAAATCGTAGTTGTTGACCACGGTGAAGGGCTGGCGGACCACGCCCACCCACAAGTTCGACGCGGATGCGTTGGGATTGCCGCTGTCGTTGATGACGATTTTTCCCGTGACGGTGCCACGTTGCGATGCCGATGCGTAAACCGGATTGCTGAACCAACTGTAAGGCCACGCGGAAACTTCCGCCGCCGCCTGCGCCTGCGCATCGGCAAAGAGCGCGCGGGAAGTTTGCACGGGATCGATGAGGGAATTCGTGACGTTGTTGAAATAAATAAAATATGGGCCGGAGGCGCGCGACCAGATTTCACCGTTGCCATAACTGTTGTCCAACGAAAAGGAATGGCTGCCGCCGATCATGTTCACCATCGGCGCGTCGGTGAGATCGGCGTTCAACGGCCCGCCGGCATCGTATTCGGAACTGGCCTTGATGTGCCAGATGCCGATGTTTTGCCCGACCACGCCGGCGGCGGCATCGCTGACGCTGCTCCAGCCCCAAACCCGCAGCGAAATCAAATCCGTGATGCCTTTGTATTTGTCGTCGTAGATTCCCTGCCGGATGCCGGTGGTCACCAGTGAATTCTCTCCCGGCGAATAAAACGCGGGAGTGTGGCCTTCGCCGAGGCCGATTTCCCAATCCCGCGCGGCGTCCACGCTCTCCCAGTTGAAGATCGGCGCGAAGTAAATATTGTCGCGCATCTCGCCGGTGCCTTGCGGGCCGTCCTGCGCGCGATGGCTCCAGATCGGCGTCACATAAAATCCCGGCGAACCGCGCGTCATGGAAAAATGAATGTCCACCGTGCCGTTGGTGGCGGAATCGCTGAACAAATCCACCTCGGCATAACTGCCAGTGTTCGCGGCCAACGTGTAGGTGAAACTGCCCGAACCGAAACCACCGAATTCCCAGTAGAACGTGCCGCCGTTCTTGCCGCCGGCAAGCACCTGGTTCGTCACCGTGGTGCCGCTGTTGTTGTAGGCATAGTAAATCTGGTTGATGGTTGCGCTGGCCTTGGTGATGACGATGGAAATCACGCCGTTGGCCATCGTGACTGTGCCATTGCCGTTGTCCGTCACGGTGACATTCGGCCCCGTGCCGTTGCCACCGCCGGGGATGTTGGCGTAAGCCGGCGTGTTGAGAACCGAGCTGCACCACCACATCAGCAAGATGCCGGCGAACGAAAATGCCTTTTTCATCAACAAAATGACAACGCGTCGAAAAGTTAAAGTGGCTGTAACGCTTGGTTTCATGATGTTCATTTCATAAATGACGCAGTGTGGGACATTTGTTAATATTCCGTGTTCTTCCAAATTTGCGACAAAAAAAGCAATTTTTCGATATTCTCGCACAGCTATAATACTAGCCTTGGCCATGGCGCTGAAACCACGCCGTCCAACCGCTGGCCTCGTGCCTCACTCCGATCGCGGCGATGAGCCGTCCTGATTTTGACATGAAGCCGGAGCCGACACCAGAACCGGCGCGGTTTCGCACTCTGCAAATTTAACCCAATTGTCACGGGCAGCGGCGGGACGGTCTGATAATTTCTTGGGCTTGTGATGGAACCACTTTTCGCTAAATTAAACAACCGCGCGCGGCGCGAACCATGAAAACTTTTGCCGAAATGAATTTTCCGGGCCGGCTCATCGCTGTCGAGGGTCTCGACGGGTCGGGCAAGTCCACGCAGATTTACCTGCTCAAGCGCTGGCTCGAAGCCGAGGGCATCAAGGTTTATTTCAGCGAGTGGAATTCTTCCGAGCTGGTCAAGTCCGCGACGAGCAAGGGCAAAAAGCGCGAGCTGCTCACGCCGACGACGTTCAGCCTGATTCACGCAACGGATTTTGCCGACCGCTACGAACGGCATCTCGTGCCGCTGTTGCGCGCCGGATATATTGTGTTGTGCGACCGTTATGTTTTCACGGCGTTTGCGCGCGACGTGACGCGCGGCTGTCCGCCGGATTGGGTGCGCGGCAATTATAGTTTCGCGTGCGCGCCGGACTTGACGATGTTTTTTAAGGCGGATTTGGAAGTATCGCTGAACCGCATTTTGGAAGGCCGTCCGAAATTGAAATTTTTCGAGGCCGGCATGGACTTACGGCTTTCGACCGATCCGTATGAAAGCTTCAAAATTTTTCAGGGTCGTATTCTGGAGCAATACATGGCGATGAGCAAAGAGTTCAACTTTGTGGTCATGGACGCGAACGAGAATGTTGAAAAACAGCAGGTGCTCGTCCGCAAGCTGGTCAGCGAAAAAATTGATTTGAAAAAATTCAAGCGCCGCAGCCCGCTGCCGTTGCCGCCGTCGCTGGCCGGCGACCATCTGGAAAAAGAGGAATCGGAGGACAAAGCCGCATGAGCGCAAAAAAATCGCATAAATTTTACGGTCACGGCATTCCGCGCGTGAAACCCGAAGATCTCGGCGGCAAGCTAATTGTCGTCGAAGGCGCGGACGGTTCCGGCCGCTCCACGCAGATTGTTGAGCTGGTCAACTGGCTCGAAACCAGCGGTCGCCCGACGGTGCAAGTCGGCTTGAAGCGCTCCACGCTGGTCAGCGAGGAATTAGAAAAGGCGCAGCACGGAAATGTTTTGAGCCGCACGACGCTCTCGCTGTTTTACGCGACGGATTTTGCCGACCAGTTGGGCAACATCATTATTCCAGCGCTCAAGGCCGGTTTCATTGTGCTGGCCGACCGTTACATTTACACGTTGATGGCGCGCGATTTGGTGCGCGGCATGGATGAAAAATGGTTGAAAAATCTTTACGGCATCGCGCCGGTGCCGGACGCGGTGTTTTATCTTTCCGTGGAACCAGAAGAACTCGTCCAGCGCAATCTCTCGAAAAATGCCACGCTCGATTATTGGGAGAGTGGCATGGATTTGGGTTTGTCGCGCGAGGTGTTCGACAGCTTCCTAAAATATCAGGGCGCGATGGGCGAGGCGTTCCGCCAGCTCCAGAAAACCTACAAGTTCGAAATCGTGGACGCGAACCGTTCGGTGAGCGCGGTGAACAAGGAACTGCGGAAAAAAATCAGCGCGGTGCTGGAAGAATAATTACGGCGCGTTCGTGGCCGTGCCGGTTGCAACCGGCGCGTTCGTCCCAAACAGTGGCCGGCGAAACGGGCGTTTCACCAAATTATCAAAGGCCTGTCGTTGCGCCGGCGTGAGGGCCTCGCGAATTTCCAGCCGCGCGTCTTGCACCGCCTTGCGCACGGAATTTTGACCCTCCTCGATGATTTTCCGCACCGTCTCGTGCTGCTCCTTGGTCAGTTGCAAATCTACGTCGAGCCGCTGGAGAAAATCCTTGCTCAAGATTTCCGGAGCCTTGGCCGGCTTCCCGGCGGGCGCGTTGAAACTGCTTGAATTAGTTGCGACTGCCTGTGCGGCATTGGTGCCGGCTAGAATTACGGCAGTCCGTTTGAACGACTTTCCGTGCGGCTGCTTGACGTAATCCACCAGCATCCCACCGGTGAAAACCCCCGCGCCGAAAATCAGCACGGTCGTGATCACAATCGTCGGGATGACTTTCCAGTCGTTCACGGCGGCGAAGCGTTGTCCGGCAAATCCGCCGAGGCCAGCAGCGTGTTTTCGAAATCTTGTGACAGGTCATTCCCGCTGTCCGTAGCCGCCGGGGTGAAAAAGGAAAACGCGCCGCACACCAGCGCCAGCGCCACGCACGAAACCGCCACGCACGAAACCGCCGCGCGCCAAAACCCGCGCGCCCAAAGGATGCGCCCGGACACCGCCGCGCGTTCCGCGATGAGCGCCATGATGCGCTTCTCAAAGGCATACGGCACACGGTCGTCCGGCGGTTGCCGCCGGGCGGCCGCAGTCAATTTTTTTTGCAGTTCAGCGAGGTTCATACGCTTCAATCCTTGTGACGCGCAAGATTTGCGCGGGGTTACAAATACTTCTCCTTGGCCAGCCGCGCTAGAATTTTCCGCATTTCGCCGCGCGCACGGAAGGCGCGGACTTTCACCAGCGGCACCGACCAGCCGGTGAGCTTGGCGATTTCCTTCACGGAACGATCTTCGATTTCCAAAAGCTGAATCACCAGCCGCGCCTCCGGCGAAAGGCGTTCCAGCACGCGGTCAATGAGCATTTTTGCCGCGTCCGCATCCTCGGCGGAATTGCCCGGCTCGGCCACGAAACGCTCCAGCCAGTCCTCTTCCGGCTCGGAAATATCGCTGAAGGAAGAAATGCGGTTGCGCTGGTGGCCGCGCAAAAAATCGTAGCACGTCCGCACCGCCATCCGCATCAGCCAATGTTCAAAGGGAGCCTCGCCGCGAAAAGTCTTCAGCTTGTCGAACGCCTTGAGCCAGACTTCCTGGCAGATGTCTTGGATTTCGCTTTCGCGCCGCGCGTAACGGCGTGCCGTCGCAAACACGCGCGGGGAATATTTTGCCACAAGCGGCTCGAAGCTCGCCGCGTCGCCCTTGAGCACGGCGGCGATGAGTTCAGCTTCGGACCGTTCTTCCATGCGGACAATCCTCCCGCCTCAACGGCGCGTCAAACCGAGCAAGCCCTCAAACACGCGAGAAAATTCCGCGATGGTTTCCGCCGCCTTGTGCGGCTGTTCCAGCAGCAGCTTGAGCCGATCCGCCGGGGATTGGTCGGGACGTAGGCGAATCAGTTCCGCTGCCGCGACCACATTGGCCAGCCGACCGTTCACGTCATGGCGCATATCCCGAAGCTTCTGGTGCAAAGCCAGAATCTGCTCCTCGGTCAAAGTCACCGGACCGTTGGTTTTGTAATCGGCGGACATAACTGAATCATCGCGGAAACCGCCCAGCGAAAGCAAGCGGCTTTCCACCACGTCCTAATCCTAATCTTAATCGTAATCTTAATCCCTCGCCCGGAGGATTAAGATTAAACACCCGATTATGATTACGAAAAAAACCGTCTCACGCGTAAAAATAGCCCAGCTCGCGCAGCGACGCATAATCCTTTGCCCGCGCCGCCGTCGCACAGCCGATGATGACATGATCCACTACGTCAATTTTCAAAAGCTGCCCCGCGCGAATTAAATCGCGCGTCACCTTGATGTCCGCGTCGCTCGGCGTCGGGTCGCCACTCGGATGATTGTGAATCAAAACAATCGCCGCCGCGTTCGCCGCAATCGCCGCGCGAAAAACCTCGCGCGGATGCACCAGCAGCGTGTCCAGCGTGCCTTCGGAAATTTCCTCAACGCGGATCAACTTCTTCCGCGCGTTCAGCAGCAACACTTGAAACGCCTCCACATTTTTCAGCCGGTTTGATTCGCGCAGGAAGTTCACCACCGTCACCGGATTATCCAGCACCGGCGATTCTTCGCGGCGCTCTTGTTCCATTCTTCGCGCCAAAGCAAAAGCCGCCACCAGCGTCGCCGCCTTGTCGCGCCCGATGCCGGGAATTTTTCTGATTTCGTCCACCGATGCCAAAGCCAGCGCGTTCAACGAACCAAATTTCTGTAAAATATTTTGCGCGACCTGCACGACATTTGTGCCTTGCAAACCCGTCCGCAGCAAAATCGCAATCAGCTCCGCGTGGGTCAGCGCATCCGGCCCGCGCGCGACGAGCCGCTCGCGCGGTCTCTCGCTGGCCGGCTGATCCTTGAGGCGAAAGCTGTCGGTCATAAAAAACTTGTAAGCAAACCCGCCGCCAAATACACGCGGAAAATGTCGCGCGAAGATCGCGAAGGGGGCGAAGTAAAAAAATTTATCTAGTTATATTCGTCTTCGGTTGAAAATTCCTTCGGCCTCTTCGCGTTCTTCGCGCGACCCTCCCTTTTCAATCCGCGCCAAGTGCCAGCGTGTTTCCGCCTTCCGATGCAGCGGGTGGTGCCGTCTCGCGCAAACGCACCAACGCCGGGCGGATGAGCCGGCCTTGAAATGTCAGTCCCGGCGCAAGCGTCTCGGCGGCCACGGCGGCGGCGGACGGATTTTCCACGCCATGCGCGCGATGTTTTTGCGCGTCGAATTTTTCATCCGGCTCCGCCACAAACGGCGTCAGCCCCACGCGCCGCGCAGCATCGCGGCACGCATTTTGGAAATTAGCGATTTGCTCCGCCAGTTCCGGCTGACCCGAACGCGCGGCGGCATTATGCAGCGCAAAAATATGGTCGAGAATGCGCACGACCACCTGCAACCATTCGCCTTCGGTGCGCCGGAGTTTTTCCACTTCCAACCGCAGCGCGCTCTTTTCGCTGTCGTTGAGCTTGGCCTGAAATTCATTGAATTCGCGGATTTCCACCGCCATGCGGTCGGCGATTTCCTGCGCGGCGGTGGTGGTTTTTTCCGCGCTGCCCTTCGTCGCGTCATGCACCAGCGCCCACTGGTCGGTGGCGTTGGCAATCTGCGCGGAATATTTTTTGAGGTCGTTCAACTGTTCGGCCACCGTGCCGACGGCATTCAGCTCAATCAACTTTCCCGTCGCGCGGTATTCCAAAATGAACGGCAGACAGCCCAGCACCGCGCCAAGCACAACACAGCCGGTGGCGGCGAGAAATTCCGCCGAAGAAATTGGATGCTCGGCTTTCACCACCACGACCAGCGCCATAATGATTAAAACTGCATTGGCGGCGAGGAACGGCCACTTGGAAATCTTCCATTCAGAACTTTGGCTCATGCCGCCAGTGTCCGAAAAATGTCGCCGAAGTGCAAGCCGCCGCACCGGTTTCGGCTCGACTCCTGCCGCAAATGGAAAATCATTCCGGGGTGCGTATCTGCGTCATTTTCAATCCCGCTGCGCGCGGCAACAAGGCGCGGCGTTTCCGCAAATTTTTGAACGAGCTGTCGCAGCAGTGCGCGCTCAAGGCCACGACCGCGCCCGGCGACGCGCGGCGATTCGCGCACGCAGCGGTCGCCACCGGCTACGACATCATCGCGGCGGCGGGCGGCGACGGCACGGTGAACGAAGTGTTGAACGGCATCGGCGACGACCCGGACGGTTTTGCCAAAACCCGGCTCGGCGTGCTGCCGCTCGGCACGGTAAACGTCTTCGCCCGCGAACTGAAAATCCCGCTGAAGCTGGAAAGTGCGTGGAAGGTTTTGAAGTGCGCGCGGGAAATGAAAATTGATCTGGGCCGCGCGGAATTTTTTGAGGACGACCAACCGCAGACACGTTATTTCATGCAGCTTGGCGGGGCCGGCCTTGATGCGCGGGCGATCGAGCTGGTCAGTTGGAAGCTGAAAAAAAGCGCCGGGCCGGTCGCCTATGTCGTCGCCGGGTTTCAGGCGCTCGCGGAAAAACAGCCGCGCCTCACCGTCAGCGCGGACGGCCAGAAACTCGAAGGCGAACTCGCGCTGTTCGGCAACGGAAAATTTTACGGCGGATCGTTCCACATTTTTCCCGGCGCGCATTTGAGCAATGGCCAGTTAGATGTGTGCGTTTTTTCCCGAGTCAACGTGCCGACGATTTTAAGCCTCGCGCCCGGTTTCATCCTGCGCCAAAAATTGTCCGAACATCGCGTCCGCCGTCTGCGCGCGGAAAAATTTGAAGTGACGAGCAACCAGCCCGCCGCGTTCGAGCTGGACGGTGAATGGATCGGCCACCTGCCCGCGACCTTTTCCGTCGAACGGCAAAAACTGCGCGTCGTGGTTCCGTAAAGCGCCGCGTTTACTTCAGGGCGGAGAGTTCGAGGCCGGTGCCTTGGACGTTTTCCGTCGAGATCAGCGGGCCGTCAAAGCCGGTGACGTGGATGCCGGAAAGTTTCACGTTGGTCATGTTGGCGAGCGCGATGCCGCGCGCGCAGGTGCCGGCAATGTCCGTGAGCGTAAAGCCGTCCACCGGCCGGGCGGCAGGAATATTTTTGCCGGCGACGAGCATGGTGACATCCTGCACCCGCACGTTTTTGAAGCTGATGTTCTGCACGCGCGCCCATTTTTCCACGTCACCGGGCACGGGGTCGGAGGCGGCAATGCCTTTATTTAACAGGTCAAAACCAATGAAGGTCGGCGATTTCAGGACGGTGAGGTTTTCGCCGGAAATGTTTTCCATGTAGCCGCCGCGACCGTCGCGGCTCTTGATGAAGATGGCGTTCTGCTTGCCGGAGACAACGCAGTTTTGCAATTTCACGTTGCGGATGCCGCCGGACATTTCGGTGCCAAAACCCAGCGCGGCGTAAATGGAGCTGTGCAAACGGCAGTCGCGGATGACGACGTTTTGCGTGGGCCGCGCGAGATTTTGCGCGGCGAGGCCGCGACCGGATTTGAGCGAAATCGCGTCGTCGCCGGTGTTGATGTCGCAATGCTCGACGATCACGCCGTCGCAGGAATCCACGTCAATGCCGTCGCCATTGGCACCAACGGAACGGATGGTCAAGCCGCGCGCGAGGAGATTTTTGCAGAACAGGATGTGGATAGACCAAAGCTGCTGGTATTGCGTGGTGAAATTGTCCAGCACGGCGTTCGTGCAGCCGGTCAATTCAATCAGCACCGGGCCGCGCGGGTTGCGCAGTTTGCTCAAAACCGCCGGCGGGCCGAAAATCGCGCCGCCGCCGGTGATGGTGAGGTTCGCGGCGTTGGCGGCGGATAACAGCGCGCGGTGGCCTTCACGAAATTCGCCCTCCCAGCGGATGTTCACGAGGGGATAATCCGCGATGTCCGCGCTGCCCATCAGGCTGGCCCGCGCGGCGATTTCCAAAGTGGTGTTCGCGCCGAGGATGAGGCTGCCGGTCAAAAACGTGCCGTCGCTGACCAGCACAGAACCGCCGCCGGCGGTGGCGCAAGCATCGAGCGCCTTTTGAATCGCCGCCGTGTCTTTGGTAATGCCATCGCCCTTCGCGCCGAAATCACGCACGTCGAGCGCCGGTTTTTCAGCGGCGAAAACAGACGTGGCGACGGTGAGCGCCCCCAGCCAGGAAAGCAAACTTTTCATTGTATGGAAAAAGTCTGCGCGTGAACGCGGGCGGAGTCAAATCCGCCTTCCGCTTGCTGCCATCGCCAAAACTGGTTAGGCTCCGTCACCATTGCATGAGTGAAATTCTGGTCATCGGCCATCGAAACCCCGACACGGACGCGATTTGCTCCGCCATCGGCTACGCGGAATTCAAGCGGCGCACCGGCCTGACCGAGGCCATCGCCGCGCGCTGCGGCGACACGAACGACCGCATTGATTTTGTGCTGCACACGTTTGGCGTGCCCGCACCGAAATTTGTCGCCGACGTTTCGCCGAAGATTTCCGACGTGATGCAGCGGCGAATCTTGAGCGTGCGGCCCGACTCGACGGCGGCGGAAGCGCTGCGGCTCATGGACGAAAAAAATCTCCGCATCCTGCCCGTGATGGACACGGAACACAAATGCCGCGGCCTGCTCTCGCTGTTTAAGTTGAGCAAGTTTTTGTTCCCCGCCGTCAGCCGCCATCCCGGCCAGCAAAATTCCCGCGAAGTGCTGTCGTCGCTCGCCAGCCTCGCGCGCACGCTCGACGGCCAGCTCGTCGTCGGCGTGGACGCGGAGCGCGAGGACGAATTGATTTTGATGATCGGTGCGATGGGCTTGGAATCCTTCGCCGAGCGGCTGGAAAAATTTCCGCCGGAACAATCCTGCGTCATCGTCGGCGACCGCTGGGACATCCAGAACGTCGCCATCCGCGAAGGCGTGCGCGTGCTCATCGTCACCGGCGGCATCGAGGTCGAACCGAAAACCATCGAGGCCGCGCGCAAGAAAAACGTCAGCGTCATCACCTCGCCCCACGACACCGCCACCACCGCGTCGCTCTGCCGCGCCGCCGTCGCGGTGCGCCATGTGTTGAACGAGGAATTTCTCTGCTTCCGCGAAAACGCGCCGCTCGCCGCCGTGCGCGAGGAGGCCACGGCTTCCGGCTACCTCGTGTTTCCGGTGCTGGATGGCGAAGGCCAGACCGTCGGCATTTTGTCGAAAACGGATTTTCTCAAGACCGTCACGCGCAAATTGATTCTCGTGGATCACAACGAGCTTTCCCAGGCCGTGCAGGGCGCGGATGAAGTGGAAATCATTGAAATCATTGATCATCACCGCCTCGGTTCCATGGCGACGCAGCAGCCGATTTTGTTTCGCAACGAGCCGGTCGGTTCCACCTGCACCATTGTGGCCGATTGTTTTTTCCGGCAAGGCGTGGAGCTGCCGCGCCCCATCGCCGGCTTGCTGCTGGCGGGCGTCGTCACCGACACGCTGAACCTGACCTCGCCGACGACGACGGCGCGGGATATGGAAATTTTGAAGAAGCTCGAAGTCATTGCGCAGGTCAACGCCCGCGAGTTCACGGAAAAACTGTTTGCCAGCGGCTCGCTGCTCACGCTCAAACCCGCGCCGCAGGCCATCACCACCGACTGCAAGGAATACGCCGAAGCCGGCGTCAAGTTCAGCGTCGCGCAGATTGAGGAGATTGGGTTTGAACAATTCTGGAAGCGCAAGGAGGAGATTTTGGGCGCGCTGGAAAGCTACCGCGCCAGCCGCGCGTATCTGTTTTCCACGCTGCTCGTCACGGATGTCACCACGCAAAGCTCGCTGCTGCTGGTCGTCGGCGATGAGAAATTCATCAAGCGCATTGACCATCCGCGGCTGGAGCCGGGCATCTACGAACTGCGCGATGTCGTCTCCCGCAAGAAACAACTGCTGCCGTATCTCACGCATTGTCTGCGCGAGAAGGAAAAAGGCGTGAAAGGCTGATTCTCCCAGCGGGCTTGCCTGACCAGCGCCCGGCGCGGCTTCAGAAAATTTAATGGGTTGCTTAATCGCCCATTAAAACTTTCGCCCCCGCGAATCCGTTCTGGCTATTCGTTTTCAATCCGACTAAAAGATTAGTGCGGCCACGGGAAAGGCCGTGGCTCCCCGCAAATTCCCCTACGGATAAAACAAAAAAACAACATGGCCACTCCGCTTCGTTACGACATGATTCTGCCCAACGGCGAACCTTTGCGCTGGGACACACCCGGCGCTCGCTGGGGCGGAACGGTTGAAGAAGTGATGGCCGCCATCGCCGCACAACCAAATCAAAATAAAACTATGAGCTCCCAAAACGTCATCAGCGCCGCGCTCACCGCGCAGGCCGTCACCAACATCACCACCGCCATCGCCACCATCCGCACGAACCTCCCGTTCCTGCTGAACCTCACCGACGCCCAGCGCAAATCCCTCCGCAGTATCACCGAAGCCAGTCAGGGCATCGCCCAGGCCACCATCAACTTCGTCGCCCAGCATCCCGAAGCGTTGCCCGCCACCTTCAACACCGCCGAGTTCAACAAGGACGCCGCCCTGCTCGCGCCCCTCCAACAAGTCGCCTCCCTCATCGCCAGCCTGAACACCGACACCGACGACACCCTCCGCGCTTTGCACAGCGATCTCTACGCCGAAACCCTCGATGTTTACGCCTTTGCCAAAGCCGCCAACCGCGCCGGCGCTTACGACGACTACATCAACACCATCAAAACCCGCTTCGCCACCGGCCCGCGACACAAAACCACCGCCGCCGCCAAGACCACCCCTTGAAGTCAACCGCCAGAAAGTGTCTCATTTTTGGATGGAGTCAGGAAAAAGGTGAGTTGAGTCAGCTTTTTCCTGAGTTAAGTCAGCTTTTAGGTGAGTCAACTCACCTTTCGGGTGGGTTGAGTCAGCAAATTGATGAGTCGAGTCACCTTTTTCCTGAGTCGAGTCACCTTTGGGGTGGGTTGACTCGGCTTTTAGGTGCGTTCAGTCAGCTTGGGGATGAATCAAGTCAGGTGAAAGCTGACTCAACCCGGCTTAAACCTGACTCCGTCCACGCCGGCGGCGAACCGGTTCCGGGCGCGGGCGGGCGCAAAACAGGCTGGACAACGATTTACGTCCAGCCCAACCTCCAATTCATGAAAACTGATAGGCCACAAATCCTGAGGCCTAATTATTGTTAGGCCACTTCGCGCTTTTGAGATTTATGAGAGACATTGCCAAACAGCCGCCGTTTGGGATTGCTGGTCTTGCGTGTCTGGCTTGCGTAGCGATTATTCATTACGCCACCGAGCCATTGCTTTCACATTTATTTGTTTGGTGGGGCAGACTTTTGATTTACTTGGGCGTTCCGATAGCTGCGGCTTTCGCGATTCTTTATCACAGTTCTTGGCATCGCGAGTTTTCAAGAGCGAGACGCACCGTTGTTATCGGCATTTCGTCTTGCATAGTTTTCGTGGTGACTTTATTGGTTGTCGGGCTGGCATTATTCATGTTGTTATTCTTTGTGTCGGGGCCGCCTAGCACATCTCATATCCCGAATGAATTTGGCTGGGATCGGTTTCATTTTTGATGAGTTATGATTGACCAGTGGCCTAACAAGCTGATAGGCTGCAAACTTCCCCGGTAAGTTATTCACGCGGCCCGCACGGCCTGAATAAAGGCGCGCACTTTCGCCGCATCTTTTTTTCCGGGCGCGGCTTCCACGCCGCTGGAAACATCCACCGCAAACGGTCGCACCTGCCGCACGGCGTCGCCCACGTTGGCCGGCGTCAAGCCGCCGGCGAGAAAAATCGGTTTGCCAAATTGCTGCGCGGCCAGCGCCAGCTCCCAGTTGAATTTTTCGCCGGTGCCGCCGAGTCCGGCTTGGGAATACGCATCCAGCAGAAAGGCGTCGGTGTGGAATTGCTCCAAGGTGGCCAGGCTTTCCGCGTCGCGCACGCGCAGGGCTTTCAGGCTCATCACGCCAAACTGCGTGCAGAAAGCCGAATCCTCGTCGCCGTGGAATTGCAGCAGGCTCAAGCCACACGCGGCGATGGCTGCCAGCACCTGCGCCTCGGTCGGATTCACAAACACGCCCACGCGGAGCACGAACGGCGGCAGCGCGCGGGCAATTTCCGCCGCTTGCGCCAGCGTGACGTGGCGCGGGCTGCCGTCGTAAAACATCAGCCCAATCATGTCCGCGCCCGCCTCGGCAGCGACCCGCGCATCGGCGACGCTCGTGACGCCGCATATTTTTACCTGCGTTTTCATTTACGATTTACGATTTACGATTTACGATTGGCTTCGTTTTGAACAACCCGCGTAAATCGTAAATCGTAAATCGTAAATCGTAAATTGCCAATGCCGCGCACGATTTATCTCGATTACAACGCCACCTCGCCGCTCGACCCGGCGGTGCGCGACGCGATGCTGCCCTTTCTCACCGAGACTTGGGGCAATCCTTCGAGCGTGCATCACGTCGGGCGCAAGGCGCGCGCGCTGCTGGACGAGGCGCGGGAACGCGCGGCCACTTTTCTCGGCGCGAAACCGAGTGAAATCATTTTCACCAGCGGCGGCACGGAAGCCAATAATCTCGCCATCTTCGGCACGGCCCGCGCGCTCAAGGCGAAGGGCAAACATCTCATCACCTCGGCCATCGAGCATCACGCCGGGCTGCAATGTTTCGATTATCTGGAAAAAAACGAGGGTTTTACCGTCACGCGGCTGCCGGTGGACGCGGCGGGCCGCGTGGCGGTGGCGGATTTTGAAAAGGCAATTCGCCCCGACACGGTTTTCGCTTCCGTGATGGCGGCGAACAATGAAATCGGCACGCTGCAGCCGGTCGCGGAAATCGGCGCGCGGTGTCGCGAGCGCGGCATCATCTTTCACACGGATGCGGTGCAGTGGTTCGGCAAGGAGCCGTTTGAAAACCTCGGCCAGTTCAACGCGAATCTCGTTTCCATCTGTGCGCACAAATTCCACGGACCGAAAGGCGCGGGTCTGCTTTACATCCAATCGCCGCTGCATCCGGACCCGATTTTGTTCGGCGGCGGCCATGAAAACGAACGCCGCGCCGGCACGGAAAATCTGCCGGCCATCATCGGTTTGGTCGCGGCTCTGGAAAAATTTGTGAAGCCGCCGGTTTTTGACCAAGCAAAAATCCAACCGCTCGCGCGAAAACTCTTGGCGGCGATTGAAATGATTCCCGGCTGTGAACTGGTCAGCCCGCGCGAACTTTCCCTAGCCAACACCGTTGCATTTGTCGTGCGCGGGGCGGACGGCATCGCGCTGCTGGCGGGGTTGGACATGGAAGGCATTTGCGCGTCGAGCGGTTCGGCATGCGCGGCGGGGTCGCTGGAGCCGAGCCATGTGATTGTAGCCACGGGCCGCCAATCGGCGTCCAATTCCCTCGTGCGTTTTTCGCTGGGCCGGGATTCGACGGCGGCGGAAATTGATTTGGTCATTGCCGTTTTGCCGGCAGTCATCCGCCGCGCACAACTCGCGGGAAAAGCTGGCAGCCGTTTGTGAATGGGTTGTGGATAATGCCAGTAACTTTTACTTTTTAATTTTTCTGGCTCGTATAGCTTGAGTTGGTCGCACTTAAAAACGTAAGCTTTGGCCGGTGATGATTAAGCCGATGCGAGTTGTTCGGCTTGTTCACAGCCCTTAATAAGAATAGAATTTTTAAAAGAAGACAGAATATTATATCGCGCATGAACCTCACGATCACCAAAGAACAAATCATCGCCGGGCTGCAAGCCGTGCAAAACGTCGTCAGCACCCGCACTACGCTGCCCATCCTGTCCAACGTCCTCCTGCGCGCCGAAGGCAGCCATTTGGAATTCACCGCGACCGACCTCGACGTGACCGTCGCTTGCAAAGTTGAGGCCAAGGTCAGCAAGCCAGGCGCGACCACGCTGCCGGTGAAAAAGCTTTTCGGCATCGTGCGCGAACTCCATGGCGAAATTGAAATTGAAGTGGACGAAAAAAATGTTGCCAGCATCCGCAGCGGCTCGTCCTTCTTCAAAATCCACGGCCTCGCCGCCGATGAATTTCCGCCGCTCCCGAAATTCAAGGATGACCAGAAGATTGCCCAGCCGCAGGAAAACATCCGCGCGATGATTCGCAAGACCAGCTTTGCCGTTTCCACCGACGAATCCCGCTACGTCCTCAACGGCATTTTCATGAGCCTCAAGGATGGCAAGATGACGCTGGTCGCCACCGACGGCCGCCGGCTTGCGCTGGTGGACGAGGAAGTGGACATCGCCGAGAAAAGCGCCGGCGAATTCATCGTGCCCGCCAAGGCCATCAACGAACTCAACCGTTTGCTGCAAGACAAAGGCGAGGTGGAAATCAAGTTCGGCGAAAACCAGGCCTCCTTTGCGCTCAAAAACGAAACGGGCTTTTCCGTGCTGCTCATCACGAAATTGATTGAAGGAAATTATCCAAATTACCGTCAGGTCATTCCCGGCGAAGCCAAGGAACGCATCGCCGTTGCGCGCGAGGAACTCATGCAAGCCCTGCGCCGCGCCGAAATCATGACCAGCGAAAAGGCCAACTCCGTCAAGCTCGCCTTCGGCAAGAACGTCCTGACCATCACCGCGAACTCCCCCGAAGTCGGCGAGGCGCGCGAGACGATGGCTATCAATTACAAAGGCAAGGAACTCGCCATCGCCTTCAATCCGCGCTACCTCATTGATCCGCTCAATGCGCTGACCGAGGACGAAGTCTTCATCGAGCTGATTGACGAGCTTAGCCCCGGCGTCATCAAGATCAACGGGCCGTTCCTCTACGTTGTGATGCCGATGCGGTTGAACTGAAAAAATTTCATCCCTCCCAGAGGCTGGTGCAAACCAGCCTCTTTTTTTTATGGGCAAAATTCGCCGACACCGGCTGGGCTTGCGGCTGAACCGATGATTTAACGAGGCGAAAGGTCATCCGGATTTCAGCAGTTCCTTTCGGCGCGATGAAAAGGTCACTGGCCAATTTGGCAGCCATAAATTTTGCGTCTGAAGCTCGTAGCCCAATTTAGAATTGACAAAAAACTGTTCCGAAAGGCATCGCTAAATTCAGTATCCCATTTTTATTGAAACAATTAAATATCAACTTAAATGAAGTTATCATGTAACAAATAAATAATATAAAAATATAAATGATATTATATTGTATTGAAATAATTTTAACTAAAAGTAAATGATATATTATTGTAATATAACAAAGTCATATATGTTTAAATGATACGATTTAGAGTTAAAGCAATACAATTTAATTTTAATGGAAGCGTCATTGTAATGATTTGACAAGGCTTGCTGGAATTCCTAGAGTGTTTTTCACGGTCAGAAGCCGTGGTCGCCAGTAATAACTGCCAAAAATCCTATGATTGATCTGACGCCGTTTTTCCGCAGCCCGTTTGCCGGGCGAAATGTGAGTTTTGCCAATTTACATAAGTTCACCACGGATCATCTGGGGCTTCTGAAATCGAATGCTGACGCCGGCAACTTCACGGCCCGTCAGGCGGCCACCGTCTCGGCGTTGGCGGCGTTCGATGCGGCCATCATGGACAACGAGGGTCACTTGGGCCAACGCAAGATGGCAAAGCAAAATAAAAAGGCGTTTCGGAAGGCGCTGCCGGCGGAAATCAGCAAAATAAGCATCGCCATCCAGGCCGAATTTGGGGTGGACGCGCTGGAACTGACCAAATGTTTTCCCGAAGGTCTCATTATTTTTGCCCGGTGCCGGGATGCCATGCTGGAGAACCATCTGGACGTGCTGATTGCCGGCTTGACGACGCTGGAGCCGGCGCTGGAGCCGGGCGTGCGTGCGCAGGCTGAGGCGCTGCGTGACCAATGGCTGCCGCTCCATGCGGCGAGCGGGTTGGCCGGGGCCGATAAAAAGGTGACCGAGCAGGCGCGCCGGGATGCACGGCGGAATTTGGAACGGGAGCTTTACCTGAATCTGCTGGCGCTTGCGCAGGCCTATCCGCTTCAGCCGGAGAAGCTGGCGGAATTCATGCAGGTGAGTCTGCTCCTGCCGCACCGGCATCATCCGGCCGCGCCGTCAACGCCGCCGGGATGACCCGCAGGTCAGCCCTACCATTTTACTCAGTTACTCACCTTCTCCGTCCGCCAGGCGCGAAGTGGTAGCCGCCATGGACGCGACCGCCGCGCACTTTGCCGGGGAAACCCGCCGGCGCACCGGCCTTGGGTTCCTCAAACAGCGCGGTGTAGATGTAGTTGAAATTTTCCAGCTTCACGCGCGGGATTTTCTGGCTGATGAAGCGCTCGATGGCAAAAACGTGCGGCGCATCCTCGGCCACCATGAGCGTGTAGGCATCGCCAGTGTGTTCGGCGCGGCCCGTGCGCCCAATGCGGTGAATGTAATCTTCGGGATGCTGCGGCACGTCGTAATTGATGACGTGGCTCACGTCCGCGATGTCCAGCCCGCGCGCGGCGATGTCCGTGGCGACGAGCACCTCGTATTTGCCTTCGCGAAAACCTTCCAGCGCCTGCTCGCGTTCCTTCTGGGTGCGGTTGGAATGTAAAACGGCCACGGCGTGATGATTGCGCTTGAGCAAACCGGCAATGCGATCCGCGCCGTGTTTCGTGCGGCAGAACACCAGCACGGAATTGTAATTCACGCGTTCGAGCAACTGGATCAGCAGGTCGGATTTTTGCGTGTCGGAAACGGGATAGATGACGTGCTTCACGGTTTCGGCGACCGTGCGGCGCGCGCCGATTTCGATGGTCTCCGGCTGGTGCATCGCCCATTGGATGAGCGTCTCGATCTGCGGCGGAATGGTGGCGGAAAACAGCGCGGTGTGGCGATGCTTCGGGCATTTTTCCACGAGCCGGCGCACGTCGGGCAGAAAACCCATGTCGAGCATCCGGTCGGCTTCGTCGAGGACGAGGAATTCCACCTTGTCCAGCCGCAACGTGCCTTGTTCGAGATGATCCAGCAGCCGTCCCGGCGTGGCGGCGACGATGTCGGTGCCGGCCTTCAATTCGTCATTCTGCTTGCCGTAGCCGACGCCGCCATAAACGACGGTGACTTTCAAATCCGTGAAGCGCGCGTAATCGCGGATGGCGGTCTCGACCTGCGACGCGAGTTCGCGCGTCGGCTCGAGGATGAGCGCGCGTGGGCCAGCGGGCTGGTGATGGCCGAGTTTGGAAAGAATCGGCAAAGCAAACGCCGCCGTCTTGCCGGTGCCGGTCTGCGCGCTGCCGATAACGTCCTTGCCGGACAGCACCAGTGGAATGGCGCGAAGCTGAATCGGCGTCGGTTCCGTGTAGCCGGCGGCGCGGACGCCTTGGAGCACCTTCTCACTCAATCCCAGAGCGGCGAATTTCACGCGGCACTTCCTTCCGTGGCCGGAGTCGTTTCCGGCTGCACCGGCGGTTCGACCACCGGCGCGGCGACCGCTTCAACGGCTGCAGCCGGCGCTTCAGCGGGTGCGGGAATTTCCGTGACCGGCTCGGCCACGAGCGTTTCCGGCGTGACCGTTTCAATGGTCGTCGCGGCTTCCGTTTCGGCGGCGGGCTTTTCCGCAGCCGTTTTCTTGGCCGGCTTCACCGGCTTGGGCAAAGGTTTCTTGGCAGTTTCCATCCGGCCATCGGCAAATTCCAAAACGGCACCCTGATGAATCAGCCAATGCAAATCCACGATGACCGCCGTTTGTTCCGGCGTCGCTTCGGGCGCTGCGGGTTCGGCTGGTTTGGCCGGAGCCGCAGCGGATTCGCCTTCGGCCACCGGCGCGGGCGCGATGGGAATTTCCGTGACGGGTGTTTTCACCACCTTGGGCGTCGGCGCGAGCGCCTCAATCAATTTCTTCCGCGAGCACTTCGCGTTGCCGTTGATGTATTCGATGATGCGTTTGATGTTTTCCGACACCGGCGTGGTTTCGAGGTCGAGGAACGTCGGCCGCGCGACGCTGACGTGCGTGACGGTTTTGTTGACCTTGAAAAATTGCAAACCGTAATGCGCGAACTGCTGGCTCAATTTCGTCGCGATGGGCAGCGGGAAAAACTTCTGCTGTTCCCATTCCTGCCGGATGAGCCGCTGGAGTCCGTTGTCGCGCAAACTGCGGCTCGGCAAACCGGCCACCGTGAGCGTTTCGACCGGCTTGATGATCGAATCCTTGTGCGTCGCGCGGAAATGTTTTTCCACTTCTTCCAGCGTCGCGAGCGTGAGCGGTTCCGGCACGTTGAGACAATTGTATTGCGTCTTGAAGCTCTGGTCTTCGATCCATTTTTTGACGACGACCTCATCTTTCACAATCTTGACGCGCGCCTTGAACATATCGAACGGCATCCGCGAAAACTTTTCCGCGTGCAGTTTGCGCAACTGATTTTGGTAATCGTGATGATTCGGCGGGCCGAGAATCTCGCCGCTCAAGCCGCATTGCGCGACGAACGTATAAACACCCTTCG
>Ga0208507_1000760_pt1 | contig 19640 bp, 20 predicted proteins | sample CryBogCBH12Aug01_FD_184626 | JGI IMG/M metagenome (GOLD analysis project Ga0208507, IMG submission 184626) | Freshwater microbial communities from Crystal Bog, Wisconsin, USA - CBH12Aug09.1 (SPAdes) (version 2) | ecosystem: Environmental > Aquatic > Freshwater > Lake | place: Crystal Bog... | reverse complement strand
AATTTTTCGGGCGCGCGGAGCAATGCGCCGGCCCGCCGATTGAATCGTCGCCATCCGTAGAGTGATTGCGGCGATTGCCGCGTTGACCGGGGAGCTGGTTTGCGTTTGAAATTTTCTGGCCACGAGCAAACTACCGCAACTCGTGTGCCAGAAATTTCATCACCGTTTGCCCAGCCGCGCGAGCAATTTGCCGTGGATGCCGTCGAAGCCGCCGTTGCTGAAAACGCAGACGACGTCGCCGCCCTGCGCGTGCTGCGAGAGGTGCGCGACGATGGCATTCGCGTCCGGCAGATACGCGGCGGCCTTGCCGGAGGCCTTGATGTCGGCCATCAGTTTTTCGGGATTCAACCGCTCGGCGACGGAGATTTGTTCCAGCCGCGCGACTTCGGAAACCACCACGGCGTCCGCATCGGCAAAGGATGCCGCCAGTTCTTCCTGAAAAACATTCCGGCGCGTGGTGTTGCTGCGCGGCTCGAACACCGCCCAGATTTTTTCCCGCGCGTAACGCAGCCGCAGCGCCTTGAGCGTCTCGCGGATGGCCGTCGGGTGATGGCCAAAATCGTCAATCACCGTCACGCCGCCGGCGATGCCTTTCACTTCCAGCCGCCGCTTGATGCCCTTGAACGTGTCGAATGCGGACTGAATCTGCTTGTTCGACAGCCCGCAATGTTTCGCCGCGCCGATCACCGCGAGTGCGTTGCGGACATTCAATTCGCCGACGAGATTCAAATGGAACTTGAAGCTCGGAATCTCAAACTCCGTCGCCGTGGGGCCGTAGCGAAGGTTGAAGGCGTAAACGGCGTAGTCGCCGCCGAGGCCGAACTTTTTCACCGGGCAATGCGTGATGTTGAGCAACTCCTTGAGATTCGCATCATCGCCGTTGCCGAGCAGCAGCCCGTTGCGCGGCACGAGCCGGATGAAGTGGCTGAAAGTTTTCTTCACCGCGTCAAGATTGTCGAAGATGTCCGCGTGGTCGAATTCCAGATTGTTGATGATGGCGATCTCCGGCTGGTAATGGATGAACTTGCTGCGCTTGTCGAAGAACGCCGTGTCGTATTCGTCGCCCTCGATGATAAACCACTCGCTGTCCGTGAACCGCGCGCCCTGCGAAAAATTATTCGGGATGCCGCCGATGAGATAGCTCGGGTTCAGGCCGTTGTGCTCGAACACCCACGTCAGCAAACTCGTCGTGGTGGTCTTGCCGTGCGTGCCGGCCACGACGATGGAGCGTTTGCCGCGGATGAAAAACTCCGCCAGCAGCGCCGCGAGCGAGCAATAGCGCAACTTGTGGTCGAGCACGTATTCCGCCTCCGGGTTGCCGCGCGAAATGGCGTTGCCGATCACGACGAGGTCGGGCTTGGACGCGAGGTTGCGCTCGTCGTAGCCGTTCATCACGGGGATTTTCTTGGCGGCGAGGAACGACGCCATCGGCTCATAGACATTCTGGTCGGAGCCGGTGACGGTAAAACCTTTGTCCAGCATCGCGGCGGCGGCGGACGCCATCGCCGTGCCGCCGATGCCGGTGAAATGAACGGATTCAATCTCGGATGAAAACATTCGCGCTATAATGACTAAAGTTCGCCGCCAGAAAAAGTCTGAATTGAACGGAATCAAAAAACGTCACGCGCAGTATAGGCGTGAAGCGTTTTTATTTTTGGTTGGGGAGCGCGATCTTCAAAATTGATAACCGGGGAAGCCGTGACAAAAATCAATGGTTGCATGGTGCGCCCGGCGCGAATCGAACGCGCGACAACCGGCTTAGAAGGCAGGTGCTCTATCCAACTGAGCTACGGGCGCAACCGCTGTCAGATTAACCCCACACCGCCTACGCGGCAAGCCCGTTGCCGCTCACGCGTGACCGAAATGCCGGAGCGTTTGATAGACGATGAACGCCATGACGTAGGCCAGACCGGTCATGTAGGCGATCTGGAACAGCGGCCATTTCCAGCCGCCAGTCTCGCGCCGCACGACGGCGGTCGTCGAGAGACATTGCGCCGCGAGAATGTAAAACACCAATAAACTCGCGCAGGTTGCCACGTTGAAAATCGGCGTGCCGTCTGTGCGCTTGGCCTGTTGCAACGTGCTGTAAAGCGACGATTGATTGTTTTCCGCCGCGTCTTTGCCCACGCCATAAACAATCGCCAGCGTGGAAACAATGACTTCGCGCGCAGCGAAAGAACTGATGATGCCGATGCCAATCTGCCAGTCGTAACCGAGCGGCGCGATGACCGGCTCAATGACGTGGCCGATTTTTCCGGCGAAAGAATTCTGCAGCGAATTCTGCGCGGTCAGCCGGTCGGCGGTGTCGAGCAAAGCCGCCGCCTGATTCGTGTCGCCGCTCTTTTGCAGTTGCGCGGCCTGCGTCGTCATCGCGACGGCGGCGGACGGCGGGCTGGATTTGGGATAATACGACAGCGCCCACAACACCAATGAAATTGCGAGGATGATGGTGCCGGCCTGTTTCACAAAAATTTTCGCGCGATCGTAAGTGTGCAGCAGCGCCACACGCAAACCCGGCACGCGATACGGCGGCAGTTCGATCATCAGCGGTTTGCTTTCGCCGGGCAGAATGGTTCGACGGAAAATCATCGCCGCGCCGAGCGCCGCCGCCACGCCGCACGCATACGCGGCGGTGAAAACCAGCGCCGCCTTCAACGGCGAATGCGGAAACAGCAGCGCCGTGATCATCGCATAAACCGGGATGCGCGCCGAACAGGCCATCAGCGGCGTGACCAGAATCGTCACCAGCCGGTCGCGCGGATTTTCGATGACGCGCGTGGACATGATGGCGGGAATCGCACAGGCGTGCGCGGAGAGCAGCGGCACGAAGGCTTTGCCCGGAAGGCCGAGTTTGCGCATGATTTTGTCCATCACAAACGCCGCGCGCGACAGGTAGCCGGTGTCTTCCAAAAGCGACAGGGCAAAAAATAAAATGCAGATTTGCGGCAGAAAAACCAGGATGCCGCCGACGCCGCCGACCACGCCTTCGGAAACCAAGCTTTGCAAATCGCCCGCCGGCAAAATCGATGCCGTCCAGGATTTGATGTCCGCAAACGCGTGGTCAATCAGTTCCATTGGAATTTGCGCCGCCCAGAAAATCAGCGCGAACAGCGCCAGCATCACGATGTGAAAAATCACCACGCCGGTGACCGGATGCGTGAAATAATCGTCCAGCCGATCCGTCCACGCAGAACGCTGGATGAGCGCGGCGTCCATGACGCGCGTGGAAATTTGCTCCGTCCATTCGTAGCGCGCCTGAAAGGTGCAGCCGGTGCAGCCCGCACAGTTTGGATCCACATGATCCACGGCTTCCGGCATCGCGCCCTTCACGAGCCGGTCAAGTTCGCGCTTCAATTCGTCCACGCCTTCGCCGTTGCGCGCGGAGACGGGCATGACGACGCAGCCGAGTTCCTCGCGCAATTTTGCCACATCAATGTGGATGCCGTCGCGCCGCGCCATGTCCATCATGTTCAGCGCCACGACGACGGGAATTTTCTTCAACTCCAAAATCTGGCTGACGAGAAAAAGATTCCGTTCGAGATTCGTCGCGTCCACGACAACGAGCGCGGCGTCCGGCGCGGTGTGTTCGAGCTTTCCCTGCAACGCGTCGGCGGCGAGTTTTTCGTCCGGCGATTTGCTGTCGAGGCTGTAAAGGCCGGGCAAATCCACGACGACAATCTGCTTGTGGTCGAGGTGCAGCCGGCCGACTTTGCGCTCGACCGTCGTGCCGGGGAAATTCGCCGTCTTAGCGCGCAGGCCGGTGAGCGCGTTGAACAAGGTGGTTTTGCCGGCGTTCGGATTGCCGACGAGCGCGAGCGTGAACGCGTGATGAGAATGCGCGGCGGCTTCCGGCGCGCTGTCGTGGCAGGCGCTCATGCGCAATTCTCTTCGCGCATGGCACAATGGCCGGGCTGGCAGACTTCCACCGTCACCCGCGCGGCGAGTTCGGCGGACAGGCCGAGGCGCGAGCCGAAAATTTTCAGGATGAGCGGATTCCCGACGCGAACGAGTTCCAGCCGGCGGCCGACGCAGACGCCGAGCGTCTTGAGCCGCTGCGTGTCCTCGTCGTCGGTCGTGACGCCGCGCACCACAGCGCAGACGCGCGGCGGCAACTCGTCCAGCCGGACGAGCGAAACGGGCTTTGCATTAGTTGTCACAACGAGAACAAAATAATCCTTCCTGCGAACCAGTCAAAGTCTATCCGCCGGCGCGTGCTGAGACTGTTGGCCGTTTGCGGTTTGTTGTCGGCAGTTTGCGAAATTGATTTCGCGCGAAGAACGCGATGGCGGCGAAGGAACAGAATTTTCCCCTTCGCAACCTTCGCGTTCTTCGCGCGACACCGGTTTTTTACCAATAATTGAGAATGATTTGAAAACCCGCCGCGAGTCCGGCACATTGGCCGCGTGAAGCTGAAATTAATTTCTCCTGCGCTGCTGGCCGTAATGATTTGCGCCGGTTGCACCAAGCCGGACGCGTCCACCACGCTGAATCCGCCGCCGTCCGTGGACGATTTGCTGCCTACACACGCGCAGCCGAAACTGCCGACGATGAAAATTTATCTCGGCGCGGAAATGCTCGACGCCGAGCTGGCGCTGACCGAGGAGCAGGAGATGACCGGCATGATGTTCCGCACTAACATTCAGGAGACCGACGCGATGCTGTTCGTGCTGCCTGTGCCGCAACGTGCGAGCTTCTGGATGAAAAACTGCCCCGAATCCATATCCGCCGCCTACATCACGACCGATGGCACGGTTCAGGAAATCCATCACCTCGAACAGAACGACACCAATTCCGTGGTCGCCGCGCGCGACGACATCCGGTTCGTGCTGGAAACGAAGGAAGGCTGGTTCGGGCGGCACAACATTACACCCGGCACGGTGATGCAGACTGAAAAAGGCTCGCTGGCGGATACGTTTCTGCGAGGGCGTCAGTAATTATTTCGCAGCAGCGAATTTGTCCAGACTAGCTTTCAAATCAGCTTCCTCCGGCACGCCGGTGATGCGGTCGGCCACTTTCCCGTCCTTGAAAAAAATCAGCGTCGGAATCGCCTGCACCTGGAAATTCTGCGCCAGACCCGGCGATTCATCCACGTTGATTTTAACGAACTTGATCTTGTCCGCATAGCTGCCGGCCAGTTTGTCCAGCATCGGCGAAAGCATCCGGCACGGTCCGCACCACGTCGCATAAAAATCTGCCACCACCGGCGTCGCGCAGCGCGTCACCTCGTCCGCAAACTCGCCTTGCGTGATATGCTTCACGTTTGCCGTGGACTCGTTCATCGCCGCCGGATTGCCGCAGCCAGTCAGCACCAAAAGCGTCGCGCCGGCCAAAACGGGGAAAAGTTTCTGCAGAAAGTTCATGCCGCAATCTAACCGCCGCCATTCCTCGCGCAAATAATTTTTCACGCCAAACTGTTTGCGAAATTTCCATTCCGGCTTACGATTCGGTCATGCTGTCGCTCGAACAATTGTCTGCACTGCTCGAAAAAAACCGCGCCGCTGCGTCCGCGCGGGTGAAGGAATTTTCGCTCGGCGGCAAGAAATTCAATTTCAATTCGTCGCCCGCCATCATGGGCGTCGTCAATTTGTCCGCCGATTCGTGGTATCGCGAAAGCGTGTGTTTATCGGCGGATTCCGCGATTCAACGCGGCAAGGTGCTCGCGGCGCAAGGCGCGCAAATCATTGATGTCGGCGCGGAATCCACGCTGGCGCACGCGGAGCGCGTGGGCAATGCAGCACAAAAATCTAAGTTGATTCCGGTCATCAAGGCGCTGCGCAAAGAAAAGATTCTCGTTTCGGTGGAAACCTATTCGCCCGCCGTCACACGCGCGAGCCTCGCCGCCGGCGCGAATATTTTAAACCTCACCGGCACCGCTGGCTCGAAGGAAATATTCAAACTAGTCGCCGACCACGACGCGGCGGTCATCATCTGCTACGTCGCCGGAAAAAACGTCCGCGAAGTCGGCGACTTCGATTTGAGCGCCGACCCGATTCCGATGCTGCGGGAATTTTTTGTGCGGCAGATTGAACTCGCGCAAAAGTGCGGCGTGGAAAAAATCTTCCTCGATCCCGGCCTCGGCTTTTACTACCGCAATTTACAAGACAGCGCCGTGCGCGTGCGGCATCAGATGAATATCTTCCTGAACACGTTCCGCCTGCGGGAACTGGGCTTTCCCATCTGCCACGCGCTGCCCCACGCATTTGAATTTTTTGGTGACGAAGTTCGCTGCGCTGAACCGTTCTTCGCCGTGCTGGCGGCGTTGGGCAAAACGGATTTGTTCCGCACACACGAAGTTCCGCGCATCAAGGCGGTGCTGGACACATTAAAAGTTTTTTAACCGCTTCAAAGCGGTGCTAAAGCAACCGCAGTCCAAACGCTCCGCGCAGTTTGAATACGTCGAACCATCGCGAAGCGTCTGGACTGCGGTCGGTTCACCGCCGCTTTTACCGCCCCACCATTGATCTCATGCTTTTATTTCCGGCGGCAGAGAAAAACACCTTCTTCGCCTGATTTCGCGATCCACTGGCCGCAAACTGCCAGTCCGTGACGCGCCAGCAAATTCACTGCACGCGCCGGCGTGTAGCGATACGAGAAAAAGAGCCGGATGGTTTCACCACGCGCAAAGGAAAATTTCCGCCCGCTGATTTTGATTTTGCGAGCGCGTTGAAAATGAAACCGCGCCATGACGCGCTGCAAACCCAGCCCGCCGGTCTCGATGGTGAAACGCAAATGGCCATCGCGCGGCTCCACGCCCAGATCAAACAGGAAGGCCGTGAGCCAGTCGCGCGTCAGCGGATTGTCGTATTGCGAGAGAATTTTTTCCATGCCAGCCGCGTAATTGCCACCCGGTGCAAGGTTGGCGCTGAACAACAGAAAATCATTGGGGCGCAATAGTTCTGCGAGTTTCGGCAAAATCTGTCGCGGCTCAAAATTCGGAATCATGCCGAAGAAAGTGACAAGTGACGGGTGGCGGGTGACAAGTTGGGTGGGCAAGTCATCCGCCGTCGCCAGGTCGCAGACGAAGGGAAAACAATTTTTCGCCGGCAAGATTTTGAGCGCGGCCTGGCGCGCGACGAGCACCATCGCGACGCTGACGTCGCAGGGCATATAGGAAAGTTTTTTCCCGCGCGACAACAACTGCTTCATCAACTGCACGTCTTTCTGCCCGCCGCCGCAGCCGAGGCCGATGAGATGAACAGATTTGCTTTTGATTATTTTTGCGGCGGCGATGAAGGCTTCGTCGTAAGTCGTCAGGCAATTTTTATCGTAGCGCGCGGGCGAATGCGCCTCGTGCAACGCGAGCCATTTCTGGGTCTGCTTGACGCTGTCGTAGTGAAACTTGTGGTTCACGCGCCGCGTGCGCAGCGACGCCAGCAAATCGCGCCGGACATTTTCCGGAAACTGGCTGGGGTCAATCGCAACTGAAACGCTGGTGGCCATGCGCAGTTATTTCTGAGGAAAAATCTGGTAGAGCAGCAGGTAAATTACCACGCCGGTGACGGAGACATACAGCCACAGCGGCCAGGTCCAGCGCGCGATTTTCTTGTGCGCCTCGAAGTTTTGTTTTTTTGCCCGCCAGAGCGTCAGCAAAATTAGCGGCACAATGACGACGGCGAGCAGTGTGTGCGTCAGCAGAATCGTCAGGTAAATCGGGCGAAACCACGCGGGGTCAACGAAGTGCGTGACGGTCTTCACCGTGGCGTGATAGGTCAGGTAACACGCGAGAAAAACCACCGAGGTGCCAAACGCAGTGATCATGCAGTTGCGATGCGCGATTTTTTTGCCGCGCTTGATAGCGGTAAAGCCGGCGATGAGAAAAACCGCACTCAAGCCGTTGAGCGTGGCGTTGACGGCGGGTAAATCGTGGACGGTCATGGTTCGTTCTCCAACTGGCGGACGGATTTCAAAATCTTCGGCAACACGGCGTTCGTCCAGTCCACGCCGTCGCCGCCGGTCTCGAAAAAACCGCGCAACTGCGCGTGTTTGTCCACGATAACGAAAATCGTCGTGTGGATGAACAAATCGGCGGCATCTTTTTGTTCCTCTAGCCTCACCGGCTGCGCGCTCAACTTCAGACTGTTCGCAGCAACGGAGGCGATTTCGCTTTTCGTGCCGGTGAGAAAAGTCCAGCGGTTGAAATCCGCGCCGAAGCGTTCGCCGTATTTTTTCAGCACGGCGGGCGTATCGAATTCCGGGTCGGTGGTGAGCGTGACCAATTTTGCGCCGCTGTCTTTCGGCAGCAAATCCTGCACCTGCCGCAGTTGCTGCGTCAGGCGCGGACACGGCCCGGCGCAGCGCGTGAAGATGATGTCGGCAAGCCAGACGTGGTTGGTAAAATCGGCAAGCGTGACCGGCTGGCTGGACTGACTGGTAAGCGTGAACGGCGCAACCGCGCTGATGACCGGCAGCGGCGGCTGGCTGAATTTTCGGCTAATCTGGACGAACCACAGCACGAATGACAGCCCCAGCAAGCCAAACAAAAACAGAAAGCCAATCCAGATGGTGCGCGGCGGACGCGGCGGATTTTCCGTCATAAAGTGCGGCCATTATGCACCGAAAAGAATTTGTCGCCAGCGGTAAAGTGGCGGCGTCAGTTTTTTTCACGCAACCCGATCAAGCCACCAAGCAGCGTGAAGGCGGTCCACGCTAGCGCAGTAATATAAAGTCCGAATTCGCCCAAGCCCTGCGTGAACCAAGCCAGCAGACCGGCAAAAATGGCAAAGGCCATTTCGTTGTCCGATCGCCAAAGTTTTTTTCCAAGCACCGCCAGCACCAAAATAATCCATGCCGCGTAAGCCAGTCCGCTCAAAATGCCGCCGTCGGAAAATTGTTCGAGGTAGTCGTTGTGCGCCAGTCGCGCCATTTCGGATTCCGGCGCTTTGATTTCGGCGTAAGGCCGCTGGAAGGTTCCTGGCCCGGTGCCGAATACCGGATGCGCCGCCGTCGTCCGCACGGCCGCGTGCCAGTAATCGAACCGCGCGCCGACGCTGTGGGCACCGGTGGCAAAGTAATGGTGAAAACGCACGGCAAAAATACCGAGGCCGAGCAGCATCACCGCCGCGACCGCCATGAACTTGAATTTTCGCGGCCCGTCCCGCCGCAACAAATAAAGCCCGGCGAGGCCAATGGCAATGAGCCAGCCGAGTTTCGAGCCGCTCCAGAAAAGCGCCGCGCCGCCGAGAAAAATTGTGAGCGCGATAGTAGCCAGACGGATGAGCGGTTTTAGATTTTTCGTGGCGCTGAACGCGAGCAACAACGACACCGGCCAGAGCAGCAGGATGATTCCCGCCAGCGCGTTTGGATAAACGAGCGTGCCAGCCACGCGGCCTTTTTGGAATTTCTCAAGGATGGCCGGATTCGCCACCTCGGCCCCGTTGGTGGTGATAATGATGTTGTCGGCCTTCATCTGCGCGATGGTTTCCGGCGGAAAATTGGTCCAGCCGGTGCGTTCGCCTTCTATTAAAACCAGCCGGTTTTGTGGAAACTCAAAAACGCGCTGGTCAATTCCGCGCACGAGGCAAAAGACGAACGCCGCAAGCAATCCGGGCAGCAGCCAGCGCCACAAATGGTCGCGGGAAAAAATCAGCGCGCCGAGAAAATAACAAATAACGCAGCCGGAAAATTGCCAAAGCGTGGCGCGGGTCAAATCCGCATCCACGGTTTGCGTGGCAGAGAGAAATTGCCAGCCGAGCCACGCCAACGGCAATAGCCAAAGCCATTTCATTTTCAATTTCCAATTTCTAATTTCCAATTTTTCGGAGTGACCGAGATTGCGATTTTTGAAGACGAGCAGCCCGCCAATCATGGTCAGCGGGAGCAAAATCCAGTTCGCCCAGTGCAACGGCCACGGTTCAGAGAGAAATTCCGCCAGCGTGGTCGGTGCGGAAATTTTGTGGTCGAGAATGACGGGGTTGCCGAATTTCCAAATGCAGAGGCCGAGAAAAAGTCCGAACGCGAGCGCGTAAAGTTTCGTCGTGGTAAGATTTTTCATCGTTCAAAGTTGTAGCTTCAGCAAGCCGACTTCGAGCGCGAGTGCCTCTTGCACGTTGGTGTGGAGCAGCCGCTGGGTTTGCTCGATGACCGACAGATTTTCCTGCGCTTGGCGCGGGGAAATGCGTTTGGCAACCTCGTCCGCGCCGGCGATTTGCGGCAGGTGCAGCAGTTCCTCGCCGGCGGCGAGGGTGCAAAGCCAGACATCGCGCAGCCACCATTGCAGCAGCAGCAGCACTTCGGCCCGCTGCCGGCGATATTCCGCCTCAATGCCGGCGGCCAGTTCGTCCTCCCATTTCTCACGCAGATTTTTCTCTACATCATCGTATTTTTCCAGCGGCGAACGGGCGGACAAAGCTTCGTCCACACGAGCGCGCAGCGTGTTGAGATGCTGGAGCAATGAATCCAACAGACGGTAACGGCCAAACAAACTTTTCTGTCCGGCAGCGGCGGCGGAGCTGAATTGTTGCAGCCAGTAAGCCTGCTCGGCGGAAAGCACGCGCGCGGTTTCGGCGGAGAAATTCAGGCGCAGACAGCGGGACAAAATGGTTTCCAAAATCCGCGACGGCTCGGTGGACAGCAAAATTAAAATGGATTTTGGCGGCGGTTCTTCCAGCGTTTTCAGAAACGCATTGGCCGCCTGCGTGTTCAGCCGATCAGCTCCGACGATGATGGCGATTTTGTAGCCAGCCTCGGTGGGCTTGAGCTGAATTTCGCGCATGAGTTCGCGCGTCTGCTCCACGGAAATGATGCGCGACTTGGATTCGGGCCGCGCCCAATGGAGGTCGGCGTGGTTTTCGTTCTCGATTTTTTTGCAGTTCAAACAGGCATCGCAACAGTCCGTGGCAATGCTATTAGTTTTAATCGGATTCTGGCAGTTCAGCGTTTTTGCCAAAGTGCGGGCGAGCGTTTCCAGTTCTTCTAACTGGTGGCCGGTGAATAGGTAGGCATGACCCAACCGGCCCCGGGCAAGGGAGCGCTGCAAAAGCTGAACGCCCTGGGATTGCTCGGAAAATTGTGTGAAAGCCATACGTTGCAAGATGGTGCCGGCGGAGGGGGTCGAACCCACACATCCTCACGGATACCAGATTTTGAGTCTGGCGCGTCTGCCAATTCCGCCACACCGGCCACCAAGACGGAAAATGTAGCACAGGCCATTTTCAGGAAAAGAAAAAACGCCGGCGGAATTATCCACCGGCGTTGTCCCCACGGAAATCAAATCAGAAACCAACCGAGCTTTGGCTGCCCTGTTTGGTGATCTGCTTCTCGCCTTCCCAGACAGCCAGCCCACGGTTATCCGTGAGCGACAGTTGGAAACTGTAAGTGGATTGGTGGGTGTCGCCGTCCTTCACGGCCAGTTGGATAATTTTGCCTGACAGCGTGAAATCGGTCACGCCCGTGGTTGTCTGATCGTTCAGAAAATCATTTTTCTGCTGCTGCCCTTTGGCCAACGGGTCTTCGGCGATTCCGCCCAAACCGAAGGTGGTGGTGGTGACCGCCTTGTGGCTGTTGAGCAGAGCGATGTGGATTTTTTTCAGTAGCAGATCGGTTTCCAGGTGGCTGCCAGTGCTGTTGATAATACGGCTGATGGCGAGAACGGTAGCCGCCTATTCCTTTGGATATGTGAACCCCCAACGATCCATAATTGCCCAGCCGGTATCTGGCCCGACAGTCAATTTCCACCATTCCCGACCGTCAACTTCGTCCGGACCTCCGATCACTGTGTTTTCCGTGCCAACCGGCAAATCTTTAATTTTTCGGGAAGTAAGACTGGCTTGTTCTTTGAGCACATTGTCATGCGTCGCCACATAGAAAGTGCCTTGAGCTTTGGTTGATCCGTGGAACCAAAGAAACTGGGCGGTGACTTCCACCGGACATTCCTTTGGTGTTTGAAATATGGTGTTGGGCTTTATCTCAACCGCCGCCCAGCCTGTGCCCGGTTGGCCGGTCAATTTCCACCAAACATATTCTCCAGCTTGGACGGGGCCTTCGATGACCTGCAAGGTTGTTCCTTCAGCCACAGATGCGACAACAGGTTGGTTAAGGCCAACATCACTGTGAAGTTTCAAAACCACAGCACTTGTGCCGGGGTTAGACAACGGAGTAGTGGAAGTGCCTCCTCCACGGGACAGGTAAATATACTTGTTGGGAAATCCCGCTTTGTCCAAGTATGCAGGTTCGGCTGGAGAAATACTGATACCGGTAAAATTCCCGTCCGCGTTTGGGGCATCCCAAGAACGTCTAACCCAGGGAAAGTTCTTGGCTTCTGAAAGGGTCATGTATTTTCCGACCGAGATGGTGAGTTGTTCCGCCCGCGCAGTAAAATCCGCCGCAACTGGCACGAGTTGGCACCAACCTTCCTTACCAGACTTCAAATCACCCAAGTCTTGGACAGAACGGGTGTTGCCAAGAGAAATTTCCCCGATTTCTTCCATTCCATTTTTTTGGGGGAAAACAAATGTCTTGGCCTGCTTCTCATTGGCCATTGCCACAATTTGCATGGTTTTGGGGATCGGGACGTTTGACTCTGTGACACGAGGCTGCCCATCATTCACTGCTTCAACGAAAGCAACGTGTCCGAACCCTCCAAAGCCCGACCATTCTGTCCAGCACGCGATTGCGCCCGCACGCGGCTGGATGCCAGTCTCCAGCCCTGCTTGCTCTGCCTTAACCAGCCAATTCTTTGCATTGCCGCCGATAACCGTCAAGATGTTCTTTGTATCTTTCGTGCTGGCAACAGTTCCGTAAATCAAACCCGCTTCCTGTATCCTGCCATATACGAACCAAGTGCATTGGCCGACCGGAAAGTTGTTCTTTTTTGGACGGTAATAATCACTTGAAAGATCGGCTTGAGCGCTCGCCGGCGTTGGTAGCCAGAATAAAAACAATCCGATTGCGCATGAAATTAAAAAAGAGAATGACAATGACTTTTTCAGCTTCACAAACACGCTTTCGCTTTCGAGTTCTCTGCCATATTGGAGCCAGTTATCAAATCGCAAGCCTATTACTCACTTCTTAACCTCTTCTTCTCCGACCCATACCGCTGATCCCTGCGGATCGGTCAGCGTCAGTTGGAAAGTATAGGTTCGGGTTCGGCTCTCGCCAGTGTTTACATAAGTCGAAAGGATTTTCCCGGAAATTATGTAATCAACCGGCATGGCCGGATTCAACGTGATTGACACTTTGCCGCTCTCATTCAGCGCCACTTGGAGCTTGTTGCCGATAAGACTTGTATCCATGTGTTCGGTGGTGTTGTTGACAACCGTCAGAAAACGGAGCTTGGCGGGCGGGTTGACCACCTTATCAAGGATGCCTTTTTCCAGTAGCCGCTGAACCAGTATCGTCGCAACGCGGCTAAAGTCTGCGGTTTCAATTGGCTTCGGCGGTGGTGGGGTAGCACAACCCACCCATAAAATCGGGGTGAGAAGCAGAATCAGTGTGTAAAGAATGCCGGATTTAATTTTTGTTTTCATTTTTAGATTAGAATTGCGGTTTATTTTTCGATGAGTTTTAGTCTAAAGTCCTTGGCCTGTGGGTTGGGTGCCACCGCGCTGATGTCAATCGTTTCGCCACCTTCAATTCCCTTTGGAAACCAAACCGGCGCCGGAGCCTGAATCAACATGGCATTCTGATCGAACCATTCAAACTTATAACTAAAGTGTTTGCTTTGACGGCTATTATTCTGGATCTCTACCTGAACTTTAACCAGATCACCGCCGCCAACATTTGCCTGATTAACACTGACAACGCGCGCGCCAAAATCAAGGCTTCGGTCAGTGATAATTCTCTGGTCATCGACCATTTGGCGCACGGCGGTTGGGTTGGCGCGTTCGGTTGTGTTGACCGACCTGCATGCCGTCAAACCTAAAACCAAGGGCAGTGCGAGATACAAATAAGGGGTTGTTTTCATAACATTTTTTATTTTAATTTGCATTGGGAAACTTGCAATGGCGTTGTTTGATTTACGCTTTTGACCCAAACGAGATTAATAATACCGTCGCCAATCGTCACGGTTGATGACGCAGCAGTGCCTTCGGCTGTGATTTCAATCTTTCGATCCGCCGGGGTAGGGAAATGACAGAACTGAATTTCTTTCGGCAATGTATTCCACGTCCGCATATCGGCATGGTTAAAAACTAGCTGATAAATGACCCATGCGGCTTGTGCTGCTATCTCCGCCACCTGAGCTTGATTACCCTGATTTCCTTCATGCTTTCTTGTCGCCTCGCTGATTCCGTAGGAAACCCCTGCTTTTATGGCCGCCGATGCGACGGTTCGAATGATAACTCGAGTCAGATCATTCTTAAACTCCTGTGCAATCACACTGTCCATGCTAGCCAAGGTAATCGTCGCCTCGTTTGTATCACCGACCTTCACGGTCAGGCAGCGAACATTGCCATTGTGGAAGGTTAGTTTAGGGAACGCCATTCCCACATACGGCACCTTGCTGGTCGCGAGAAAGGTCGGGACATCAATCCTGATCTCATCGCGGCTCGGAGCGCGTCCCGTCTCAAAGATAACATAAGTGGTCGGGGAGATCGCCTGACCAGCCGTGGCTTGTTCGATCATTTTCATGTCCTGATCAATGAACTTATTTTCGCCAATCATTCCCAGAACAAGCTCAAACGATTTTCGCGCCCGCTGAAGATCCGAACCGCCCGTGGGCTGGCACATGAAGAACAGTCCACTCAAGTATTCGGTAAATGGATTCTGATAGTCCGCATAGAATTTCATCTCATCCAAATCCAGATAGTATGTTTTCCATTGTTCGCTGAACTTAGGATCGTTCTTAATCTTCTCCGGGTCTATATTTTGATTCTTATCAGCTGCGGCCTTTTGAGTTTTCTCAATGCGCGCGGCGTTGACGGCCAAGGCGTCAGTTTGTTTTTCCAAGGCACGATTAAACTCGACCCGCGCATTCTCAAAATCGCCCAGTTGCAGATAATCTGCCGCCTTGTAGGTGTTAAGCATGATTTTATCGTAGGCGTATCCATCGTAAGGGAGCATCGTAGGATTCGTAAGCAGTGATAAAGATTCGTTGACGGCGGTCTTCCCTTTTGACTTGCCATCAAAGACATCGCTCCCTTCTTCCGCAGTATCGAACGCCGCAATACTTTCCTTATACTGTCCTGCTGCCCGTAATGTGGCTCCCTGTTCCAACCGCCAAATGACAGCGTCACGATCCGTCTCGCTCTTTTGTTTGGAAGCATACTTTGTTGCTGTTGCGGATGCTCCCTGAAAATCGCCGACATTCCAATGGTCAACCATTATCTTGGCCTTCTGGTTATAGCTCTTACAACCAGTTCCCATCAGACTCGTGATGGCCAAGGTCAAAACAAGTCGCATAATCGGCTTTTTATTCATGTTGCCGCAGCCCCCTTTTTTAATAGTTTTACGCGGTTGTTGTTCATGGTTTGCGCAATACGCAACCTGCTTTGACCTCATCACCACCTTCCGTGATATCTGCCGTGGATGTCGTGGGGTCAACCCGGTTTATCTTCACTTTTCCGACTGCCCGCAGGATGGATGTTACGTCGCCTGAATCAGGATCCGTTATTTTTTTGACAGTGCAAACCTCCCACTCATCACCTTTGGCAATAAAAAGGCCGTCTCCCCAGTTAATAGTTGCTTGCTTGTCCGTCACGTCAATTATCTTTGGTGGATAGATTACGCAAGTCACCCTGTTGGCGATTCGGTCTGACATTTTGCGCGCGGCTTGAACCAAGCTCCGGTCATCAAGAACGCCGCCGGTTGGCAATTCAGAGGGAAGGAGTTGGAAATTCGCCGTTTCCAGCACTGCGCTGCTTGAGGTCGCATAAATCTTTGCGACAATGGACAGGCGAGTGTTACGAAAAGTCAAAGTATTATTGTCAGGAGCAGTATCCATCGAATCGCCAAAATCATCAACCGTAGCCACCAGCACATAATCAAGATCAGGCATATTCTTCAAAGAACCAGGGTTAAAAGAGCCACCCTTGATGATGGCCGGCAAATCGCTATGTGCCAGAATGGTGAACTTCCGGGTATTAAGCATCCGGTCAATCAATTGTCCGTCTAACGACTGAACCACCCGGTCTAATTCATTCTTCTTGCCATCAGTCTGCACTTTTTCGGCTAGGGCTGGGGTTGGGCTAATCTCGCAAATAGCGAGCGTTTTTTTCTTCATAGGTATCGGCACGGCGTCAGACGACACTCCCGCTGCTTGCGCCAACGCTGGAACAGAAGCTCCACCTGACACGTTCCCGGCGACATTCTCACTGGTTTGGCCGGCCACAGGCTCGGCGAGGTTGGATGCCTTTGGCTGTGATTGGACGACCGAAGGAGCGACCGCCACCATAGACGGTGCAACTTCTGGTGTGGCGGTGGATTGCAATGCCGCCGGTTCCGCAACCGCCTGATGCGTCTGCACAATTGATACAGATGAGGTATTCCACCATTTCGAGTGACTGCCACCAATGCTGCCGATCAACAAGACGATGACAACGGCTGCCAAAGCAGCAATCGCGGCAAGCACCACTTTGGGAGATAGGGTCAAAGATTTCATAGGTAATAATTTTTGAGTTAAAATTGCATGGGTCGGAATGAATAAATACTTTTATAAACTTTCATGCCTTCTTTGGTGTCCACTTTTATGTCCACCTTGGTTCCGCTTTGTTTGAACATCTGTGCCAAACCTTTAACCCGTTCGACTTCGGCATCGGTCAATTTCCTCCCGTTTTCCAGAGTCTGTAGAAAGGCGGTCTGATTTTTCCAAGTGTCATAGGCCTTGTCAGTCATTTGTAAAACCACTTTCAGCCTTTGGCCCGGTGAAATAACTATGGTTTTCTCCCAAGGTTCGCATTGGCCATGCGTCAGCTTGATTTTGTGCAGTCCGGGCAAAGCACGGAACGCATCGGGTGTGGAACCAATGACGGCACCATCCAGTTCAACCGTGGCATTCGCCATGACTGGCACCGGCGTTTTTTCGATTACAACCGTGCGATCTTCGGTGAATCGAATGTCAGGAAGGGAGAGTGCTTGCCCGCCCGCATCGGTTATGCTGCAAACGATGGAAAACTCGGCCAAGTTCTTGTTCACGACAACCGTCGGTGGCGCGGGGATTTTCCCCGCAATCTCTGCCGCCGCCTTTTCCAAGAGCCGATTGATGACATCAGAATCAATGTTTTCCGTTCCCGTGGTGGACATGGTCGAGTCGGTGACGGAAACGGGGGCTGAAGCCAAGGTAGCCCCTTGACTGTCCGTAAGTTTATAGGTGGCACGCAACGTATAAACCGTTTGGCTGACATCACTGCCGCCAATACTGGTTTTATTTTCGCTGGATCCAAACGAGGAAATGGAAACCAGCATTAAATAATCGGCATTCAACATTTGGGCAAGTCGGGTGGCAGAACTACTTTTGCTGAAAGCATCGTCGAGGCTGGTCGCGGAATTCTGTTTCAAAAACCCGCTGACGGCATCCGTGGTGACTTCCCGACTGACGACGCTATAACCCTTGTCCGTGAGCGGCCCCGTGACAAAATCTTCCAGCGTAGCGAGTTTGTCGTCAAAACTCTTATTTGCGTGGTTGACCACAAAGATTGCCGTCAAATGCCGGCTGTCGTTTGATGTGTCTGGCACAACAATGGGTTGCGCAGAGATTGCTCGCGGTTCCGGCGGCGGCGGTGCGGGTTGTTTCTGCACTTCGGCTGCTTTGGCCTCTTTCTTGCCACAACCCGTCAGGAGCAGAGAAGATGAGGCGACAATAATCAGCACCAGTTGACAGGTGGTTGAAACAAATATTGTTAGTTTTTTCATATTTTCCCGGAGGTTGTAATTAAGATTACCTAACGGTTATAATTTAAGATTAAATCAAAATCCAGTTAAATTATTTTTCTGCGGGCGGTGCGGCGTTGGTGGTCTTGGCCGGTGCAGAATTGCCGGAGGGCGCGGGCATGACGGCGGGCCGGCCATATTGATCCACCAAAATATCCTGCGGCACCTGAATCGTCCGGCCATCGGCGGTGGTCTGCGTTTTCCAAACACGCACCATGTGGTAGCTCGGATCAAACGTCGCCGCGACGCCTTTCTCCGTGCCTTCCGCAATGCCAACACCGAAGCCAGCCACGTTGCCGGCCACCACACCGACGCCGGTGCCGACGGCTTTGCCCGCCACCGGGCCGGGTTGATACGGACTGCCGGCACCATAATCACTACGGCAGCCGGTTGCTGACAAAAGGGTTAAAAAACTCGTGAAGATTCCCGCGATGATAATTTTTGTTTTCATGGTGCGCCTCTCACTTTACTTGTTGCTTCGGCATTTATGCGCCGACGCCGTGGCGTTTTCAAGTAAAATGTTGCCGCCCGCTAATTTTGTGCATGAGGAATCTTTTCGCCGGCCAATGCCTGGGGTTTTTAGCTGCGAATGACCACCCCGCCCCATTTAATGCCCGTCAAAAATCACCGCCAGTGGCCGCGATAGTAATGCCAGCCGCTCCCGTCGTGCCAGTAGGAACCCCGCACCCAAACCGTGCAGCCGCGCGGTGGGCAAGCCCAACAACCCGACCGCCACACCCAAGCATTGTTCCATTCCCATTCACCCGCGACCCACACATAGTTCGGCCCCGGCGCGGCGATGACCGTTTCCACCGGCGGCGGCGGCGCTTGCGTGATGACGGTGGGGCTGGCGGCGTTGGCGTGGAACATATTCGGCGTGTTGATCATGTAATTCACAATCTTGTCCGGCACGCCGGAATCGCGCAGGTCAATGATGTCGGCCGCGCTCAGCCGGAAAACCGTGCGCGAGGCGTTGATTTGATTGATGATTACATCCTCGCTGATGCCTGCGCGGGCCAAGGCCTTCACATCCGCCACGCTTAACGGCTGGCCGTGATCCACCCGCGCGTAAGTCTGCGGCGACTGCGCCCGCAAGCGCGCCTGCTGCTCCTGATCCATTGAATTGCCGACCAGTCCGCCGGCAATCGCGCCCACCGCCGCGCCAATCAACGCACCACCCGGCCCGTTGCGCGAACCGCCGATGACCGCGCCGGTCAGCGCCCCGGCCCCGCCCCCCATCAGCGCGCCGGAAGCTGTGTAGTTTTGCGTGCCGTCAGGATTCACGCAGCCCGTCACCACCACCGCCAGCGTGGCGGCGGCAAAAATCGCAAGGCAAGGTTTCATGGATAATTTTCTTTTCCGTCACACAAACAGACAGAAGGAAAGATGCGGCCATTCAAAAAAAGTTATTGGCGACGCCCCGCTCGCCGGCAGCTTTTTGGGCGATTCGCATATTTCGTGGTTTATTCAGCCGGCTTTTCGGGTTTAATGATGGCGTGATTGCAAAACGTGTCATTCCCTGCCTCGACGTTCACGACGGCCACGTCACGCGCGGCGTTCAGTTCGGCGTGGCCGAGAAGGGCGGCCTGCGCAACGTCGGCGACCCGGTGGAACTCGCGCTCCGCTACAACGAGCAGGGCGCGGATGAAATGGTTTTCTTCGACATCACCGCCACCGCGCATGGTCGCGGCACGATGGTCGAGGTCATCGAGCGCGCCGCCGACCAATGTTTCATGCCGCTCACCGTCGGCGGCGGCATCAAATCGGTGGACGACATGTTCACGATGCTGCGCGCGGGCGCGGACAAGATCAGCATCAATTCTTCCGCCATCGCCAAT
>Ga0208507_1000757_pt1 | contig 19670 bp, 21 predicted proteins | sample CryBogCBH12Aug01_FD_184626 | JGI IMG/M metagenome (GOLD analysis project Ga0208507, IMG submission 184626) | Freshwater microbial communities from Crystal Bog, Wisconsin, USA - CBH12Aug09.1 (SPAdes) (version 2) | ecosystem: Environmental > Aquatic > Freshwater > Lake | place: Crystal Bog... | reverse complement strand
AAACTCCGCCGCCCAAACCAACGCCTCAAAATGACAAACTCCAACACCACTGTCCATGCGACCAGCGCAGAAAAGTATAGCAATGGATTCATAGTGGCCTAACGAAAAAAGCTGAGCCACCGCCGACTCGCGGCGTGAACCGCGACAGCGGAACTGACAGCGCCAACGGCGGTTGGCTCCGGCGACTTGTTAGGCTGCATCATAAACTCAAGAAATGATGACCGAAACTCCAAAAGGAATCTCAAGCTCTGAAAATAAACCAAGGCATCGGTGGCTGACTTGAAAACCTGCTGTATCACAATTGCTGCGATAGCCACAGAAAACGTCCACCTTACACTTCAGCTTCAGGTCTCGAAGATATGAAATATGAGGCCGCACCGCATCCCAAAGTGCCATGATATGCTCTTCAAGTGGGCGCTCGCGGACAACTGGTGCCGTGTAACTCCACATATCCTGCTTGTGTCTCTCGCCTTTCTTGTGCGTGTGTGTCGGCGTCAGGCCAAGTGTCCGTGAAATCTCGTCGAAATCAAGACCCTCACCAGCAATGCGCAGCGTCGCCCGGAAGTTATAGAAATAAACCGGCTCGGCGACTTCTGAAACCTGTGATGGTGAATCTGTCATACGCGCAATGCAGCCTAACGAAAAAAGCTGAGCCACCGCCGACTCGCGACGTGAACTGCGATAGCGGAACTGACCGCGCCAACGGCGGTTGGGTCAACTGTTGGGTATTTCACAACGTTCCGTAACGGTTAAATATGACGATTCCAAGGAGAGATATAGTCGCCGGAAGCTAATTCCAGTCAATCCCAAAACCCTGGGCGACCACCTGCTTTTGAAGCGCATTGAGGCAAACCTGTCCCAGCCGGAAGTGGCGCAAAAACTAGGAGTTTCAGTGCGGACAGTGCGGAAGTGGGAATACGGCTACGCCTGCCCCACCGAAGATCACTGGCAGGTGTTAGCACTCATTTTCAGCTTGGATGACCTGTCTCTCACAAGCTGAAAGCTGTCGCCAGAGTATGTTGTTGGGATTTACACAGCAAATATCCTGATATTGAAATCAATTCTTCAAAGAAGAATCAATGAATGCTGCAAAATCTTGATTTTGCAGCAGTTTGGTCTTGGTCCAAACTGCGTTTGGCACCGGCAGTGAGAAAAATGTTTTCACATCCCGACGCAGATTTTCTTGTTTTACCACCAGTTCATCCTTGAGCGTCTCATACACACTGCTCGTATGCGAAATGACCAGATTCACGAAAAATTCCTCTGCGGGCGTGACCGGCTGTTTCGATACATCTGCCGAAGGTTCGATGACGCGAGCCAGTTCGGGTTTGCCGAAAAACTCTTTCCAAACCTCACGATGATTGGCGGTGATGGTGAGCAGATTGGCAACGCGTCGTGTTTCGGTATCAGAATGGAGCGTGACGGCCGCAAACCACAAACTGCCGATAATCCCGACAGTGCTCGAAAAATTGAACCAATTTTGTGAAAGCCATTCCCCAATTCCCGTGCAGCAATTCTATCACATCAGTGTTTTGGTGAATATCCGCTTTGGGGAAAACCGTCAAACTTCACACACCAGATCGCTCAATTTCAATTTGAGCGCCTTGGCGATCCGCATCAGGGAATCCAACGAAACATTGACATACCCGCGTTCGACTTCGCCCAAGTATTTGTAGCTCAAGCTGGCCTTTTCGGCCAATGCTTCCTGGCTTAAACCAGCCTTTTTGCGGTAGGCGCGGATTTTTTGACCGACGATTCGACGATATGGTAATGCCACAACGCACTACGAAAGCGGTAAATGGCTTTTATTAAAACCCGATATATGTGCTATTTTGTTCTTGTCATTTTTTCCGACTTCCATGATTGTCGTGGGAACATGAAAACTTCCGTTGAATTTATCCGTCGCATCGGCCAAGACCCACATGCCAATGGCGCTCAAAGTGTAGGCTGTCGCGGATGCCCTGACATCTGGGAACTTGAAGGCGGCGATTTTGCCGTCATCGGTATTGACATCACAGATGCTGCCGTTCCCAAGCTAATTGAGCTTGAACTTGGGTTACCATCCATAGGGCATCTTCTTCCATCGTGATAAGCTTATTTCTTTTCATTATTCAGTATTTTATTTAATTTTGCTTTAGCTTCGTTTGCGCTAGAAGCTACAATTTCAACAACCCGTAAGTCTTTGAATCTTAACATGTTCAGCGTTATTTCACTATGCCAGAGCGTCACAATCCCATTCGGTATTTGCCGAACTTCTTCATTTAATATGTGAACAATATCACGCAATCCAGCCATTCGGCTCGCCTTGTCTTGAGTGGAGGAAAATAGTTGTCTTACGCCATTGTCATAACCGGTAACATTGTCTCGCCAGTGTCCGAAATGCCAACCTTCTTCCCGTAAGACTTCCATTACTGCTCGTGAAGAACGTAAAAGCACGACCGGTTTGGGTCAGTGAAATTTTCGTCGGCTTGGTCGGCTGAACAGCGCCACTTGGATTTGGCGTTGCTCCCGCCGACTTCACTTCAATCGCAAATTCTTTCTTCCATTGCTCTACCATGGCGACAGACACCCCTAGCTCCTTGGCCAAATCAGACACGTTTCGGTTGCTGTTCACCACCAATTCCCCCATCCGTGCCCTAAATGACTTCTGCGGTGTTCCTGGCTTATTTTGGTTCATGTAAAAAAATTGTTAGTTACTTTCAGTAATTTTCAGATTCTCGAAAAAGAGCAGAAATAATATTGTTCATTTTTAAATAGCAATATAAATCAATAGACTAGAATATGTAATCTCACCTAGTTTTTGATTTATTATTATACTCATTTAGCCATTCGAGATACAATCTTTGGTGTTCGTGCGCCGGCCCATTCAAGACATTCGCGCACATAAAAGCGTCGCCATATTTGGTCTTGATTGTAACGTCTGCGCCCTTTTCCAAAAGCAAGTTAACAAGATTCGTATCATCCATTTCAATGGCCATCATCAAAGCTGTTTCCCCGCGAACATCTTGGAGGTTTAAATTCACATTTCTACTCAACAAATATTGTATTATATTTGTCTTTTGAAAAGAAATCGCTGCCATCAACGGGGTCCATTTTAATTCCTTAGATTCCTGATAATCCAAACTTGCTCCTTTCGCTTCATATCTCATTAAAAGGTTAAGATCACCCGCCATTGCTGCCCATGTGACATAACGGCCTATGGGCGGCTGTTTAAATGCAAGTATAGCAGCAATCAACAATACTAAAGCCACTCCAATCACTACTAAAACCAGAGCGATTTTTTGCTTTCGTTTCATGGACAAGACTTCTAGTCAATGCTTTTTGACTGAAATAATGGATATGGTTCCTTCCGCCTGGCCCGTGTCAGCGTGAGCGGGAATTCTATTGCCAAAATTTATAGTGGGGTCATAGTAAAGAACCACATGCCAATCATTGTTCGTTGTCACTACATTAATATCATAAGCCACTGCCGATTCGCGACGTGAACCGCGACAGTGGATTTCGTTCCCCAAAGGTGATTAATTCCGGAAGGCATATCAGGGTTGTATTTCAGGCGTTCTGATTTGTCAACCCTCATTGGGAGCCGTCCGCCCGGTCTTTGGAGTGGCTATGCATCCGCATCTCGGCTTGCTAACGCCGTCGCAATATGCCAAGAATCAGGGCGAGCCAGATTCCGACTCCATTCCTTACACCGGACATTGACGAACCAGAAAAATTGAAACCACCCGAAATTATCTTATCAAATGTGGAATGACTTGTGGAACCAATCAAGACCTCTGACGTTGAACGATACTATAACCATTGGGAAGAGATACTCCGGCGCTCATAGTTGCAATTTTTGCAAATCCGTTGCTTCGCTGTTCACCAAAGCCAAGCCATAATCCGGTTGACCTTGTTACGACCGTGTAACCAACATTGCTGTTGCCATCGGAGTTGATCATTGTTCCGCGCAAATTTCGAATATTATACATGTTTTATTCGCTAAGGCAATTCAAAATCAGCGACCTCCTGTAGCGGCAACTGCTTCATACTATAGCACAGTTTTTATCCAGCGTTCCAAAAGGCTTGTCAAATAGGACGAGTTTCGGTTTGACAATCATCGTCCGGGCCAAAGCCATCCTTTGAAGCATGGCCCAAACCACCCAGCTCAACAAACCGAGTCCAGTAAAGCTCCGCCAAGCGGCGATGGCATTCCGGTCCTGGATGGCTCCCATCCCGAGCTTTGTCCTCACAAGTCAGCGGACCAACATACCGGCGCAAATCCATATGGGGAGCGACCGCTTTAAACTCCCTTGGATTAATATGAGAATAAAGCCATTGTTTGCCGACAAGAAGATGCTCCACAGCCTTATAATTTTTAAAGAAATTCAGAGCATCATCGAAAGGACTGCTCAGCGCAGCAAAGTGCCCAAAAATGTCCTTGGTTACCTGGTCAGGAGGATTTGTATTCGGGACGTATCTTATACATTGATCCTGTGCCGAGACATATTCGCGCCTGCCTTGATGGGTAAAATTGATAAGGACAACATCCGGATTAAGTCGCGGCACCGCGAGATAAAGAAGGCGGCTTATGTAATCGTTGCTGCTTCCCCCCACTCCCAAGTTCCAAACCACAACACTTTTCTGCAACCTTGTTCGGAGTCGTTCGCCAAATAATTCGTGAAAAATGTCATGCTTCGGCAGGGCAATCCCGAATACGTAGCTGCATCCCACAGTCACAACGCGAATGTCGGCGGTTACATCAAATTCAGGGCAGCGATAGCCTAGGGAATTTAATTTATAAGAAATATCATTCTCGCCATAAAGGGGATGTCCATTCAGACGGCGATAATTTTCCAAGTTGTCACAAGTCAACCATTTTAGTTCCTGTCCAGCAGGATAAAAGGTAGGCGGAAGATCTGCTTTTGCAAGTAATTTGGTAAGGTTCATGGCGTTTCAAGGAGGGAGTCGCCCGGCCCCATAGAAGCTTCGCGGGACTGCAATGTCATTTCAAAGCCGGAATCACACATCTTTCGCGAAATCTGTTTCAAATGGTCATGGGAACGGTGCAACGGCGCAAACCCATATGATAGATTCGACCCGCAACAGTTCACCAAAAAGGGTAAATATTCGGATCTTCGGCCTTTTGCTTTTTTATGTTCCGGCGTTGTTTGATCTTGTAATCAAGGAATGCGATCCGATTTCGTATTCGATGCCAGACTCGTTGCCATGAATGAATCCACTTCATAATTAATAAGCTTTCAGAGCTTGACTATGACGGTAAAGCTGTTTTTGAGATTTTCAATGTAAAAATACAATCATTGATTCTATTGTGGCATTCCGCTAATACTTGCTCCACGGTTGGAACAAGTTTACCTTGGTCTTGGTTCTAGATTTCATGACAAATATTTTGGGCATTTCAGGATTTTATCATGACAGCGCCGCCGCATTGATTACCAATGGCCAAATTGTCGCAGCTGCCCAAGAAGAACGATTTACCCGCAAAAAACATGATTCCCGCTTTCCGTCCAACGCGATTACCTACTGCCTAGAGGCTGGGGGCATCCAGCAAACAGACCTCGATTATGTTGCTTTTTATGAAAACCCGCAGCTGAAGTTCGCTCGTTTGTTGGAGACGTATCTGGCATTTGCGCCCGCTGGTTTTCAGAGCTTTCAGCGTGCTTTTCCCGTTTGGATCAAAAGAAAACTTTTTCTGAAACGCCATTTGCGGAATGGACTGAAAGTTACACCCCGGACAAAGTTTGTTTTCATAAAACACCATGAAAGCCACGCGGCCAGTGCTTTTTTCCCAAGTCCATTTGACGACGCGGCCATTTTGACGTTGGATGGTGTTGGCGAGTGGAGCACCGCAACAATCGGGATCGGTGAAAACAACCAAATCAACCTGCTCAAAGAACTAAAATTTCCGCACTCGCTCGGATTGCTCTACTCTGCGTTTACCAGTTATTGTGGATTCAAAGTTAATAGTGGTGAATATAAACTCATGGGACTTGCGCCTTATGGCCGACCGAAATATGTGGATTTAATACGTGCACACCTGGTCGAAACCAAGCCTGATGGGAGTCTTTGGATGAATATGGATTATTTCAATTATTGCCAAGGATTAACCATGACAAATGGAAGGTTTCATCGACTCTTTGGCAGTCCACCACGTTTCCAAGAATCGCAACTTGAGCAACGGCACATGGACTTAGCCGCGAGCATTCAGTCGTTTACAGAAGAAATCTTTTTAAACATGGCTCGGGAGGCCTATCGTGTTACCGGCAAAAAGAATCTTGTCCTCGCTGGCGGCGTTGCTCTTAATTGTGTAGCGAATGGCCGTATCCTGCGTGAAGGCCCGTTTGCGAACCTGTGGATCCAACCTGCGGCAGGCGACGCTGGCGGGGCGTTAGGCGCAGCTCAATTTGTGTGGCATCAGATTTTGAAAAAACCACGCTCACCAATGCCGAATGATTCTCAGCAAGGAAGTTTGCTTGGCCCGGCGTTTTCTAATGACGAAATCGACCGGACACTTGAGGCGAAAAAAATCCCCAGACAAAACTTTTCCAACGAAATTGAACTGTTAGAAGAAGTAGCACAACTGCTTGCCTCAGGGAAAATTGTTGGCTGGTTTCACGGACGAATGGAATTCGGTCCTCGCGCACTAGGTGCCCGAAGCATACTTGGCGATCCACGAAACCCTAGAATGCAGTCAACTATTAATTTGAAAATAAAATTTCGTGAAGGCTTTCGCCCATTCGCGCCGTCTGTTTTAAGGGAGCGGGCGGGCGATTTTTTCGATTTGCCGGAAAATGTGGAAAGTCCCTACATGCTACTCGTGGCGCCAGTCCTTGAAAAACAGCGCCGGAGACTTTCTGCCGCCGATCAAAAAGTCATGGCCACCCATCCCGATTTGTGTCAGCGCGTCAATGTCATCCGTTCGACCATTCCAGCCATCACGCATGTGGATTATAGTGCACGTATTCAAACCATAGATGAAGAACGACATGGACGATTTTTTCGACTTTTGAAAGCCTTTGAAAATAAAACAGGCTGTCCTCTCTTGGTGAACACAAGTTTTAATGTGCGCAACGAGCCAATCGTCTGTTCGCCGGCGGATGCGCTGCGTTGTTTTCTATCTACAAAAATGGATGTTTTGGTTTTGGAAAACTTTCTCATTAAGAAAGAACAAATGCCAAATATTCCAGACCTTGAACGCGCAAAATATATGGCAGGCTTTGACCCCGATTAATCCTCATGATATTTCCGAGCCGATTACTTAATCCATCCTCACGGATGCTGCGCCAAATTGCTGCAACATGGCTGTTGTTTTTTATGGCAATCAGCTGGCTGACCTTAATTTATAAGCATAATTGTATCGGTTTTGTTTTCGTCGCATTCGCATTGATTGGATTTATTGGTTTGTTGAAACCATTTGTGATTCAATGGTTATTTATTTGTGTGGCTACTGTCGTTTATCCACTTTGTTGCCTCGCGAGCCAATTATTGCTTGCAATTGCGTTTTTCTTGGTCATAACGCCAATTGCATTAATATTACGCTTTTGCAGGCGTGATAAATTGTTATTGAGGCCAGATTCAAATCAAACCACTTTTTGGGTTTATCTGAATAAATCACAAACACATAAATAGTGGTGAATTAGTGGTCCAACGAATGGTATCCAGGCGTAGCCAAGAAGCTGTTTCAGCGTTTATTCTTCATTTTCACCATGGGTGCTATTGGTTAGCTTGTCAGATTTAATGAAAAGGTCGGAAAGCCATCTTAAATCGAAAAATCGCTCAAATGATTCTGCACCGTCTGTAGCACAATTTGATAGCAATCGTTCACGCCTTGAACTGATGTATCTATGTAATTGGCGCTTTCTTGTAGGCGGGGGGCTTCAAACGGGTAGTCAATCAGATGCTTGATGTGACCTTCTTGAGCGCGTTTGTAAATGCCTTTTGGATCCCGTTCGATGCAGATCGGCAGCGGTGCATGAATGTAAAACCACACCAACTTTGACCCCAGAATGCTGTTGACCATGTCTCGATGAAGATGTTCCGGGGCCATTGTAGAAACGATTATATTGTGTCCTTGCATGGTCAATAGGCGAGCAACCTCGGCAATGCGTCGATGGTTTTCCAGCCGGGCTTCTGATTTAAATCCCAAATCAGAACAGAGCCTTGAACGCAATTCATCTCCGTCGAGATAAATTACAGGAATTTTCCTGTCCTGTAGACCAGCAAACAGGAGGCGACCCAACGTTGTTTTGCCGGCACCGGAGCGCCCAAAAAGCCAGAATACTTTGGCAAATGATTCCATATATTATAAGTAATCAGTATCAGCCCCAATATGAGATTTCCGATAATAATAAATCTACAATCACGCGGAAAAAATACGCTTATAAAACACAATGTCGAGTGCTCGTTTTTCACCCAGCGCCCAAAAGGCTTGTCAAGCCGGGCGAGTTTTGGTTTGACAATCATCGTCCGGGCCAAAGCCATCCTTTGAAGCATAGCCCAAACCACCCAGCTCAACAAACCGCCTCCAGTAAAACTTCGCCAAGCGGCGATGGCATTTTGGTCCTGGATGGCATCCATCGCGAGCTTTGTCCACGTAAGTCAGCGGACCAACATACCGGCGCAAATCCATATGGGCAGCAACCGCTTCAAACTCCCTTGGATTAACATGAGAATAAAGCCACTGTCTGCCCGCAAGAAGATGCTCCACAGCTTTATAATTTTTAAAGAAATTCAGAGCATCATCAAATGGACTGCTTAACGCAGCAAAATGCCCAAAAATGTCCTTGGTTACCTGGTCAGGAGGTTTTGCATTCGGGACGTATCTTATACATCGATCCTGTATCGAGACGTATTCGCGCCTGCCATGATGGGTAAAATTGATAAGGACAATATCCGGATTAAGTCGCGGCACCGCGAGATAAAGAAGGCGGCTGATGTAATCGTTGCTGCTTCCCTCGATCCCCAGGTTCCAAACCACAACACTTTTCTGCAACTTTGTTCGGAGTCGTTCGGCAAATAATTCGTGAAATAAATCATGTTTCGGAAGGCCCATCCCGAATACATAGCTGCATCCCACAGTCACAACGCGGATGTCGGCGTTTACATCAAATTCAGGGCAGCGATAACCTAGGGAATTTAACTTATAAGAAATATCATTTTCGCCATAAAGGGGATGTCCGTTAAGCCGGCGATAATTTTCCAGGTTGTCACAATTCAACCATTTTAGTTCCTGCCCGGCAGGATAACTGGTAGGCGGAATATCTGCTTTTGGAAGCAATTGGGTAAGGTTCATGGTAATTATAGGAAAGAATCGGCAAGCGCTATAAACACTCTCCGTTATGCTACACAGGGCTGTAATGTCTTTTCAAAGCCGGAATCACACATCTTTCGCGGAATCTGTTCCAAATGGTCATGGGAACGGTGCAACAGCGTTAATCCACATATGGTATTATTGTTTTAAATGGAGGCTAAATATCATGACAGTTGACTGTCCATGACATGATGCCTTCCCAAGCAAATGGAATTAGAATCCGATGAGTTTGTCAAGCTTTTGTGATCTGCCCCAGTTGAGATTTGGACAGTTTGAAAGGCCTGAATATCCTTATGAAAATGAACCCAACTCCACTCGTTCCAAGTCAGCCCCGGAACTGTCCTTGATCCACCGCTAATCCACCACCCGCCCAAACCGATCCAGCCCCGTGTATTGATCCCCACCATCGCCCACTGGTGGACTGCCAGATTGCTGTATGTAGGTCAGTTTCATCGGAACATGCTTGTCATGCTTATATTTAAAAATGAACAGTTGTCTAGCAGGGCTGCCTGATTCTCGTCTTATAGTGTCACTGGTGACTACCCTCGTTGTGATCACGCACAAATTTGATTCCATTTATTTCCCATTCTGACCACGGATAATTGGTTTCCATATCTATTTGCTTTAATCCAGAATTAAGTCTGATGGACATAACTTGCGATACAACAGAATACTCACCATTTTTTACCTTGTGAATTGCCGTAGCATAAAAAGTAAGATCATCGACTAATCGCGAGTAATACAAGTCTTTGTAATTAAAAGTGTTCTTTCCATTGCCGATTGGATTGGTTTCAATTTTGTGGTGGCTGTAATGTTCTGTGAATTTACTTAACAGCATACCAGACATAATACCGCTGATAAAAACAATTAAAAAACCAACTAATTTATTTTTTTCACAGTTTAGCATAAAGACATGACAGTGTTCAACTTTTCATCTAGGTTGAGGCTTTGGCATAGGAGGCAAAGTGGGTCTAGGTGGGTCAATTGGCTGAACAGTTGGTGGCGGCGTTGGTGGAGTTGGGGTTGCGCCCCCACCAACCAAACACGCAGCTGCGGCAGACATGCAATTAGCGGTGCAAAGACTCCACGATGTGCCAGGTGTATTGAAATAATCCGTTGCACAGCATTCATTACAGCGGTCTTGTGCCATTCCGCAAGCAGATGCCCATTCCTCGGTTCCCTTAAGTGCTGAAGGTGGTGCCTTCCAACAATGTTTTGGATCGTCATTCTTTGGACATGACGGTGGCGGCGGTGGCTGAGGAGTCGGTTTTGGCTTTGTTGGTTTTGGAGTATCCTTGCACCAAATTATTTGATCACCAATCTGTCCACATATATGAAATCCTAGTGGCCCCTGCCTACCCGGCGGAAGTGAGACGGAAGCATCATATCCATACAGATCAATCCAGTTAATCGGATTGTTTCCAACATAAGCATAGAGATTCATTCCGCCATCATACCCAATCGGGTCCCTCGTCAACCATTTTCCAAGCGTCGGGTGCAGGTAACGGTTCCTGACCTGATAAAAATCGGATTCAGCGTCAAAGCGGTAACAGGCGTATCTGGTCTCCCAATCGTAGCTTGAGGTCGAGACGACATTGAAATCAGCATCTATCACCCTCGACAGCCCAAAGGCATTGTAGCCGTAGCGTTCTTGAACGGTTCCGGTGGTGTCAGCTATGGCCGTGCAACTAAATACATCTTGGAGGGAATAAAACCGTTCACTGCCACGGTCTCTCAAGATGAGATTGTCAATCCCCATCAGCCCCCACACAAATTGACGGTCGGCTGTCGTCGTGGTATTCAACCGCTCTTCAAGGATTTGCCATTGACTGCTGTAATAGTAATGCCGGGTCGTGCTGCCCGTCACTTTGGTCGTCCGCCGGTTCTGGCCGTCGTAAGCGTAGATTGCTGTGGTCGTGCTTCCGCTCTTGACCTTCACTAATCGCTGCCACGCATCATACGTCATCGTGTAGGCGCTGCTCCAGTTCGTCGGCAGGGGCGCTTTGACCATGTTCCCGGCTGCATTCTGTTGGATCAATGCGCTGGAACCGCTAATCGTCTCCACCTCGTTGACTGGGTTGTGGGTTCGGGGCTGATTGAGGGTGGTTGTCCCGCTCACCTGGTTGACGTAGTTATTCCAGTTGCCCGTCGGGTCAAAGGTGAAGTCTTCTTCCCAGGTTGGTGTCCCAGTGATGCCTGTCTTGCCTGAATTGAGCGTTCCCCGTTGCAACGTCAACAACTGGTTCAACCCGTCGTAGGTGTAATATTCATCCTGATTGGCTGACAGCGCATCGGCCACGGTGTTGTTTCGCCAGACACGGTTGCTGGCACGGTCGAAGCCATATTCCACACGTTCCAAATCCGCTCCGCTGCTGGCCTTGATCCACCGCTGGTCAACCACCCGCCCAAACCGGTCCAGCCCAGTGTATTGATCTCCACCATCACCCACCGGCGGGCTCCCACTTTGCTGGATGTAGGTCAGTTTCATATTTATCGCACTATTTCAAGTTCTTTAGTGCTTTTCCGCGCACCATTTTGAAACTATTTTCTGCCGCGAATCCTAAAGCTGATCAGGAATTGTTTTCATTGAGTGCGACCTCTTGTAAAACTCGATTTTCTGTTTCTCCATGTCCATCTCCATATTTCAGTGTTTCAAACAGTTGCTCTTTAGTAAGCTTTCCCTGAACTCTTAAGAAGACAGCAGAAGTGTTTTGATTGGTTCCTGGTAATACGACTATCGAAAATACGCTATCTTCATCCGTAAGTTTTACGGGAATTAATCCAGCAAGATTTTTAATTTCATTAATATTGTTTACACTTAACCACAGAGGATGGTCGAGAACCTTAGCAACTTGGCTTAAAGTCATACCCGCTGAAATGTGCCGACGAAATAAATATGATATACAAAGTCTGCGGTGATAATCTGGGTATGTTGGATCATTAGCGATGCTAGACCAAAAACCAGCGCTTTCAGTTTTTGATGACAATTGTGTTATAGCTGAGACTAATTGCGCGTATGTGGCTGTCCGGTCAAGAATTGCTGCATAAGGTTGATTTTCCATATTTTGAACAGAAGGTGTCCGACACGAACACGTTATTGTGCCAAACAATGCTAATATAAAAAGTGTATTAGGTCGAATCACCATTGCTTATTCAGTTGTAACCTTTGATTTCTTATCTTTAGAGTCTGGACAACAATTCCATTCGGAAGTTAAGTTATGTTTGATGGCACCTGATCCTCCTGTCAGTTTTGGGTCAGTATTTGTCACTGGCAAAATACCGGCAGGAGGTGCATTTTTATCCTGAAAGGAAGTCGGCAATATGAGTCCGTCATAAAAATCAGCTGACCCTATAATAGTTATTTTCCCGCATGTATTATCGCCAAGGCCGTTTATATGATACTGGTCGTCAAAAGGAGACAAACCATCGTAAATTGTGACAGTCTTATTTTTATCGACCTTCCAAGCTTCCCAAAGGGGCCACCAATCTGGATCTGCACCAGACTTCTTCTTAATATCGGCTTTCGACAGCTTATTCCCTTTACAATCGGTTGCATCGAATGTAACGCTGACGTGCTGAACTATATAGCCACCAATGGTTGTGGCCATATCTAACATCCATTTAATACTCCAATTAAACTCTCCACAATCTTTCCCAATTGGTTGATCAATTGTTTTTTTACTTAGTTTCGGAGCTAACCCACTTGAATCGATAACATTAACCGATCTATTTATCACATACGCATAGAGATTTATTCCAGCATTGTAACCAATCGGATCCCTCGTTAACCATCTGCCCAATGTTGGATGTAGGTATCTGTTGCGAACCTGATAGAAACTGGACTCTGAATCGAACCGATAGCAGGCGTATCTGGTCTCCCAATCATAGCTGGATGTCGAAATGACATTGAAATCAGCATCCATCACCCTTGAGAGACCGAAGGCGTTGTAGCCATACCGCTCTTGAACTGTTCCTGTGACATCAACGATTGCTGTGCAGTTAAACACGTCTTGGAGGGAATAGAACCGCTCGGTTCCCCGGTCTCTCAAGATGAGATCGTCAATCCCCATCAACCCCCACACAAATTGCCGGTCTGCCGTGGTCGTAGTGTTCAGCCGCTCTTCCAGTATCTGCCACTGGCTGCTGTAATAGTAATGTCGTGTTGTGCTGCCTGTGACTTTGGTCACTCTCCGGTTCTGGCCGTCGTAGACGTAGATTGCTGTGGTCGTGCTCCCACTCTTGACCTTCACCAATCGCTGCCATGCATCATACGTCATCGTGTAAGCGCTGCTCCAGTTCGTCGGCTGGGGTGCTTTGACCATGTTCCCGGCTGCATTCTGCTGGATCAATGCACTGGAACCACTGATTGTCTCCACCTCGTTGACCGCGTTGTGGGTTCGGGGCTGATTAAGGGTGGTTGTCCCGCTCACCTGGTTGACGTAGTTGTTCCAGTTGCCCGTAGGGTCAAAGGTGAAGTCCTCCTCCCAGGTTGGAGTGCCAGTGATGCCCGTCTTGCCTGAATTGAGCGTCCCCCGTTGCAACGTCAGCAACTGGTTCAACCCGTCGTAGGTGTAATATTCATCCTGCTTGGCGCTCAGCGCATCAGCCACCGTATTGTCACGCCAGACACGGTTGCTGGCACGGTCAAACCCATATTCCACACGTTCCAAATCCGCCCCGCTGCTGTCCTTGATCCACCGCTGGTCTATCACCCGTCCAAACCTGTCCAAGCCAGTGTATTGATCACCGCCATCTCCCACCGGAGGGCTTCCACTCTGCTGGATGTAGGTCAGAAGCATATTATGCCACTTATTTTTTCCACTCGTCAGAAAAAAAGTCGCCACTATAAACGGCCACGACATTTCCATTTGTATTAAAAACAACAGCCACACAGGAGAATAACAACCAAGGTTCGATGTTTTCAAGGTCTTGATTGCTTCCGTATATTCGAGCGGCTTGTCCGTTCTTCATGGAGAATGCTTGCAATGGTTTTCCATAAAGCGCGTCAACTTCATTTATGCTCATACCAAGACCAACTCGGCAACCATCATACAACTGTAGAAACGTCTCGTTGGTTTTGTAATCATTTTCAAGCTGCTTGGTATTTTGTTGCATTTTTGACAAGCCGCCTGAAAACGCCATTGCACCGGCAGTTAAAATAGTGGCCGATATGCTGGTCGAATCTTTTCCCTTGCCGTCATACGGTTTCAGATAGTTAAGCATTTGAGATTCCGTCGCTGCCGGGTCGTTTATTGTTTTCCTGACCAATTTTGGCATTTCTCCAATATCGGCAGGTTTGGGTCGTGTCGGCACCAATTTATTTATCAATAATTTATCTTGGAATAGAAGCCAGACGTCAATGCCATCGCCAACAGATACAAAGCAACTAATCAATGTGTAATTGCTCTTTTTATCTGATAAAGTGAACTCGTGACGCGCCGCAATACCCAGAGTGTTTCTCACAGAGTCGAGTGATGATCCATTTGTAATCGCCAAAAGAGTGTTTTCTGGAATTGACAGCTTGTTGATCATGGAATTAATTTCCTTATCTTGACCGTAAGTTGAGATGCAACCACAAAAAATTGTCGCTGTGAAAATATGGGATAGTATGGCGATTAGATATTTAATCTTGAATTCTAGCCCTTTCTTCTTAGGTGCAATAGCATTCATAAATCAGTAATTATGCGCAAGGGGGGTCCGATTTATCCGAGCAACAACATTTTTTAGCTTCATCTAAATTTTCAAAATCTTTCCCTCTTCCAATCGTAATATACTTACATTCTTTTGCACAATAATATCTCGGGCCAGCCGGAGGCTTGATGCCCACCAAACACTTTGCAAAGCACTTCACAACCGCCAAATTACATTCATCGCAATGAGTATATTTAGGACAGAAGATATGGGGGATCACCGTGCGACAAAGCAATGTTAATAAAGTATGATGCCAAGAGGAAGATTCACATCGCTTGCCTTTATTCGCGGCATAACATTCATCATGTATTGCACAGCACCGATCAGCACAAGCTTGATTCGCAGCCTTCTGCACCCAACTTGGTATGCTGTCACATCCTGGGCAATCTAAGCCATTTGGATCTATATTGTTAATACTTTGATTCTTGCAATACGCATATAAATTAATTCCTCCGTCATATCCAATTGGGTCTCTGGTCAGCCACCTGCCTAATGTTGGATGGAGGTAACGGTTACGGACTTGGTAGAAGCTGGACTCCGAGTCGAAGCGGTAGTTGTCGTATCTGGTTTCCCAATCATAGTTTGATGTGGAGCGGGAGGTGAACGTGGCGGTCATCACCCTTGAGAGCCCAAACGCATTGTAGCCATAGCGCTCTTGAACCGTGCCACTGGTATCAACGATGGCCGTGCAACTGAATACGTCCTGCAATGAATAGAACCGTTCGCTGCCCCGGTCACGCAGAACCAGATTGTCCAGCGCCATCAATCCCCACACAAATTGGCGGTCGGCTGTCGTGATGGTGTTCAGCCGCTCTTCCAGTATTTGCCACTGGCTGCTGTAGTAATAATGCCGCGTGGTTGTCCCAATCGTCTTTGTCACTCTCCGGTTCTGGCCGTCGTAAGCGTATATCCCAATGTTCGTGCTCCCACTCTTGACCTTCACCAGTCGCTGCCACGCATCATACGTCATCGTAAAGGCGCTGCTCCAGTCCAACGGCTGGGGTGCTTTGCTCATGTTCCCAGCTGCATTCTGTTGGATCAATGCACTGGAACCGCTGATTGTCTCAACCTCGTTGACCGCGTTGTGCGTTCGGGGCTGATTGAGGGTGGTTGTTCCGTTGACCTGGTTGACGTAGTTGTCCCAGTTGCCTGTCGGATCAAAGCTGAAGTCTTCCTCCCAGGTCGGTGTTCCAGTGATGCTCGTCTTGCCTGAATTGAGCGTTCCCCGTTGCAGCGTCAGCAACTGGTTCAACCCATCGTAGGTGTAATATTCATCCTGATTGGCTGACAGCGCATCCGCTACCGTATTGTCCCGCCACACTCGATTGCTGGCTCGGTCGAAGCCATATTCCACCCGCTCCAAGTCATCCCCGGAACTGTCCTTGATCCACCGCTGGTCTATCACCCGCCCAAACCGGTCCAGCCCCGTGTATTGATCCCCTCCATCGCCCACCGGCGGTGAGCCGCTCTGCTGGATGTAGGTCAGAAACATTTGAAATTGTGACTTTTATTTTCTAAAAAGAATTATAACGTGCCGTCTTTGGCATATGTTACTTTACCGTCGGCTGCATTTGCTTCGATGATAAACATTTTGCCTCCAAATGCCCAATATATAAATCTAACTCGCCATTTCCTATCTGAATCTTGAAAATAATCGCCATTCTGTTTTCCGCATAACCTATATACATCCAGCATAGAATCACCAATTTTAACCTTATGAATATTATTATTATACGCACCCTCCACAAGCGGTTGAAAAACGCCATCATCAAATAGAAATGCATCAGCCAACTTTGATTTTCTTGGCGAATCAAAAATAATAAACAAAATTACCGGCCAGCCATTAGATTTTCTTTCTTCTGATACCCATGTTGAAACTACTGACTTATTTGTATAAGGTAACAATTCAGTGAAAGGATATTTACCCTGATAATTATCATCGCTTTTAATTAATTTACCTTCCATCAAAGAAATGACATCTACTTCAGACATCCCGATTTTAAGCGCACCGCAAGCAGAATGTGTCTTGGACGAAAAACCGACGTTATTATATCTCATGACTTCCATGTTGGCTTGCTTATGTGTGGATTCGCATCCAATAAGGAATGTCATCACAATAATAGCAAAACACATTACCCAGTTCTTATTTTTATCGAAACTGGAAGCAATCATACATTAAATATTAATATGTTCCGGTATAATAAGCATAACACGATCCTCCGGGTTGGTATTTTGGATATTCGTGATTGATCGATGGTTGAATTAGCTGGTCCAGGCGATTGTCGAAATTAAGATTCTTTTTTGCATTATTGCAGTCTTTTTTTGTATCGTATTCATCTTTTCCAAATTCATCGATTATAGTCTGGAACGCTTGTTTCCAATCGTCGCAATGGCACGACTCATGGTGCAGTGATGCATCGAGGCTTGGGTGATAAACAATACTTACAACTAGCGGATCTGCATAATAAATATAACAATCGCCGCTCGCATTTACGACTACTTTCCACTTGCCGTTTGAACATTTATCACAAGTCAAACTGTCATTGTATAGCGGAAAAGAACAGGCGGGTGAAACAGGGCACTTTTTTTTGATTCTCGTTAAGTTGGATATTTTCTCCGGCGCATGATTTTCCCAAGTTAGTTTGCCTGTGCAACAAGCCGATGGCGAATTTGATGGGGGTGGAGATGTGGACGGTTTCTCACCATATGAATCCAAATTGTTAATAGAATTATTTAAGCAGTATGCATATAGGTTCATTCCCGCCCTATATCCATTAGGATCTCTAGTCAACCATCTCCCCAGGGTTGGATGAAGGTAACGGAATCTAACCTGATAGAAGGTGGACTCCGAATCGAAGCGGTAGTTGTCGTATCTGGTCTCCCAATCGTAAGCCGAGGTAGAGACGACATTGAAATCAGCATCCATCACCCGCGACAGCCCAAACGCATTGTAGCCGTAACGCTCTTGAACGGTTCCGGTGGTGTCCACAATAGCCGTGCAGCTAAACACGTCTTGGAGAGAATAGAACCGTTCACTGCCCCGGTCACGCAGTATCAGATTGTCCATCCCCATCTGCCCCCACACAAATTGACGGTCTGCTGTCGTGGTGGTGTTCAACCGCTCTTCCAGTATCTGCCATGCGCTGCTGTAATAGTAATGCCGGGTCGTGCTGCCAGTGACTTTGGTTGTTCTCCGGCTCTGGCCGTCGTAAGCGTAGCTTGCTGTGGTCGTGCTCCCGCTCTTGATTTTCACCAGTCGCTGCCACGCATCATACGTCATCGTGTAGGCGCTGCTCCAATCCAAGGTCTGAGGCGCCTTGACCATGTTCCCGGCTGCATTTTGCTGGATCAATGCATTGGAACCGCTAATCGTCTCCACCTCGTTGACCGGATTGTGTGTCCGGGGCTGGTTGAGGGTGGTTGTTCCGTTGACCTGGTTGACGTAGTTGTTCCAGTTGCCTGTCGGGTCAAAGGTGAAGTCTTCCTCCCAGGTCGGTGTCCCAGTGATGCCTGTCTTGCCTGAATTAAGCGTCCCTCGTTGCAACGTCAGCAACTGGTTCAATCCGTCGTAGGTGTAATATTCATCCTGATTGGCTGACAACGCATCAGCTACCGTATTGTCACGCCAGACACGGTTGCTGGCACGGTCAAACCCATACTCCACCCGTTCCAGGTCAGCCCCGGAACTGTTCTTGATCCACCGCTGGTCAATCACCCGCCCAAACCGGTCCAGCCCCGTGTATTGATCCCCGCCGTCTCCCACTGGAGGTGAGCCGCTTTGCTGGATATAGGTCAGTTTCATCTCAATCAGGCTGTGGGCTGTTCATAGATTGGCGTGTAAAGCACAATAAAACTGGATTCCATCATTTGACTACTTTGTGACTCGCCATATCCTGATACTTTTGAAAAAACTCCTGATAGCTCAAAGGAAAATTCAAACCATCCGCAAAGCCATTATAGCTGTTGGTAGCAAAGAAACGTGGGCGGTCAAATTCCGCAGCATTTATGATATGAAGCCCCCTTCTTGCCGCGATTAACGCAAGATAAAACCTAACATTGTTGCTCGCCAAATAAGGATTTTTCTCTCCTGGTGAGAGGAGACGTGTTAGCTGTCCGTTGGACAGATGGGTTTCAAAATAATTAAAACTACTTTCAGCCGTATCGTCTTCTTCGCCGGAAAGCAAAATCAGGTTGTAATCCCTTGGCACTCCTGCCAAAAGCCAAACGATGCATAGCAACGAAACTGCACTAAATGCAATTTTTGGCCAGAGTCCACATTTGAAATAAAAGATTGTAAGGAACGCGACAATGACCAGCAAAGTCACAATGCAAATCAAAACCAATTTGAGCTGTAAAAGTTCCAAAATGTGGTCAATATTTCTCATATTTGTTGTGTTGCCGGCTTCGCCATTAAGCAATGTTTAGTTACTACATTTCATGCATTTATAATATGCCGTGGTGTTTTGCATATAACAACTCGCGGTGTCACTCGCATTTGGCAGGTCGTTGAAAAATCTGTAGAGAACGGCTGCCGTAGATGGATGTGGGTCCAAGTTAATTGTGAGACCAAAATTTTGATAAAGTGGTTGACACATTTTGGTTTTGGCGGACGGCGATCAGGCCCTGGCAGCGGAGCCAGGATTCCACAGTGACCCGCCACAGAGTGGCG
>Ga0208507_1000755_pt1 | contig 19696 bp, 20 predicted proteins | sample CryBogCBH12Aug01_FD_184626 | JGI IMG/M metagenome (GOLD analysis project Ga0208507, IMG submission 184626) | Freshwater microbial communities from Crystal Bog, Wisconsin, USA - CBH12Aug09.1 (SPAdes) (version 2) | ecosystem: Environmental > Aquatic > Freshwater > Lake | place: Crystal Bog... | reverse complement strand
TATGCTTTTTTTGTCATGATGATATGCCTCTGTTAAGGGGTGAAATGGTCTTTTGCTTAAAGACTTGGGTAATCCGTATAACCAACGGCGCCACCGCCGTAAAAGGTAGCACGGTTGTAGGGTGTCAGTGCAGCATTGATTTCGAGACGCTTGGGTAGATCGGGATTCGATATAAACAGACGTCCGAAGGCAACGGCGTCGGCCTCACCAGATTCGACTGCGGCAAGGGCGCCATCACGGTCATAGCCACCAGCACTGATAACTTTTCCGCCAAAGGCCTTGGCAAACAAGCTAGCTGTATTTGGCGCGTCTGCCATGACCTTATCAGTCCCGCCAGCCATCGTTGAGCGTGGTTCGATCAAGTGCAAATAGGCCAGCTTGAGTTTAGCGAGTTCGCCGACAACATAGGTGAACAAGCCAGACGTATCCGAATCTGACATATCGTTAAACGTGCCAAAAGGAGACAACCTTACCCCGACTCGGTCGCTACCCCAGACCGTATTCACAGCTGCCAGCACCTCAAGCAGCAAGCGAGTACGGTTGGCAAAGGATCCACCGTAGTCGTCTGTGCGTTTGTTTGATCCATCCTGCAAGAACTGATCAAGTAAATAACCGTTAGCACTATGAACTTCAACGCCGTCAAAACCTGCTGCCTTAGCCTGTTGGGCAGCATGGACAAAATCCTGGATGAGTGCCGGTATTTCCCCAAGCTCCATCGCACGCGGGGTTTCAAAAGGCGCCATGGACCAATCCGCTTTAAATACTTTGCCAGAGGGGGCAATAGCAGATGGTGCAACGGGTAGACCTTGCTCTGGATGCAAGGATGAATCAGAGATTCGGCCAACATGCCAAAGCTGGGCGATCATTTTTCCGCCTTTGGCGTGCACAGCGTCAGTGATTTTCTTCCAGCCAGCAACTTGTGCGTCACTGTAGATTCCGGGAGTAGCAGGATAGCCTTTGCCTAAAGGCGAGATCTGAGTTGCCTCAGAGATAATGAGACCGGCACTGGCTCGCTGACTGTAGTACTCAATGGCCAGTTCATTCGGGACATCGCCTGCAACTGCACGCATACGCGTGAGGGGGGCCATGATGACACGGTTGCTAACGTCAATCGCACCGAATTTGTCTGCGGTAAAGAGTTTCATTTTAGGTGATGCCTTGTTTCGTGATTAAACAGCTTTGGGTAGTAGCCATGGCATGGCTTGCGAGTAATTTGTTTCAAAGAGACTGATTTGATCGTTGAAAGTGAGCGTAACGGCGATGTCGTCGAGCCCTTCAAGGAGCTTCTTTTTTCTGAATGGATCGATATCGAATCCGATCTTGAAACCCTCAGGTCCTTCAATCTGCTGGGCGACCAGATCAACTGTTACGTGGCCGTGAGCAGGATTCCTTTCAACGGCTTCTCTTAACCTGATCAGTAAAGCTTCGGGCAAGACGATCGGTAAGAGCCCTTGCTTAAAACTGTTGTTATAGAAAATATCGCCAAAACTACTGGCGATCACTACTTGAAATCCATAGTCAATTAACGCCCAGACGGCATGCTCGCGCGATGAGCCACAACCAAAGTTACGATCAGCCACGATGATCGTTGCATCCTGATAAGGTGACTGATTCAAGATGAAGCCTGGTTTGGGACTACCATCCTCGTTGAGTCTTAAGTCGTTAAACAGCCATTTGCCATAGCCATCTGACTGAGGATGCCATAAGAATCTGGCGGGAATAATCTGGTCAGTATCCACGTTGGGGGTGCCCATCGGGATGGCGATCGATCGCACAGTGTTGAACTTTTTCATGGTTCTTGTCCTGGATTCAAAGTACGCACATCGACAAAATGTCCACAGATTGCAGCCGCAGCAGCCATGGCTGGACTGACGAGATGGGTGCGTGCACCGCGCCCCTGACGCCCTACGAAGTTGCGGTTTGACGTCGAGGCGCTGCGTTCTCCCTCGTTGAGCAGGTCGCCGTTCATCCCTACGCACATTGAACAGCCCGAATAGCGCCACTCAAATCCAGCGTCCAAAAATATTTTATCCAGACCCTCGGCCTCGGCTTGCGCTTTAATGAGGCCAGAGCCCGGCACAACCATCGCCCATATCTTTGCTTTTCTTCCTTTGACGACGGCAGCAGCTGCTCTGATGTCTTCAATACGACTGTTAGTGCAAGACCCGATAAACACTTTATCGACCGTGATGTCGGTGAAATGCATCCCTGGCTTCAATCCCATGTAGTCGAGTGAGTGTTGCAACGCTTCGCGCTTTTCTGGATCACTGATGTCAGCTGGATCAGGAACCACGCCGTTGATTGGGCCAGCCTCTTCAGGACTTGTTCCCCAAGTCATCATGGGGATGATCTCGTCACCATCAAGCTCGATTTCTTTATCGAATGTGGCACCCGCCTCTGTCGGCAGAGACCTCCAGTACGTCATAGCCTCGTCCCACGCTTTCCCACTTGGCGCATAAGGGCGGCCCTTCAGATAGGCGTAGGTCTTCTCGTCAGGCGCAACCATTCCGGCACGAGCACCGGCTTCAATCGACATATTGCACAACGTCATGCGACCTTCCATTGACAGGCCAGTAATAGCGCTACCAGCGTATTCGATGACATGTCCGGTGCCACCGGCAGCACCGATTTTCGCAATGATGGCAAGAATCACGTCCTTGGCAGTAACGCCTGCAGTTAATTGACCTTTGACTGTGATTCGCATTGATTTTGGCTTGGTTTGCCACAAGGTTTGCGTCGCCATGACGTGGGTGACCTCTGACGCTCCGATGCCGAAGGCCAACGCGCCTAATGCGCCGTGCGTTGCCGTGTGACTATCACCACAGACGATTACCAGACCTGGCTGGGATATGCCTTGCTCAGGACCCACTACATGAATGATGCCCTGACGGATATCGTCTAACCCAAACATGGTCATACCAAACTCTTTTGCATTGGCATTCATGGAAGTCACAACATTTCGACGACCCTCTTCTTTGATCGTTGCCATGTCGCGAGTAGTGGTGGGAACGTAATGATCAGGGGTGCCGAAGGTACAGTCAGGCCTTCTTAATTTCAGTCCACGCTCTCGTAAGGTTCTGAAACCAGCGTGGGATCCGTCATGCACGAGGTGTCGAGCAATGTGCAACAGGGTTGATCCGTCACTCTGTTGCAAAATCGTATGGCGATCCCAGATTTTTTCGAATAATGTTTTTGCTAAGGCCATGCCGTCACGAGCTCCGTTGTGTTGGTATGATGTCTTCAGGCTATCCGTCATCTTACATTTAATAATAAATTGAAACAGCCCAGCTCATCAGTTGTTCGTCGCAAAGCGTTTATCCTGCTGATCTTGCTTATGGCTGGCTGGGGGATGACCTGGACGGTCAACAAGTCACTATTGAACTACTTACCACCCATCTGGGCTGTAGTGGCAAGGCTTGCCCCGGGTTGCATCATCTATTGGCTGATTTGTGTCGGGGCCAAGAGAGTCACGATACCTGTCAAAGCAGACTTGCCAATCATTTTCAGTATGGGTGTCCTCCATATGGTGGGATTCTCGGCACTGGTCAGTATCGGACTGCAATATCTGCCGGCAGGCAGATCTGTAGTACTTGCGTATACCACTCCTTTGTGGGTGTTTCCGCTTGCCTGGTTTTTTCTGAAAGAGTCGATGACAGTCAAGAAGACAGCAGGCATGCTTCTTGGTATGAGCGGCTTACTGTTGATTATGCAACCGGCTTCGATGGACTGGACCGATCCGCACATTGTCCTTGGACACGGGTTGATCTTGTTGGCTGCGGTTTGCTGGGCTTTAAGCATCGTTTATGGTCGAGCGCATCGCTGGGTCACCCCGCTGTTTGAGCTGGTTCCCTGGCAACTGCTGTTTGCAGCCCTGTTGCAAATCGCCTTAGCCTTTGTTTTTGAAGGTGTGCCGCACGTGGTGTGGTCGTGGCGGATGATTTTTTTAATGGCATACGGCGGGGCGATCAGCACGGCGCTAGCCTATTGGGCAATGAACACCGTAAGCAGAGATTTACCTGCGTCGGTGACTTCTATGGGTTTACTGGGCGTGCCGGTTGTTGCTTTGTTATTTTCGAGTTGGACCTTGGATGAGCCGCTGGATGTCTATGTCCTGAGCTCTTTGGTGCTTATCGTACTCGGGATCGCGCTGGGTACCATGCATTTTGGACGTCGGTCAGCTTGACATCATGAAAGCGTTCTACTCGGATCACTTTGTGTTGCCGCTGCCAGCAGGACACCGCTTTCCGATGTCGAAATATCGGCTGTTGCGTGAAGCCGTTGGACAATGCGATGATATTGAGCTGATTGAGGCAGCTGCCGCGACTGATGCTCAGATTCTTTTGGCGCACGAGCCAAGGTACCTGCAACGTGTGCTTCGAGGTGAGCTGACCCCTGCAGAGCAACGGGAAATCGGTTTCCCCTGGAGCCCTGCGATGGTTGAACGCTCCCGCCGCTCGGCTGGTGCAACCATCGGTGCCTGCAGAGCTGCTCTGACGGACGGCGTCGCGGTTAACCTGGCTGGTGGCACTCACCATGCGTATCGAGATCATGGCAGTGGTTTCTGCGTGTTTAACGATGTCGCGATTGCCGCCAGAACGCTGCAGCGCGAGGCCAAAGACCCACTCAATGTTGCAGTGATTGATCTCGACGTCCATCAGGGGGACGGTACTGCCTCCATTTTGCGAAACGATTCAACGATCTTTACGCTCTCTCTGCATGGCGAGCGTAACTATCCGTTTCGAAAACAGCAAAGCGATCTGGATGTGGCGCTGCCTGATGGCTGTGATGACGCTTACTACCTTGAACAGTTGCGTGCAGCAATCGGGCAGTTGACCGAGAGAATCCAAGCCGACTTCATCGTTTATCTGGCCGGTGCCGATCCCCACGAATCAGATCGACTCGGTCGCTTGAAATTGACGAGTAGTGGGATGCGGGAGCGCGACTCCATCGTCATGAACTTTGCCCGAGTAAACGGATTGCCGCTCGCTATTGTGATGGCGGGTGGATACAGCACAGATATCCAGACCATCGTTGACATCCACTTTCAGACCGTTCGAATGGCTGCAGGGCTGTACGAGGATAAAACGTTTCAATCATTGCATAATATAAGTTCTCTTAACTGAATCGGGGGTAATCATGCTGGATCCGCAGGCACGCGCTTTATTAGATTTGATGATCGAGAAAGGGGTTCCGCCGATGCAGAGCCTACCCCCTCATGAAAGCCGCGCAGCGTACTTGGCTCGAAGGTTTTTTACTCAACCTGACGCACCCGAAGTGGCCGCGGTTGCAGATCAAGACATTCCGGGTCCACACGGCCCAATTAAAATTCGTAGCTATCGTCCAGCCGGTAGTGCTGCAGGTGCAATATTGCCTTGTCTGGTCTATTACCACGGTGGCGGTCATGTGATCGGCGATCTGGATACGCATGATGTTGTCTGCCGTGAACTGTCAAATCTAGCCAGTTGTGCCGTCGTGTCGGTCGATTATCGTATGGGACCTGAGCACCATATGCCAGCGGCATCAGACGATTGTGTAGCGGCGACAGAATGGGTGCATGCTAACGCTCAAGCGTTAAATATCGATCCGCACCGCATTGCGGTCGGTGGCGACAGCGCTGGGGGACATCTTGCTGCGGTCGTCGCCTTATCGCTGCGTGAGTCCAGCGGTTTCAAACCCGTTCTGCAGTTACTGATTTATCCTGTGACCGACGCTCATGGCACTACCCAGTCGATGGTGACGAACGCGGAAGGGTATGGCTTGGGTGCCGCAACTATGAAATATTTTTTCGATCACTACATGCCTGACCTTGAGTCTCGTAAGGACTGGCGTGCGTCTCCCCTGCGGGCAGCGAGCCACGCTGATTTGCCCCCCGCCTTCGTCATCACGGCTGGCTACGATCCGCTGCGAGATGAGGGTGCTGCCTACGCCGATAAATTGTCGGCAGCGGGAGTTCCAACTCAATACGTGTGCTTCGAGCGCCAGATCCATGGTTTCGCTTTGATGGGACGAGTCTTGCGCGAAGCTAACACCGCTGTCAAAATGTGTGCACAAGCCTTGCGCGATAGTTTTCAAGCTTAAAATTTTAAGGACGCTGTTGTGACAACACCATCGGTTATCGGTCGACTACTGCAATCAATCTGCCGCATCTGCCTTGTGATGCTGGCCTTGACGGTCAGTTTGCATAGTTCAAGGTCCGAGGCTCAGATCGATAAACCGATGCGCTTGATGGTGGGGTTTCCTGCTGGTGGCGGCACGGATGCCTTGGCCCGTTTACTGGCGGCGCGCTTATCTACTGAATTAGGTGTGTCAGTAGTGGTAGAGAACAAGCCGGGGGCGGGTGGTCAGATTGCTGCGCAATATTTAAAATCGGCTGGTGCAGATGGCTATACGCTGTTTTTATCGCATGACCATACGATCTCGATTTTGCCACTCGTTATGAAAGTCCCAGGTTTTGACGTCGAGGCTGACTTCGTCCCTGTGGCGGGTGTGGCTAGCTTTGTTAATGCGTTTGCCTTGTCAAGCGGCACGCCTGCCCAAAGTTTTAGTGACTACATCAGTCTAGTCAAGTCAAAGCCGGGCAAAAAGGGGTCGGTTGGTATCCCCGCGCCAGCTTCGACACTTGAATTTCTGGTCAAGACTTTAGCTAAACGGTACGACCTTGATTTGTTGTCCGTACCTTACAAAGGCAGCGCACCGATGATGGCTGATATGCTAGGTAACCAGATCGAGGCTGGCTCGGCCTCCGTGCCTGATTTTATTGAGTTTCACCAGGCAAAGAAATTACGGATTGTGGCAGTGATGGGTACCAAGCGTCAGGCTAATTTGCCTGACGTACCTACTTTCAAAGAGTTGGGGATATCCGGCTTCGAGGATTTGCCTTTTTACGGCGTGTTCGCCTCCAAAGAGGCGCCTCCTGCGATTTTGACGCAAGTCTCTCAGGCGCTCGAGAAGGTTGTTGCCAAACCTGATGTCAGAGAACAGTTTGCCAGTATGGGTTTAAATCCTGATTACCTGACGGCGGGGCAACTTCACTCAAGAGAGCGAAGCTACTCTGCAGCCTGGGCCAAAATCATTAAGGATAGTGGTTATCAACCTAACTGAATCGATTAATCCCTCAGCGAGGGTTCTGATCTTTCTGCACCTCATCAAAGATCCTGTTCGAGGCAGCGCGAGCCCCTATGATGGCGGCATCTTCAGCTAGCAGAAATCCCGAGTGCACAAGTTCAAGGCTAGCCATCCTGATACGATTTACGTAGTCGTCCTGGTTTTTATAACGTTCCGCAACTGAAAGCCGGTGGTCGTTGTTTGCAACACGTTCAGCCTTGGTTTTTGCGAAGGCGACGTAAGAGCCTGCAAGTGAACACGTAAACGTTTGTGGGGCGTTTTGCCCACCGTGAGTGCCGAGCGGAGCAACGAGGTCAGGTAAGCGAACTCCACCTTGGGCATTACCGTCCTCATCAAGCACAGGTACTTGGATAACTGCGTCTGCCAGATGCTTGGGAGCCCGCAGGGTAGGAGGAGTATCTTGAGCCCGTTGCAACTTCAATAATGCGTTGGCTGGAGGCGGAGTATTGTCGGCGACCCATTGGTCAAGTCTTGCCAGGGTGGCTCGCGCAACAGGCGGCCAATCTAGCGTTGCAACCGGTATGGTGCAATCTTTGTTCTGTATCGGCAAAAGAACATGCGACCCACCAGCAATATCGTACATCCGGACATTCGACGGCAATGGCAAGTCAGTGGTACCGCTCGCGCCTGTTCTTCCTAACGATGCGCGACCAGAGTAGTAGTCCGTGGTGCTGGATATCAAGATCATCTTTGGCGGCACTTCACCGCGCGCTTGCACACGTTTCACAATATCAGCAATAGTCAGTACCTCTTCGTGAACACCACGCATCTCGGGGTTCATAAAACTGGGTGCAGCGTTTGCGCTGGACTCTGGTCCAGGCCCAGTTTGCAAAATAGGCAGGAGGCCAGCGCCGGACACGAAAATATGCATCCCGTCGAATACGCGTTGTTGCCCAGCCATATTGAAGCCATTTAGCAAAAACGTTTTTAAATAACGACCTGTTTGCGATTTGCCACTAGCAAGCGTGCGACTGATTTTTCCCTGAAACGGATTTGGGTGTCCAGCCCAGTCGGTTGCCGCATGAGCGAAAAACAGCCCAGCGTCCCGGACGATAGCAAAGCCAACACCCTCTACGAATTGCGTTTTACCTTGAGCATCAACAAACGACGGTAGATCAGCGCCTTGACCAAGCTCCCAATAGACTTCTGCTGTACTAAAGCCGGAATCCTGCAAAAAACCCGTGCCTTGGGCGAACGTGCCAGATAAGTAGGGTAGCCCGGGTGGCGAGTTGTACAGGGCCTGTGCGTAGGCTTTTCCGCGATTCGGAATATCGACAATCAACGTTCCGTTTGATCTGCCTTGCTCGCTTGGCATCACGAGGACGACATTTGCCGAATAATCGACGTTACCGTGCTGATTGATTTTGACCTTGTCTAAACCCGGGATGTTTTCTTTGGGCGAGATTTCGCCGCGTATTTTTCCTTTGAGGATTAGAAATTCCCCGCTCAAAAAATGACCAAACGGTTCAGTAGAGGTGATCTCCAATTTGGTGAGCTCTGCGTGCACAGAACCAGTCAGGAATAGCGCACAGGCGAGCAAGGTAATTCGTTTCATCAGATTGACTCAATGTTCAAAGTTTATGTTTTCGTGCCACCCAAAAAGTGGCACCTTCAGATCCGTAGCGCTCGGCATGTACCTCCTCTGCTGCCAAAGTGAAGTCTTGTCCAGCAGTGACGTGCTGTGTGACGCCATGCTTGGTCAGCCACAACTCGCCTTCAGCCAGAAAGACGTGTACGTCGTAGGGGTGAGTGTGCGCTTCTAACGTCAGGTCTGGTTCCCAAACTCTTTCGATAACCTCGTTAAAGCCCGAGTTTAATGATTGAGTCTCAAACTCCTCGAAGGTCATGCTGGTCATACGCTTGCCTCTGTGTGTGATTTTTTTGTATGGACGGACATATTCTTGTTACGATAACTGAAGAAAGTCGTGTTGTCTTCACTCAATACGGCGAAAATAATAGTGAGAGACAATGGATAGCAAACCCACCCTGATTATTAGAAACGGCACCATCGTCGACGGCACGGGCGCAGCACCATATCGTGGTGATATCTCAATCGTTGAGGGGATCATCGCAGAAATCGGTACCGTTTCAGGTAATGCCGCTCGTGAGATCGACGCGACAGGTTTACTGGTTACCCCCGGTTTCGTTGATATCCATACTCATTACGACGGGCAGGTGACCTGGAGCCAGCAGATCGCGTCATCCTCACAGATGGGCGTTACAACGGTCGTCATGGGCAATTGCGGGATTGGTTTCGCGCCTTGCCTGCCCGAACATCGCGATGTGATGATGAAGTTAATGGAAGGGGTGGAAGACATTCCGGGTATTGTGCTGGAAGAGGGTTTGCCGTGGACTTGGCAGAGCTTCCCCGAGTATATGGACGTGCTGGAGGCTCGTCGGTTTGACCTCGACGTCGCGGCGCAAATCGGTCACGCACCGCTGCGTATCCATGTCATGGGTGATCGAGGCGCCAATCACGAACCGGCCACTGGTGATGATCTGGAAAAAATGGCAGATATTGCCGCAGAGGCAGTAGAGGCGGGCGCTCTCGGATTCTCAACCTCCCGCACGATATTGCATCGTAGCAGCGACGGTAAACAAACCCCTAGTCTGGGTGCAGCCGAAAGCGAACTTACTGCGATCGCCATGGGTTTGCATAAAGCCGGCAAAGGCGTTTTGCAACTAGTCACTGATTTTGATGATGTCGATGCAGAGTTCGCGATGCTGCGCCGGATTGCGGAGGCCTCTGGCAGGCCCTTGTCATTGACTTTACTGCAGCATGAGCACTTGCCAGATCGCTGGCGTCGCGTGATGGAGCATATGCATGCAGCGGTTGACGCTGGGGTTGTCATGAAAGCTCAAGTGGGTGCGAGACCTGTCGCACTCATTTTCAGTTTTGCCTTGACGCTATCGCCCTTCTCTCAATTGCCAAGTTATGAGGCGATCGCTCATTTGCCCTTTTCTGAAAAGCTCGCACGGTTACGAGATCCGGAAACGCGAAGACAGATATTGTCCGAGCGCCATGAAACACCTATGCAGCAGCGTCGTTTCGCCAACTTTGACAATCTGTATCTTCTGCAGGATCCCCCTGATTATGAACCGAGCCCAGATCAGTGCCTGAGTGCTTTAGCCAAGCAGGCAGGACAAGATCCCTATGCTTTTACCTATGATTATTTAATTGCGGGCGACGGGCAAGCCATGCTGTATCGGCCTCTCTATAACTATGTTGAGCAGGATCTTGAAGTCGTCAGAGAAATGTTGACTGATAGAGACACTGTCCCGGGACTCAGTGACGGTGGCGCCCACTATGGATTCATTTGCGATGCAAGCTTCCCGACCTACCTGTTGACGCATTGGGCGCGTGATCGAACACGTGGCGACAAGCTGCCTCTTGAAGATCTTGTTAAATGGCAGACACAAGATACCGCGGCAGTAGTGGGTTTGCACGATAGAGGCGTTCTCAAGCCTGGTTATAAAGCAGACATTAATGTGATCGATTTCGACAATCTGAAACTGCGAGCACCAGCGATTGTTCGCGATTTGCCCGCTGGAGGCAGGCGTTTGTCGCAACAAGCGGATGGATACAGGGCAACAATCGTGTCTGGCGTTGTCACCTACCTGGATGGCGAACCGACAGGAGCCTATCCCGGCAAGTTAGTTAGAGGTGCGCAGACTTCGCCCGCTTAACGTTTTATGCGGACGGCTATTTAATATCAAAGAGGAGTGATAATGAGTTCAGACGTATTGTTTATAGGCCTGGGTAACATGGGTCTGCACATGGCCAAAAACCTGTGTAAGGCCGGCTACATTGTGACTGGTTTTGATTTGGTTCAAGAGAGTGTCGATAGCCTCGTTGCCAGTGGCGGCAAATCGACGACTTCATTGACTGATTCGATTAAGGCAGCCAGCACCATCGTCACCATGCTGCCAGCAAGTCAGCACGTTCGGGCGGTCTGTTTAGGTGACAACGGTTTGTTGACGCTCGCTAAACCAGGCACACTTATTATCGATAGTTCAACCATTGCTCCTGACGTATCGCGCGAATTAGGAAAATTGGCTGAAAGTAAAGGCATCGTGATGGTAGATGCCCCTGTCTCTGGTGGTACCTTTGGTGCAGAAGCCGGCACCTTAACCTTCATGGTTGGTGGCACTGATGACGGTTTTGCAAGAGCGAAACCTTATATTGAGAAAATGGGCAAAGCCATCTATCACGCGGGTGCCTATGGAAGCGGTCAGACGGTAAAAGTCTGTAACAACATGCTACTTGGTATCACCATGATCGCCACCGCGGAAGCCCTGCAACTGGGTATCGCCAACGGCCTTGACCCCAAAGTGTTGACCGAAATCATTAGTAAAAGCTCCGGTTCGAACTGGGCGCTGATCAATGGCAATCCTTGCCCAGGTGTTAAAGAGGATTCTGCAGCCTCCAGGGGTTACACAGGTGGTTTTGGTACCGATCTGATGCTCAAGGATTTGGGCTTGGCCGTTGAAAACGCCTTGTCCACTAAAACGACAGTTACGTTGGGTGCCACAGCTCGCAACTTGTTTGATATTCACAGTAAATCAGGCCACGGCAGCCTTGATTATGCGAGTATCTTCAAGATGTTGCAGAAGTAATGACTTTCTAGTCTTAGTTAAGTTTTGTTACAAAAAAGGTCAGCGTTTACGCTGGCCTTTTTGTCGTAGCTTGTTGATTTGCGGGGCTGGACAGCGTAGAGTTTTGTTGTGTGTACTGGTCTCGTGCTCAGTACTTAATACGCAAAAAAATGTAGGTGTTTGATGGAAAACAGAATCACTTCCCTGGAAGTTATCGCAGAACAAACCCAGAAATCAATTGATCGGCTTGATCGGTCAGTTGAGCGCTTAGAGCAATCTATTAGCGAAACCAGAAAAGAGATGGTTCAGCGCATTGACGACTTGCGATCTGGCGTTGATCAAAAATTTCACTGGATGATAGGTGGCCAGTTTGCCACGCTGCTGGCTGTGATAGCTTGTATGACCACGTTGATGGTTAAGTGAGGCGTTGATCCATGGAAAACAGGATCACTGCCCTGGAAGTTATCGCAGAACAAACCCAGAAATCAATTGATCGGCTTGATCGGTCAGTTGAGCGCTTAGAGCAATCTATTAGCGAAACCAGAAAAGAGATGGTTCAGCGCATTGACGACTTGCGGGTTGATATGGATCACAATATGCGGGATCTACGAGCTGGCGTTGATCACAAATTTCACTGGATGATAGGTGGCCAGTTCGCCACGCTGCTGGCTGTGATCGCTTGCATGACAACGCTGATGATCAAGTGAAGTCGACAACACCGCACAAGATGATCACAAGTGTTGTTTAACCACCTTCGATACGCGGGATAAAAAACACCTCGCAGCCAGGTCTCAGCACTTGGGTATAAACCACTTCATGCAACTCACCATCAATGGCAATGGCGGTTTCCTCTTCAAGAATCTCGGCTAGGCCAGGATACAGCTGATCCATCGCCTTGAGCAGCCCACGCACATTGGTTGCGTCAATATCAAACTCCTTAACGCCGTTCGTATAGCGGCGGCTAAAGCCGCTAGTCAGAACAATGTGCGCAGCTGTCATCAATCCCTCTTTTAGCCGTCTATTGCCGCAAGTACTTTAGGCGGAGACATCGGAAGCGAAGTCATACGCTTACCAGTAGCTTGCTCAATAGCGTTAGCGATAGCGGCCATAGGTGGCACAATATTGACTTCGCCCACCCCTTTTGCACCAAAGGGGTGATTAGGGTTAGGCACTTCAACCATGACCACGTCAATGTGAGGCAGGTCAGACGCAACGGGAATACGGTAGTCAAGGAAGCCAGCATTAGATAAATGCCCTTCTTTATCGTACACATACTCTTCATTCAGAGCCCAGCCGATACCCTGCACGACACCACCTTGAATTTGGCCTTCGCAGTAATCGTGATGAATCGCGCGACCAACGTCCTGCGCAGCGACGACACGCAATATCTTGGTGTGCCCAGTTTCAGGATCAACCTCAACGTCGTAGAACTGTGTGCTGAAGCCTGGTGCCATACCCCCAGCATTTACCGCAGCCTCAGCAACAATAGGGCCACCTGTAACAGCCCGTTTCGCCGCAATGGCAGCCAAAGACAACGGAGCATGATCGCCAGCGTGACCAGCGACCAGTTTTGCATGACCATCTTCCCAGATCACGTCATCGATGCTGACATCCCAAGTGAGCGCAGCACGACCGCGCATATCCTCAATGACGGTGTTACAGGCCTGAACGACGGCAATACCCGTTGCATAAGTCACGCGTGAACCGCCAGTCACGTGGTTGTAGCCAATCGATGCCGTATCGGCAACCGTCGATCTGACCTTGTCGTAAGGGATGCCTAGCGTTTCAGCAGCCATCAAAGCCATCGACGCCCTGGAACCACCGACGTCCATACTGCCTGTGGCAACGACGACAGAGCCGTCCTCATTGACGTGCAAGGTCGCTGCAGACTCGCCACCGCCATTAAACCAGAATCCTGACGCAACGCCGCGCCCTTGGTTTTTTCCAAGAGGGATTTTGTAAGAGGGGTGTTTCATCAGGGCTTCGATGGTTTCCTTGAAGCCGTCGTGCGCATGCTTAGGACCCCAAGCAGTGGGCGAGCCTGCTGATACTGCATTTTTGTACCGCAGCTCGAGCGGATCCATGCCAATTTTCTTGGCCAAGATGTCCAGCACGCTCTCAACGCCGAAAGCAGAAATCGGTGAACCTGGTGCACGGTAAGCTGCTGATTTGGGTCGATTAGAAACAACATCGTAACCAACTGCTCTAGAGTTAGGGATGTCGTAACAGGCGTAAGCACACATTGCACCGTTCATGACTGGCGATCCAGGGAACGCACCCGCCTGAAACTTGAAGGTAGAGTCAGCAGCAACGATTTTGCCAGCTTTGGTGACACCAATTTTGACCGTCATCGAGGCACCAGATGTCGGACCTGTCGCTTTGAGGACGTCTTCACGACTCATCATGATTTTGACAGGCAAGCCTGACTTTTTGGATAAAGCAACCGCCACGGGCTCTACGTATACGACCGTTTTTCCACCAAAACCACCACCGATCTCAGCAGGATGCACAAGCAAGCTGCCAATATCCATGCCAAGCAGTTTGGCTGTGTAAGCGCGCACAACAAAGTGCCCTTGGCTTGCGGACCAGAGTTCGCATTGCCCATCCGCTCCATAGCGTGCAACGCACGAGTGCGGCTCGATGTAGCCTTGATGCACAGCGGCCGTCGTAAAGGACATCTCAACCACTTCATCGGCTTCTGCAAACCCTTTAGCCAGATCGCCTACCGAAAACTCAAGACGCTTGGCGATATTCGACGGTGTCGTGGGTGCAGGCTCGATCCCGCGCGTGATCATGTCTTCAAACAACAGCGGTGCGCCGGGTTTCATGGCCTCGTCGACGTCAATCACGTGGGGCAGAATCTCGTAGTCTACGTGAATCAAGTCCAAGGCTTGTTGTGCTATTGCAGGTGTCGTTGCGGCAACGGCTGCAATGGCGTGCCCTTCATATAAAACTTTTTCGCGAGCCAAAATGTTGCGAGTCATGTGCCAGTAGTTGACAGCGACGCGCTCTGGTCCCACATACTCAAATTTATGATCGGGTAGGTCAGCACCTGTCACGATCGCTTTTACACCTGGCAGCGCGGCCGCTTTGCTCGTGTCGATTGACTTGATCCGGGCATGAGCATGCGGTGATCGCAAAATTTTCCCCCAGATCATGCCGGGCAAAATGGTATCAGCCCCGTAAACAGCCTGACCCGTTACCTTAGGCACGCCGTCTGGTCGTACTGGGCTCGTACCAACCACTTTCAACACTTTTGCTGGATCCATCGTTTTAGTCAACATGATCAGGCTCCTCGGATTTCTTTTGCGGCATCGAGCACCGCTTCAATAATTTTTTGATAACCGGTGCAACGACAAAGATTGCCAGCCAACCAGAAGCGAACCTCTTCTTCTGTGGGATTTGCGTTGCGCTCAAGCAAAGCACGCGCTGCAATCAAAAAGCCAGGGGTACAGATGCCGCATTGCAACGCGGCATGCTCCAGAAACTTGCGTTGCAGGACGTGCAAGTGATCGCCCTGCGCCATGCCCTCAATTGTTTGAATGGTTTTGCCCTCTGCCTCAACCGCTAACACTAAGCATGAGCAGACCAAGCGGCCGTCGAGCGTAACGCTGCAGGAGCCACAATCGCCAGTGCCGCAGCCTTCTTTCGTGCCGGTCATCCCTAATTCGTCGCGCAGTACATCCAGTAGCGGTTGATGAGGCTCGCAGAGAAATTCAACCGGATTATTGTTGATGGTGGTGGTAATGTGATGCTTGGACATGTCAGTTGATTCCCTTTGCTCTTGCTAAGGCTGCGATGGCGGCTCGTTTAGCCAGCACACCTGCTACTTTGATTCGGAAGGCTTTCGTACCACGCTTGTCGTCGATTGGCTTGGCCGCTGCACTCGCACTGGCGGCCAGCGCATCGAGAGCTGCCTCATCCACTTTCGTGCCAACCAGTGCCTGGCCTGCTTCAGGTAAAAATAAGGCCTGTGCGGCAACCGCGCCCAAACTAACCCGTGCAGCGGTGCACACACCGTGTGCATCCAGGGTCAGGTTAACCCCTGCACCCACTACCGCGATATCCATTTCTGATCGTGGTGTGAATCGCAGGTATGCATCACCAGAATGAGCCGGGCGGCTTGGCAAAAAGAAAGAGGCAACCAATTCACCTTTTTGCAGTGAAGTTTTGCCGGGCCCAACGTTAATCTGCTCAACCGGGACGTCGCGCCGACCATTAGGTCCGACAACGCTAGCCACTGCACCAGCGGCGATCATGGCGGGCACGCTATCCGCAGCAGGTGACGCATTGCATAAATTGCCCCCCAGTGTTGCACGGCCTCTAACTTGCACGGAGCCCACCAGATTGGCGCCATCGATCACGCCAGGCCACTCGGAAGCAAAGGCCTTATTCTCAACCAGGGCCATACAGTTGACCGCAGCGCCGATCCGCCAGCCGCCATTTTCTTGGGTCAGGCTCGTCATTTCGCTTATATGTTTGACATCGACCAGCAATTCGGGCTTTACCCGCCCAGATCGCATTTGAACCAGCATGTCTGTACCACCAGCCAGCACGCGAGCTGGGCCAGAGGCAGACGCAAGCAACGCGGCAGCTGCCTCGACGGTTGCCGGTGTTTCGTAACGCAATACGCTCATTCTCAGTGCCCCATGTAATGTTGACTTTTTATTTCTAATTGTGTGTTCAATTCTATCGCAGAGTTTGACCCGTTTTAACGCCGATGTCTAGGCAGCGGCAAAATAATCAATTAAGGTCAGGGGTAGGCTGGCAAGATTACTATGACGGCTATCAAGAATAATGACAAGGAGCATCAGGATGAGTGACTATTTTTACGAGCCGGCCGCCGGCCACGGCTTGAAGCACAACCCTTTTAAAGCAATTATCGCGCCTCGGCCTATTGGTTGGATTTCGTCTGTTGATGGACAAGGACGAGTGAATTTGGCGCCTTACAGCTACTTCAACGCGCTATGTGACAACCCGCCTTTGCTAACGTTTTGTACGACAGGTGAAAAAAAAGACAGTCTTCGTAATATTGAGGAGACGGGTGAGTTTGTTGCTAACCTGGTCGGAGCAGATCTGGCGCAGGCAATGAATATGACCTCCGCATCGGTGGCGCCGGGTGTAAATGAATTTGAGCTAGCCAATCTTGAGGCAGCCCCGTCTACCTTGGTTAAACCGCCCCGCGTTGCCGCTGCGATCGCTGCAATGGAGTGCAAATTAACCCAGATCATCCAGTTGACGGATGTAAAGGGTCAGAAAATCGATGCCTGGCTGACCATCGGCGAAGTCATCGGCGTGCATATCAAAAATGAATTTATCAAAGACGGCATCTTCGATACGGCGGCCGCCAGACCGCTTGGCCGTTGTGGCTATCGGGGCGACTATGTCGAAGTCAACAAGATTTTTGAAATGGTCAGACCAAAAGAATATACCGGGACAATTTGATGGGTCAGAGTGGTTTGCGCGCGACTCGGTGGTTCGCACCGTCACATGTGACGGCTGGTTTTATTGCCGTTCTGGTTGGCTATACCAGCTCGGCGGCTATCGTGTTCCAGGCAGCGCACTCTGCAAACGCTACCCCAAACCAGATTGCCTCCTGGCTGTGCGCGCTAGGTATCGGCATGGGGGCGACATGTATCGGCTTGTCTCTGTACTATAGAAGCCCAGTACTCACCGCTTGGTCAACGCCGGGTGCTGCTCTGCTGGCAACGTCCCTTAGTGGCGTATCGATGTCAGAAGCAACCGGGGTCTTTATTTTTTCATCCAGCTTGCTCTTGATCGTGGGTATTTCCGGCTGGTTTGATCGGCTCATGAAGTACATCCCCAAGGCACTGGCGTCTGCGATGCTGGCTGGGGTGCTATTGCGTTTTGGCATTGGAGTGTTTGCAGAACTAGCCAATAGTGTGGCAACTGTAGGCGCGATGCTGTTGGCCTATCTGTTGGCTAAGCGATGGCTGCCACGCTACGCCGTCCCGCTGACTTTGTTGGCGGGTATCTTGACTGCAACTGGCGCTGGGCATATGCACTGGGGTGAAGCGTCTCTGCAGTTCGCTCACCTGGAGTTTGTCCACCCCAGTTTTTCTTTTTCCACTTTGATTGGCGTAGGTATCCCTCTGTTTCTGGTGACCATGGCCTCACAGAATTTGCCTGGGGTCGCGGTGTTAAGAGCTAACGGCTATGACTTGCCAGTGTCCCCCATTATTGGATGGACTGGGCTAACAGGTTTGGTGTTGGCTCCCTTTGGTGGCTTTTCGTTTAACCTGGCAGCAATTACCGCCGCGATCTGTATGAGTCCTGACGCAGATCCAGATCCAAGGCGTCGCTACTTGGCTTCAGTCTGGGCGGGTTTGTTTTACCTGGCTTTAGGTCTGTTGGGTGCAACTGTGGTGAGCGTTTTCGCCGTGTTTCCTCAATCCCTGATCATCGCCATTGCGGGAATTGCCCTGCTCGGTGTTATCGGCAATAGCTTGGCCGACAGTTTGATCCATACAGATGGACGTGAAGCCGCATTACTCACTTTTTTGGTCACCTCCTCAGGGTTTAGCTTGTTCGGGATCGGGAGTGCTTTTTGGGGTTTGGTGGTCGGGCTGACTGCCCATCTTCTCTCAAAGCAGAAATAAAAATCGCGGCGACGAACTGCGGCGACCAGTCAAAATTTTCAATCGTCATTTAAAGAGAATCCAATGAAGCAAGTATTAGAGACCAAGAGATCAGCTGCACCCTGTTGGGCTTGTTTACTTGTAGCGCTTGTGTTGTTGAGCAACTTCGGCGACAGTCGGGCCCAGTCAAAGAATTATCCAGATCACACCATCCGTTTGATCGTTCCCAACGCAGCTGGAGGGGGTACTGATGCTTTTGCTCGCATCATTGCTCAAAAGCTCAGCGCTGCCTGGGGGCAAACTGTTGTGGTCGACAATAAACCTGGGGCGCAAGGCAATCTTGGCACATCGCTCGGGGCAAAAGCATCACCCGATGGTTATACCCTAACCATTGCATACACCAGCGCTTTTGCCGTCAGCCCCTTTATTTATAAAGACCCCGGATTTGATCCATTAAAGGATTTCACCCCTGTGGCTTTAGGTGTCACTCAGCCTTACCTTGTTGTCACTTATCCAGATTCCAAATTCAATACTTTGACGGAGTTGGCCGCACGCGCAAAAGCTAACCCCGAAAATATGACGTACGCCTCGACCTCCACGCAGACCGAACTCATTGGGCAGTTGTTCATGATGTTGAGTCAGACGCGGATGACGTATGTCCCCTATAAAAATGCGACGACAGCAGTGGTGGATTTGGCAAGAGGCGAGGTGGATGTCATGTATGCAAGTTTGCCCTCAGCGATTCCGTTTGTTCTATCGGGCAAACTGAAACCCATTGCCTTGACCGCGAGTAAAAGAGTCGCCGCACTTCCTGACGTGAAAACGGCAACTGAGTCGGGGTTTCCGGAGTTTGATGCGTCGGGTTGGTACGGCATTGTTGCACCAGCTGGTACGCCAGCTGATATTGTCGAAAAACTCAATCATCAGATCAATGTGATCTTGTCCACGGCAGACGTAAAGAGTTCGCTCGCTGCTGACGGGTTTGATACCGCACCGATGTCAGTCGCTGAGTTCGATGCTTTGATCAAGCGTGATTACGAGCGCTGGGGCAAAGTGGTGAAAGCCGCCGCGGCGGATAAAAAAAATAAAAAATAGTGATTGAAAAACAGATCACGCTAAAGTAAAAAAAGTTTAAAAGAGGAGGCCCAAATGAGTGACCAAACAAGACTAAGAAAAGGACCACTATCGCGTTTTAGCGCGCTGGATCTGACTCGCTTGCGGGCAGGTCCTACCGCTGTTCGGCAATTGTCGGACTGGGGTTGCGATGTTCTCAAAATCGAGTCACCCGATGCACTAGGCGTCAGCGACGGTCTTGGCGACGCACGCAACGGGCCTGACTTTCAGAATCTGCACCGAAACAAGCGTGCGATAACTCT
>Ga0208507_1000753_pt1 | contig 19725 bp, 13 predicted proteins | sample CryBogCBH12Aug01_FD_184626 | JGI IMG/M metagenome (GOLD analysis project Ga0208507, IMG submission 184626) | Freshwater microbial communities from Crystal Bog, Wisconsin, USA - CBH12Aug09.1 (SPAdes) (version 2) | ecosystem: Environmental > Aquatic > Freshwater > Lake | place: Crystal Bog... | reverse complement strand
GGCGTTATGCGATTGAAAAGTTCGGCTGCGACACGCTGTTGCTCGATGACGGCTTTCAATACTGGGATTTGCGCGGCCGCCGGCACGATGTCGTTTTGATTGACCGCCAGCAGCCGTTCGGCAACGAACACCTGCTGCCGCGCGGCACGTTGCGTGAACCGCCGTCGCACCTTGGCCGCGCCCACACCATTTTCATCACCAAAAGCGACGGCCAGACCGCCGGGTTGCGCGAGCGGATTGCCAGATTAAATTCCACCGCCGCCATCATCGAATGCGTCCATCAGCCGTTGTATTTCGAGGACGTCTTCACCGGTGAGCGCAAGGGTCTGGATCTGCTCGCCGGGAAAAGCGTCGCATCGTTGAGCGGCATTGCGCAGCCGGAAAGCTTTGAGCAAAGCTTGGTGAAACTCGGCGGCGAACTCGTCTATTCCAAGCGCTTCGCCGACCATCACCGGTTCACGCAGCAGGAAATTCTGAATGCCATCAACCGCGCCAAAAAACGCCAGGCGGAAATCATCGTCACCACGCAGAAGGACGCCGTGCGCTTTCCGAAAATCGACCGGCGCGACCTGCCGTTTTATTTCATGCGCGTCGAAATCAAGATTGTCGCCGGCGCGAACGACTTTCAGGACTGCGTCCGCAAAATCTGTTTCCGCTGATATGGACTCCCTGCTTTATGCCGTCGTCCGCGCCTTCGTGGCGTTCCTCCAGCTTTTGCCATTGAATGTCGTCGCCCGGCTCGGCCGGGCGGGCGGCGCACTGGCTTTTCATCTTGACCGGCGGCACCGGCGCGTGGTGCGGGATAACCTGACAATATGCTTCGGAAATGAGAAATCACCGGATGAAATCCTACAGATCGCCCGCGAAAACTTCTGCCGCCTCGGCGAAAATTATTTGTGCGCCATTAGAACCTCTGCCATGACCGCCGCCCAGTTAAAGCCGCACGTCGAATTCACCGGCATCGACCGGCTGCCCCAAAAAAACGGTGACGCGCCGCTGCCGAACGTCGTTGTCGCCATCGGCCATTTCGGAAATTTCGAGCTTTACGCGCGGTTTCATGACGTCCGCCCGGACTACCAGTGCGCCACCACCTACCGCGCGCTCCGGCAGCCCGTGCTGAACCGCCTGATGCAGGATTTGCGCGGCACCAGCGGCTGCCTGTTTTTCGAGCGCCGCACCGACGGCCCGCTGCTCCGCGCCGCCATGAACCAGGGCGGCATCATCCTCGGCCTGCTCGCCGACCAGAGTTCCAAGGGCCTGCACGCGCCATTTCTCGGCCATGACTGTAACACCGGCCTCGCCCCCGCCATTCTGGCGTTGCGCTACAACGCCGACCTTTATTCCGCCATTTGCTACCGCGTTGCCTTGGCAAAGTGGCGCGTGGAGGTTGGTGAAAAAATCCCCACGCACGCCGACGGTCATCCGCGCCCGTCCGAAGTCATCATTCGCGAGATGAACCTCGCCCTGGAAACCGCCGTCCGCCGCGATCCGGCGAACTGGTTCTGGGTTCATCGTCGCTGGAAGGATTGAAATGAGCATCAGCTTCAACCCGCCGCCCCGCCGCATCCTGATCCGCGGCGTGAACTGGCTGGGTGACGCCCTGATGACCACGCCCGCCTTGCTGCGCCTGCGCGAGAATTTTCCCCGCGCCCACATCAGCCTGCTCACGCAATCAAAACTCGCCGACCTGTGGCGCCATCATCCGGCGGTGGACGAAACCATTTCCTTCGCGGCCGGCGAAAGTGTTTTTGCCATTGGTAAAAAATTGCGCGTCGGAAAATTCGACCTTGCGCTGGTGTTGCCCAATTCCCCGCGCTCGGCGCTGGAAGTTTTTCTCGCCGACATTCCTCAGCGCGCCGGCTACGCTCGTCCGTGGCGGAATTTTTTTCTGACTCAGCCTGTTGCGGTGCGGGCCGGCGCCGTGAAAATGCGGAAGCGGTCGGTTACGGAAATTCAAAGGCTCGTCGCGCAGCATCCAGCATCCAGCACCCAGCATCCAGAAATCGCGAAATCCGCTCACCAGATTCACGAATATCTTCACCTCACCGCCGCGCTCGGCGCAAATCCGGAACCGCTCCCGCCGCAGTTGATGGTGACGCCGGAGGAAATGGCAGCCGCCAGGAATAAGTTTGGGCTGGAGAAAATCACGCAACCGGTTTTCGGCCTGAACCCCGGCGCGGAATACGGCCCGGCGAAACGCTGGCCGGTGGAAAAATTCATTGCCGCCGCCCGGGAAATCCAGTCGCAGACCCATTGCGTCTGGCTTTTGTTCGGCGGCAAAAGCGACGCGGCGATAACGGATCAAATCGTTTCCCAACTCCCAACTTCCAGCTCCCAATTGCTAAATCTTGCCGGAAAAACTTCACTCCGCGAACTGATGGCCTTGCTGAAGTGCTGTCGCGTGCTGCTCACGAACGACACCGGCCCGATGCACGTCGCGGCGGCGCTCGGCACGCCGGTGGTGGTGCCCTTTGGCAGCACCTCGCCGGAATTGACCGGGCCGGGGCTGCCCGGCGATCCGCGCCACCGTCTGCTCAAATCTGACGTGCCGTGTTCGCCTTGTTTCCTGCGCGAATGCCCGATTGATTTTCGCTGCATGCACGGCATTTCGGTTGATCGGGTGGTGGAAGCCGTTTTGCAGGTGAATTCTTAACAGCGGTAACAACCGCCTCGTTTCGCTTAATTGCTTTGGATATGATATCCGCATGAGCAGCGAGCCTTCATCCAGCGAAGCGCCACGCCTGTTTCCAAACACGCGCTGGTCGGTCGTGCTCGCCACTCGCCAGCCGACGCCCGAATCGGCGGCGGCATTGGAAACCATCTGCCAGGCCTACTGGTATCCGCTCTACGCCTATGTCCGGCGCTGCGGCAGGTCGCCGCATGACGCGCAGGATTTGACCCAGGAATTTTTCTGCCGCCTGCTCGAAAAACGCTGGCTCGATGCCGCCGACCGTGAGAAGGGGAAATTGCGGTCGTTCCTCGTCGTCGCGTTGAAAAAATTCATGAGCAACGAATGGGATCGCGTCTCGGCGCAGCGACGCGGCGGCGGGCGGGCGCACGCCCAGATTGACACGGCCTTTGCCGAGAGCCGGTTCGCGGCGGACAGCCATGCGCTCGCGCCCGATGAAACTTTCGACCGGCAATGGGCGCTGACGCTCATCAGCCTGACCACCAGCCGGCTGCGCGCGGAATTTGCGGCGGCGGGTAAGCCCGGCGATTACGATGCGCTCAAAAACTGCCTGCTGGCCGACCGGGGCGCGATTGACTATGCGGCGGTGGCGAAACAGTTGGGCGTGAACGAAGGCACGGCGCGCGTGGCGGTGCACCGGCTGCGGAAACGCTTTCGGGAAATTTACCGCGAGGAAATCGCCCAGACGCTGGCCGAGGGCGCGGATTTGGACGCCGAATTGCGCCATCTTGCCGCCGCCCTGTCGCGGCAGTAAATAATCAGATGCCATGTAACAAACCGGATCCAGTTCTTAAGTAACGGGTATGAGCACAGAACCGATGCCGAAATGTCCGCAGTGCGGGGAATTTCTCCCGCCCGACGCACCCGACGGGCTTTGCCCGCGCTGCGTCATGGCGATGAATCTGAAGACGGAAACCGCGTTCTCCGGTGACGCCACCGCCGCCCAGCCGCCATTGCCGCCCGAACAGATCGCCCCGCATTTTCCCCAGCTTGAAATCCTCGAATGTCTCGGACGCGGCGGCATGGGCGTGGTTTACAAGGCCCGGCAGAAAACCCTGAACCGCCTCGTGGCGCTGAAACTCCTCGCCCCCGAACGCGTGCAGGATGCGAAATTTGCCGAACGCTTCACCCGCGAGGCGCAGGCGCTGGCCGCGTTGAACCATCCGAACATCGTCACCATTTACGACTTCGGGCAGGCGGGCGGGTTTTATTACCTGCTCATGGAATTTGTGGATGGCGCCAATCTGCGCCGGCTTTTGCGCACCCGGAAATTCACGCCGGAGGAGGCGCTCGCCATCGTGCCGCCGCTGTGCGACGCGCTGCAATTCGCCCACGACCGGGGCATCGTCCACCGCGACATCAAGCCGGAGAACCTGCTGCTGGACAAATCCGGTCGCGTGAAAGTGGCCGACTTCGGCATCGCCAGGATGCTCGGCACGGGCAGCGGCGGGCCGGGCGGCGAAACTGTGTCACCGGAGAACTTCACCCAAAGCGCTGTCGGCACCCGTGGCTATAGCGCCCCGGAACAGCAAACCGCGCCACAGCGCGTGGACCGCCGGGCGGACATCTATTCGCTCGGCGTGGTCTTTTACGAAATGCTCACCGGCGAACTGCCCGGCAAACCGCTCGAACCGCCCTCGGCCAAAGTTCACATTGACGTGCGTCTCGATGCCGTGGTGCTGCGCGCCTTGGAAAAGCTCCCCGAGCTTCGTTACCAGCAAGTCAGCGACGTGAAGACGATGGTAGAAACCATTGCAACCACTCCGCCGCCGTTCTCGCCGGCCGCAAGCCAATCGTGGCAATCTCCAGACTCAGGTTGGGGCTGGCTGGTCGGCAAGATGTCCGGGATCACTTTCACGTCACCGCTGGCCTACAAGTGCGCGAACCTCTCCGCGCTGGGCTTTCTCGGCTTCCTGGCTTGTCTGGGGTTCCTGCCGTTTCCCGGCAGTCATGTGTGTTTTGGCTTTTCCGGTTTCAGTGGACTCTTCGGCCTGATCGGCGTTGCGCAAATCATTGAGCTTTTTCACCGACGAAAAGCGAAACAGGCGGTGGAGCTCCGCTCGCAGATGGAAACCATTGTCGCCACGGGCAGCGCAGGCATCCCGCCGGCCGGATCAGCCGCATCGTCTTCGCTGGATGGGATGAAGGCGGGAAGCCATGCTCCGTATGTGGTCCTCCTGTTGCTCTACCTGGGATTGGCGGAGGGGGTGATCGCCTCGGCCTCATGGCTGCCGGACCGCGTGGCCTCCCACTACGGAATGGATGGGACTGTCAACGGTTGGATGGACCGTCCTTTCTATCTCCTGTTCATCGCCGCCGTGCCGGTGCTGCTCGCCTTGGTTTTCGCAGGCATCTTACAAATGGTCCGCTCCGGCCCGGCCGGCCTCATCAACCTCCCGCGCCGCGACTTCTGGCTGGCCCCGGAACGGCGCGCGCTGACCACCCGCCTCATCCGCGACCGTCTCGCCTGGCTGCTCTGCCTGCTCACCCTGTTCTTCGGCGGCCTGCACGTCTTGACTGTGGTTGCAAACCGGACCCATCCGCCTCAACTGCCCATGGGCGGGCTGCTGCTGCTGGTGATGGGCTTCCTCCTCGCCGTGATGGTGTGGCTGTCCATGCTCCTGATGCGGTTTGCCGAAACGGGTGAAGGCCGCGGTGGCGTGGCGCAGCGGGCGCTGGAAAAGAAACCCGAGCTTCGTTACCAGCAAGTCAGCGACGTGAAGACGATGGTGGAAACCATCGTCGCCAGCCCGGAGAAGCCGGGTGACAGGAGTCAGAAGCCAGTAGGTGGTTCAAAACATTTTTTTCCTCCAAATACACCCTTGCCTTTGCCTGCCACAAGTTTCGGAACCGGTCTAGGCAATTTAAGTTGGTGGTGGATAATTCTTGGAATCCCCGGAGCTTACTTAATTGTTTATTTTATCAAGAGCGGCAGGCTGTCTGATTATCCTAGCTCCGATGCTTTCGGGTTAAGCGTGGTCATGATGGCGGGTTTTGCATTGTTAAAACTGCTTCATCGCGTCCGTAACGAGAAAACGAGTGTGTTCAACGCTTGCGTCGTGCTCATGGCCATCATTGGTGTAACCGTGGTGCTGCTCACCCTGAACCGTCAATACAAGGCCCCATTCATCGTGTTGTCGCAGTCGGAATTTCTGGGCAAATATCACTCAAACGAAATCGCGCACGCGACAATCAACCTTGGCAGACAAGGTTCGGCATTGACTTCGATCACCGGCACTTATTTCAGAACGGATAAAAATGGCAAGGTGACAAGCGAAGAGGTTTCGTTCGTCGCGCCAAATGTTTTCCTGACACAAAAAACGCTGGATGAATTACTGATTTCCAACAAGGTCGAAGTGGGTGCGTCAAACAAGACTTGGACAAACCTCATTTGGGGTGTCACACCATTCGTCATTTTGGGTGTCGCCGTATGGCTCATTCCAGGAATGATTATCTACCTCGTCTGGCGCATGGTGAAGAAGAGGAGTGCAAGCATCCCGCCTGCCGATGTCAGTAGCAGCCGACGTGAGGAGATTCATACCAATAAATCGAAGACTGCGCCAAGCATTGAAACTGGTGACGTGAACCGTTTCCGGCGGCAAATCTTCGGTGCCGGTGGTTTTCTGGCCTTGATGGCCTTTGGCATGGGCATCAACGTCACGCCGTTTCAACCTTGCGGCGTGGCGATTGTGGCTTGGGGCGTTCTTCTTTCCGTGGTCGCGGCGGCGGTGGCTTCAACCGCCGGGAATAGCCGGATGAAACTCAAGCTGGCGGGGAGCATTGCGCTCCTCAACAGCATCGGCCTCTTTTCTGCCGTGATTCTGCTCGCGTTGGACTGCCCGTGGATGCGAAGAACCAATTCGCACATCCTCATCATTGCTGCCAGCGTTTACGCCATCATTTACAGCTTTAAAAAACTTTTCACGTTATGGTCGTTTCAGAATGGTGCGGGCGTCCCGCCTGCCGATGCCAGTAGCAGCCGACGTGAGGAGGCTCAAACTGAAAGTGGAAAGCCAGGAGACAGAAGAAAGGAGTCAGAAGCCGAAAAACTTGCGTGCGGCTTTAGATCCCACTTCGCACCAAAGCGTTTGCTTTTATATACCGCCGTTATGATCGGGGTATATTTTATTGGTTCTTTGGAAGGCGCAACAACCATCGCCCGGGATATAGTTTTGATTGCCGTTTTAATTTATTTAGTGGCTGGTTTGTTCCTCAGCCGCCGCGTCTGGCGCGCGGTGAACAAGGGCAGCGCGCCGCCAGTTCCAAGCGCTGAAAAATCCGATGCGGGGTCGGATGAAGCCGGCGCGCCAACGGGCGGCGGGTGGCGGGTGCTGTTGAGCGTCATGGTGCAGATCACGGCGGCGCTGCCGTTGCTGGCGTTCATGACCTACATCGTTCCGAAGTTTGAGCAGATGGCGCGCGATTTCGGCACGCACCTGCCCGCAATCACGGGGTTCGCGGTGAACGCCACGAACTTGGTCAGCCGGTATTTGTGGCTCTGGTCGGTGCTGGCGATTTTGCTGAGTTGGGCGATGCATCGCGCGGGCGGTGGGAAGTGGTTGTGGCGTTGGACGGCCGGCGTGGCCGCGGTCGCAATTGCCTGGTTTGTCCTGCTGGTGGCGGTGGTGATCATTCCGATGATGATTTACGGGCCGCAAGTGATTCATCTGGATTCGGCGCACTCTAATAAAGCGATGTTGCAGCCCATGACCTTTGGCCCGGTGATCGAGCGGGTGGTGACGAACATGATTGATTTCGATACCGGCGCGCTCATTGATTTCCCGATGGCGACGCAACCCGATGAGGCGGATGACGCGAGATACGGTTGGATCAATGGACAAAATGTGCCGGCCGGCAAGAAGCCGAACAAGGAAAGCTATCCGTGGATGCGCGCCCACGGCGTTGATGCCGTCGAAGTCAGCCACGACCTGGAGAACATGAGCCTCATGCCCGTTGCCCGGCTCGAAGACCGCGACTGGAAATCGCTCACGCCGGCCGGAGAGAAGAAACTGCTTGCCCTTATGCCGCCCGGCGCCGCCACCGAATCCTTCAACGGACTCGGCACCTATGGCTTCAAAACGCGGGAAGGCAGCCTGGGCATCGTCCAAATTACCGATCAGCATCTTCCGCGCGGCGTGAAGCTGCGCTACAAGCTGGCGGATACACCGCGCGAAACGTCTTCCTTCGGCCCGGTGATTGAGCGCGTGCTGCCGTTCGATCGCAGTTGCATTGATTTCCAAACGGGAAATGTTTTGCAGCCTGATTTGCAAAAGCCAGCGCCCGTAAGTCCCGAACAATGGGATGCCTGGATAAAGCAAACCGGCGTGGATGCGATGGTGGAAGAAGCATCGAAGATGCACGATCTCAACGCCGACGATTTTCCCAGACTCGTTGCTTTATTCAATGACAGTTGTGTGTTCGTTGCGGAGGAGACTGCCGATTTTGATTCCGTCCGGGCCAGCGACGCCGAAGCCAGGCTGAAAGTCGCCTTTGAGGGGAAGTTGTCATGGGGCATTACTCATGGTCGTTCGCACCCGTGGTGGTTCCGCACGAAAGATGGAGCCACCGGCGTCCTGCAAATCCTCGGCGCGAACGACAAACCACGTGGTTTGAAGATTCGCTACAAGCTCGTCTCCCCGATCACTCTCAGCGGCACCCACACGATGGACAGTGCCACGGATGTGAAGCTCGCCTACGGCCCGGTGATCGAGCGCGAAGTTGTAGAGGCGATTGATTTCGATTCCGGCAAGGTCGCCAACAGCCTTCCTGAATCCGTCACCAAGTCGCCTGACATCGCCATGAATGTTTTGAACGCGGTCTCATGGATGGAGCGCGAGGGAATGGATGCGATCTCAGAGCCAAGCGGTGATCTCAAGGGTGTTGGCATGAAAGCGAGGGCCGTGGACAAGGTTGCGTGGGATCATCTCTCGCCGGCGGAAATCGTCGCGACGCTGGCAATCATCACGCGTAAAACGTGGCAGGACCTCGATCCGCGCGACAAGACGGACGCGGAACGCAAGACGCCCGCGACGTGGGTCTTTGAAACTCGCGAAGGCGGCAAGGGCATCCTGCAAGTGCTCGAACAAACCAAGGCGGGCGTGAACGTGCGCTACAAGCTGGTTCAGGGCGGCGATGCGAAACCGGCAGCGCATGCTCCACAAGCTGTCACGGCGACCGGATCACTCATAGACGAAGGACAAGTAGCCGCGAAGGCTGGAACGACAACAAAATGGGTGTGCGGGGCAAAGGTGGCGGAGGCGGACATTACGGCGGTGTCGGTCGGGCAGGACGTGATCATGACCTTGGAGGCGTTTCCGCAGCGCACGTTTCAGGGCAAGGTGGCTTACATCGGCAATGCGCCGGTCACGGCGCAGAATTATGTGACCTACGAAACGCTGATTGACCTCGCCAACCCGGACCCGAAGTTCAAAGTGGGAATGTCGGTGAGTATCCTGTTCAGCGTGGCGCAGCACGAGAGCCAGACGAACGCAGCCGTCGCCAAGCCTGCGTCCGCCGAAACTTGGTCGCCGGTGCTCGCGGCGGGCGAGAAACCGGATTTGAATAAAATCCGCTACGATGCGGACAGCCTGATGAAACAAGGCCGCTATGAAGAAGCGCTGCAACGGCACCTCTGGTATTTCAGCCACGCGCTGGCCTGCGGGGAATCCGATGCGGTCCGCTTGTCCTTTGGCCTCTCCGGTTGGGGCGAACTCGCACGCCGATATCCTAAGGCCCGGGAAGCCTTGATGGAAGTCCGTGACCGGGATGCGCAAACATTTTCCAACGGCGGCGGCTATTCTGATTTGTTCTCGGAGGTGGCCAATATCAACCGCGAGCTGCGCGATGAAGCGGCCACGGTCGCGCTGTTCAAAAGCATCCGGCAAAAAGACCCGGCGCTGGCTGGGCAATGCTATTTTTACGTCGAAGCCCAACTCGTCCGCCAAGGCGAATACGTGTTGTGCTCAAGCTACATCAGCAATCCGGCGGCGAGGTTCCAGACCATCCGCGAATGTTGGGACGTGGAAAAGAACAGAAAGGAAATGCAGGAGCATGCCATCAACCGCTTTGTTAAGAGCACCCGCCAGTTGATTGAAATTCTTGTTGGCGCCGGACGCAAAGCGGAGGCGGAAACCATCCGCGACGAAGCCATGGCGCTGCTCGCCGACGCGCGTTTGAAATCCGCCGTCAGCGATGCGGAAGAAAAAGTTCGCCATCAGCCGGTGCAAAACGGCGGCGGGGAATCTTCCAGCCACAGATAAACCCAGATTCACAAAATTTAATTCGGCTTTCCTCCATGAACCTCCGTGGCTGAAAAATATGGGCGCGGACTCCTCGCAATCGAGTTCGTTTGTGGACCCGGTGAGCCTGGCCCTCGCGGGCGTCATCCGCGAACGGCGCGAGCGCGCGGGGCTGACCATCTACGCGCTGGCCAAGCGCGCCGGCCTCAGTTGGCAGGGCTTGAAAAACATCGAGAACCATTGCCGCAACCTTTCCATCCCCACGCTCAAGTGCCTCGGCGAGGGGCTGGGCGTGAAGGGCAGCTTGCTGTTCTGGCTGGCGGAGCGCCGCGCCGCGCGGTGGCCGGAGCGCTGCCGGATATGCAACTATTGTTGCATAACGCACGGTCGGCTGATGTGGTTAAATGACCACGGTGTCTGCACCCGCCCAAAACGTTGAACTGGAAAACCCGCGATTTGCAGGGGAATCTGCGGATTTGGCTTCGCGGCGGTCTAAAAAGGACCTTCGGCTATCGCGCCAAGGCTTCCGGCAAACCCGCCAAGGCTTTCGGCAGACGTGCCGAGGCTTCCGGCGAATTCGCCATGACTTCCGGCACGCGTGCCGAAGCTTCCGGCAAACCCGCCAAGACTTCCGGCAAACGTGCCTGGACTTCCGGCAAGTCAGCCGGGACGCCTCTTTTTTGCAACCGAACGCTGTCGCAGCGCGCACCGGGTCCGGTTTATTGCGCCACCTGTCGCGGGCGGCCCGCCGGCCGGCCGTTGCCGGCCGCCGGAATGCCTTTTCATTCATTTTGAAAACCAACGAAAGGGGGTGAAACCATATGGCAGACAGATCCAAAGAATACGGCGAGAAAATCGCCACCGTGGTCAAGGCGTGGGAAGACCTGCGCAAGACCAAGAGCTTCGCGGGCATGACGCTCGACGAGTTCAAGGCGGCGGTCAAACCCAGCCTCGACGCGCGCGACACCCTCGGCACGCTGGCTGACCAAACCACCGCCACCCTGGTGGAGCGGGACCAGGCCGACGTGGTGTCCATGGCGAAGGTTGCACTCGTGGTCAACGCCGTGAAAGGCGACGTCACCGAGGGCGAGGACGGCGAGTTGTATGCGACCATGGGCTACGTCCGCAAGAGTGCCCGCGCCACCGGCAAGACCAACAAGACCAAACCCAAACCCAAGCCGGCCACGCCGTAAGGCGGCCGAGCGCATCCCCCTCATCCGCCCTTCGGGCACCTTCTCCCCCAACGGGGGAGAAGGCTGGGATGAGGGGGCACAAACAAAATCCCGTCCATGAAACGTGAAACGAAATTGAAAGAAGCGGATCAGACGTTCAAACGGATGATCCTCGAAGCCGACTTCGCGCCACCGCCGCCGCCCGGCCCCACGGCGGACGCCTATCGGATCGCGGCCTACACCGACGGCCTCGTCGGCGCGGCCAAACCCGGCTGCGATTTGCTGCTCCCGCACTTCGACAGCGGCCTGCGTTGGGCGGACGCCAACAATCCCAAGCCCGACGATCCGCTCTGGGGCCCCGGCGTCTTTGGCGGCGTGCGCTGGGACGGCACTTTCTATCGCGACTTAAACCGATATGCCAACAGCGGCCCGCTGTTTTGGTGCGCGTATCTCAAACCCGGCAGCGCGCCGGGCATCAAGAATGGTTTCTGGTTCAACTTCGGTTCCGGCTGGTCGCACCTCGCGAACGACGATTTTGCGCAACTGTTATCCGGCGCGTCGCAGCGGATTTACTACGACAGCGCGGCGGGCCAATGGAAGCTGGTGATCGAGGCGACGATGTTTGTCACGAACGCCGTGGTCAATGTGTGGACGGGCGCGAAGGCCGGGGGGACGGATCCCGTCGGGACTTATACGCGCGTGTCCGGCTGCGACCCGCTGGCGTCGCTGACGGTCGAAGCGGTTTAGCCAACGGCCCACTGACAAAATCTTTGTGTCGGCGGGTGTTCGTGGTAGTTTTTGCCCTGTGGAAACGGTCACCAAGCTCACCAACGACCTCGTCGCGTCCTACGCGCAGTTCGGCGGCATCAACAATCTCGATGGCAAAAACCTGCCGTCCAAGCGCGCCATCACGGCCATCACGCAGGATTTGCTGCGGCTGCTGTTCCCCGGCTTCTTTGACGAAAAGCTGACCCACTCGTCCGAAATCAAGGTGAAGACGGCGGCGCTGCTGGATTCGGTTTTTGGCGATCTGGAAGATGAAATCCGCAAGAGTCTGGAATACCAGCCGCCGGCCGGCCTCACGAAAAAGGAGATCCGTCAGGTCGCGCACAAGCTGACGGCGGAATTTCTCGGCGGCCTGCCGTGCATCCGCGAAGTGTTGCAGACGGATGTGGAAGCGGCGTTCAACGGCGACCCGGCGGCGGCGAGCAAGGAGGAGATCATTGTTTCCTATCCGTTCATCGAGGCCATCTCGGTGCAACGGCTGGCGCATGAATTGTATCTGAAAAATGTCGCCCTCATCCCGCGCATCATGAGCGAATGGGCGCACGCCCGCACGGGCATGGATTTGCATCCGGGCGCAAAAATCGGCTCGCACTTTTTCGTGGATCATTGCACCGGCACGGTGGTCGGCGAAACCGCGATCATCGGCAACCATGTGAAGCTGTATCACGGCGTGACGCTCGGCGCGAAATCTACCGCCGCCGGCCAGCTGCTGCGCGGCAAGAAGCGGCACCCGACCATCGAGGATCGCGTGACGATTTATCCCGGCGCGACGATTCTCGGCGGCGAAACCATCATCGGCGCGGGCAGCACCATCGGCGGCAACGTGTTCATCATGGACAGCGTCCAGCCGAATTCACTGGTGATTTACGACGGCCTGGATATGCGCGTGTTGAGCAAGAATGACAAGAATGGCGCGCTTGATTTTCAGATTTGAGGGGCAAGAAACGGTGAAAATCTTTAAAACTCTGAATTAACAGGCTTTTCTTTTGTTGGCCTTTCCAATAGTATTCCCAATGCGGTTACGGAAACCACTTTGAAACCATGGCCAGATTATTTCTTGGACTCGATTCCAGCACGCAAAGCTTGAGCGCGGTCGTCATTGACCTCGACACCGGCAAGGTCGTTTACGAACACTCGTTGAATTTCGACAAGGCACTGCCGCAGTTCAAAACCAAGAACGGCGTGCTGCCAAACCGCGATTCGCTGGTGAAGCACAGCCATCCGCTGCTCTGGGTCGCCGCCCTCGACCTGCTGTTCGCGCAGATGAAAAAGGACAAGGTCGCCCTGAAAAACATCCTGGCCGTCAGCGGCAGCGGCCAGCAGCACGGCTCGGTTTATCTGAATGAAAAGGCGGTAGATGCGCTGGCGAACCTGGATCCTAAAAAATCGCTGGCTGAAAACCTCGATGGCATTTTTGCCCGCAAGACCTCGCCGATCTGGATGGATTCATCCACGGCGAAGGAATGCGAGGAGATCCGCAAGAAGCTCGGCGGCGTCAAGTTCACCGCCTCGCGCACCGGCTCGGACACGTTCGAGCGCTTCACCGGCCCGCAGATCCGCAAGTTTAACAAGACTGAGCCGAAGGCTTACGAGAAAACCAGCAGCATCGCGCTTGTCAGTTCGTTCATGGCCTCGGTGCTCGCGGGCAAAATCGCGCCGATCGATTTCGGTGACGGCGCCGGGATGAACCTGATGGACATCCGCAAAAAAAACTGGAATCACGAGGCCGTCAAGGCCACCGCACCCAGCCTCATCAAAAAACTGCCGCCGCTCGCGGACGCGGGCCGGGTCATCGGCCCGGTCAGCCCCTACTTTGTGCAGAAGTTTGGTTTGAATCCCGAAGCGCTCGCCACCGTCTGGACCGGCGACAATCCCGCGAGCGTCATCGGCCTCGGCCTCATCAAGCCCGGCCAGGTCGCCATCAGCCTCGGCACGAGTGACACATTTTTTGGCACCATGGCGCATTGCCAGACCGACGAATATGGCGAAGGTCACGTCTTCGGCTCGCCCGTCGGCGGCTACATGACCTTGATCTGTTTCAAAAACGGCTCGCTCGCCCGCGAAAAGATCCGCGAGCTTTACAAAATCACCGACTGGAAAAAATTCGGCGCCCTCGTCGCCAGCACTCCCCCCGGCAACAACGGCGCCATTATGCTGCCGTGGTTCGAGGCGGAAATCGTCCCGCGGGTGAAAAAGCCCGGCATCCGCCGTTTTGACCTCGACGAGAAAAACGCCGCAGCGAACTGCCGTGCGATTTTCGAGGCGCAGGCGCTGTCCATGCGGCTGCACTCGCAGTGGATGGCCGTCACGCCGGAACAGATTTTTGCCACCGGCGGCGCGGCCAACGATCGCGCGCTGCTGCAAGTCATCGCCGACGTGATGAACTGCCCGGTGCTGCGCATTGAGGTTTCCAAAAGTGCCGCGCTCGGCGCGGCCTTGCAGGCGGCTCATGGGTTTCTGACGCACACCGGGAAAAATCCAAAATGGGACAAGCTCGTCGCCGGCTTCACCAAGCCGGTGCCCGGTAGTGAAGTGAAGCCGGACAAGAAGGTGGCGAAAATTTACGACGCCCTGGTTGATAAATACGCCGCTTGCGAAAGCGACATGTTGGAGTCCGTTTGATTTTCGTCTGTCACGCTGCCGGCGGCAGTCGCAGCGTGGCATCCAGCGGCGTCAGTTCGGCCAGATCTTTTCCGCCCGTGCCGCCGCCGAGCTTCTGTAGTTTCTCGCCCGATGGCTTGATGCGCGATTCGTAGCTGCCCACGGCCTGGTTGAACGCGCGGTTCGCCGTGTCCAGTCCGCCCCGGATTTTTTCCAGATGCTCGGTGAACGTGACCACGCGCACAAACAGTTCCTGCGCCGCCTCGGCGATTTTTTGCGCGTTCTCCGTCTGCGCGTGCTGCTGCCAGCTCACGCTCACCGATCGCAGCAGCGCGATGAGCGATGCCGGCGTCGCGAGCAGAATTCGTTTCTCCGCCGCCCAGACAATCAAATCATGGTCGCCTTCCAGCGCCGCGCTGAATAGCGATTCCGCCGGCACGAACAGCACCACGTAATCCAGTGCGTTCGGGAACTGGCGCGGATAATCGCGGTCGGCCAGCGCCTTGATGGTCGCCTTGAGTTTGGCCGCGTGCGCCGCCAGCGCTTCGGCGCGCTTCACCGGCTCGGCGGATTCTAGCGCGGTGAGAAAATCGAAATCCGGCACCTTCGCGTCCACGATGATGAAACGGTCGCCGGGTAATTTCACAACGAGATCCGGCCGGTTTTCGCCTGACGTCGTCTGCTCCGTAAAATCGCAATGTGCGCTCATGCCTGCCGCCTCGACGACGCGCCGCAGCGTTTCCTCGCCCCACTTGCCGCGCGCCTGATTCGAGTGCAGCACCAGGCGGAACTGCTGCGTCTCTTGCGCCAGCGACTGGTTGGATTGCGCCAGTGTTTCCAGGTGTTTTTTGACTTCGCCCAAAGCGGAGGACTGCGCGGCGCTGCTCGTCTGCAGATTTTTCTGATACGTCTCCAACTGTTGCTTGAGCGGTTCAACCAAACCTTTGATGGCTTCCTGTCGCTGCGCTAGATCGCCTTTCGCCGTCTCCTGAAATTTGCCGAACGACTGTTCCGCCAGCCGCAAAAATTCCGGTGCCGACTGTTTCAGCGCCTCTGCGCTCATCGCTTGGAACGCCAACCGAAGTTCGGCGATGGCTTTTTCCTGCGTTGCCTTGGCCTCGCGCAAAGATTGTTCGTGCAGCTGCTTTTGTTCGGCGAGCAGTTTTTCGGCGGCGGTTTGGTTTGCCTGCGCCGTCGCCAGCGAGGTCTTGGCCTGCGAAAACTGTTCGCGCGTCTGGTTCAATTCCGCTTCGCGCTGGGCGAGCTGCTGGCGCAACTCATTTTCCAGCCGCGCATCGGCGGGCGCGGCGGTTTGTTTGCGCGAGCCGAGCAGCCAGCCGACCAGCCAGCCCAATCCGCTGCCAATGACGAACGCTATCGCAAGTTGGATTCCGAGCGGCATAAATCAAAAGTGCGCGATGACTTCGATCTCCACGTTCGCCCCTTTGGGCAGCGCGGCGACCTGCACGGTGGAGCGCGCTGGAAAATTTTCCGTGAAATACTTCGCGTAAATTTCGTTCATCGCCGCGAAGTCGCCGAGGTTCGTCATGAATACCGTGCTTTTCACGACATTGGCGAACGTGAGTTTCTGGTCGTCGAGAATGGCTTTCACATTTTGCAGCACGCGCTCGGTCTGCGCCTTGATGTCGCCGGTGACGACGTTGCCCGTGGCCGGCTCAATCGGAATCTGCCCGGCGCAAAACAGCAGGTCGCCGACGCGCACCGCGTGGTTGTAAGGGCCGACGGCGGCGGGGGAATTCCTTGGTTTGATGATGGATTTGGTCGCCATAATTGCATGGCGAGTCTGTAGCTTTTATCCGCCAGCGTCAAGTTGGGGCCGTTTTTTGCTCCCGCTGATGGCAGTTCGCGCATACGCTGTCGGCACATGGCCATCCTCGGCAAACGCAATACGCTCGGAATCATCCGCGAATCGCAGCCTGGCCTTTACCTCGATGGCGGCGAGTTGGGCGAAATTCTTTTGCCCGGCCGCTACATCCCCGCCGGCCTCGTGCCGAAGCAAAAGCTCGATGTGTTCGTCTATCGCGACTCCGAAGACCGTCTGGTGGCCACCACGGAAATACCGCACGCGATGGTCGGCGAGTTCGGCTACATGCAGGTCAAGAGCGTCAACCCGCAGATCGGTGCGTTTCTCGACTGGGGGCTGGCGAAGGATTTGTTGGTGCCATTCCGCGAACAGGAATTCCCTCTACGCGCCGGGGATTGGGTGGTGGTCTATGTCGGCCTCGACGTGAAGTCGAACCGCATCATCGCCAGCACGCGGTTGAACCGGCATCTAAACCGCGACACGCCGGCCTATCGCGACGGCCAGCCGGTGAACATCCTCATCGCAAGCAAAACGCCGCTCGGCTACAATGCCATCGTGGACAATGCGCATTTCGGCTTGCTCTACAAAAGCCAGCTCGCCTACGCGCTCAAGCTCGGCTCGCGGCTGAAGGGTTTTGTCCGCACCGTCCGCCCGAATGGGAAAATTGATTTGAGTCTCGACGCCGTCGGCTACAAGCGCGTCGCGCCGCTGACGGATCTGATTGTGGCTGCGCTCAAACTGAGCGGCGGCAAGCTGGCGTTCGACGACAACAGTTCGCCCGTCGAGATCCGGCAGAATTTCAGCGTGAGCAAAAAGGCGTTCAAGCAGGCGCTCGGCAAACTTTACAAGACGCGTCGCATCGCGTTCACCAAACCGGGCATCGAGCTGCTTGACAACGAAACCTGGTGGCCGGGAGCAAAATTAAAATCATGAGAGACCAAATCATCCGCTTGCTGGCGCAAAAAGATTACGTCGCCGCGAACGTGCCGGAACTGCTTCGGCTGCTCCTCCTCGCGCCGAACCAACAGCAGGAGTTGCAGGCGGCGCTTCAAAAGCTGGAGCAGGCCGGCCTGGTTGCCCGCATCAAGGGCAACTGCTACATCAGCCCGCGGGACGCGGACCTGATCGCCGGTCGCATCCGCATGAACCGCGCCGGCAAAGGTTTCTTGCAGCCGGATGATGCTTCGCTCAAAGAGATCGCCATACCTGAAAATGCCACGCTCACGGCGTTGCATGAGGACCGCGTGTTGGTGCGCCGCGATGTGCGCCGGAAAAACTTTCGCGACGGCGACACGGAAACCGGCACAGTGGTTCGCATTCTTGAACGCCGGCGCACACAAATCGTCGGCACGCTGGCGCAGAGCAAACAGTTTCTTTACGTCATTCCCGACGACCCGCGCATTCCGCACGATGTTTATGTGACGCCGCCGCGCGACGTCGGCCGGAAGGCAAACCTGGGCGACAAAGTGGTCGTCGAGTTGCGCGAATGGGAATCGCGCCACACCAATCCCGAAGGTGAAATCGTGGAAGTCCTAGGCGCGCCCGACGAGGAAGGCGTGGACATGCTGTCCGTGCTGCGCCAATACAATTTGCCGCTGCATTTTCCCAAGGCTGTGTTGGCCGAGGCGCACGTTATCGGCAATGTTGTTCACGAAAAAGACATGGTCGGCCGGCTCGACTGTCGCGCGCACAATGTCATCACGATTGATCCCGATGACGCGAAGGATTTTGATGACGCCATCTGTCTGGAAAAGGTTTCGCCGGAGCAATGGCGCTTGTGGGTTCACATCGCCGACGTGTCGCATTACGTTCGGCCGGGTACCGCGCTCGACGCGGAGGCCCGCAAGCGCGGCAACTCGACCTATCTCGTGGACCGCGTCATCCCGATGTTGCCGGAGGCCTTGAGCAATGAGCTTTGCTCGCTCAAGCCGAACGTGGACCGCCTGACGAAGTGCGTGGAATTTCTCGTGTCGGCGGACGGGCGCGTGCTGAACGCCAAATTTCATTCCGCCGTCATCCATTCGCAGCGGCGGTTTACCTACCAGCAGGTGCTGGCGATTTTGCAGCGCAAGCCGGCGGATGAGCCGATAGAGCAGATGCTGCATTCGGCGCACCAGCTTGCGCAGAAGATCCGCAAGCACCGGTTCAAGAACGGTTCGCTCGACCTGGATTTTCCGGAAACGAAAATCCGGCTGGACGAGCAGGGGAGGGTGTTGCGCATCGAGAAAAATGAGAACGACGTGTCGCACCAGTTGATCGAGGAATGCATGCTGCTCGCCAACGAAGCCGTGGCGACGCGTCTGATGACGTTGCGCACGCCGGCAATCTATCGCATTCACGAGGAACCCGAGCCGCGCCGGTTGCAGGAATACCGGCAGGAGGTCATGGCGCACAATGTCCAGTGCGGCAACCTGAGCCAGCCGGCCGAAGTGCAAAAGCTGCTGGCGAAGCTTGGCACCATCCCCATCGGCTCGGCGCTGAAGATCGGTTTTCTCAAATCGCTCATGCGGGCGTGTTACTCCGTCGAGCCGCTCGGCCATTACGGTCTGGCGAAGAAAAAATATACGCATTTCACCTCGCCCATCCGCCGCTATGCCGACCTCGTCGTGCATCGCGCGTTGTTCGACAAAGACGCAGTCAAAGGTGCCGCCCTCAAGGAAATCGCCGAACACATCTCGCTCACGGAACGCAATTCCGCCGACGCCGAACGCGACAGTAAGGACGTGAAGTTGTTCGCCTTCCTCAAAGCGCAGTTGGAATCCGGCGCGCCGGTCAAATATCCCGCGCTCGTGACCGATGTGCGGAACTTCGGCTTCTTTGTGGATGTGCCCGGCCTCGCGATGAGCGGGCTGGTGCCGCTTTCGACGATTGAGGACGATTTTTATGTGTTTGATGAATCCCGGCGCAATCTCGTCGGTCGCCGGACCCGCCGCGTGATCCGGCTGGGTGACCGGCTCACCGTGCAGGTGGCCAAGGTGGACCGCTTCAAGAAGCAGGTGGATTTCTGTCTCGCCGTCGAGGAACGAAAAGCGGCTCCGTTACGCCCGCAAGCTTCTCGTCCGGCACCGGCGCGTCCGCAACCATTTCAGCCGCAGAAAAAATCCGCGCCGTTCCGGCCGGAAACCAAGCGTCCGCCGTCCGGGCATTCGGGCAAGCCGCATTGGAAAGATTCGTCGCGACCGGCTTCGCGTCCCGGTCAGTCACAGCGGTCGGATTCCCGGCCGGGACAATCGCGGCGGGAAGATTCGCGCGCGGCGGAATCCAAGCCGATGTTCCGCACCTCTGGTTCGACATTGCCGACGTCGCAGCGGCCGCTGTTGAAATCCAGTGGCAGCAGCCGTTTTTCTCCGCGTCGCCGCTGAAGGGTTCCCGCCCTGCTTTTGATTCGCCCGCCCTGCGCGGGGCTGCTATCCT
>Ga0208507_1000752_pt1 | contig 19733 bp, 18 predicted proteins | sample CryBogCBH12Aug01_FD_184626 | JGI IMG/M metagenome (GOLD analysis project Ga0208507, IMG submission 184626) | Freshwater microbial communities from Crystal Bog, Wisconsin, USA - CBH12Aug09.1 (SPAdes) (version 2) | ecosystem: Environmental > Aquatic > Freshwater > Lake | place: Crystal Bog... | reverse complement strand
GAGAGGGCCTCACCTTCGTGCTGACCTCCCTGGTGGTCTCCGCCTGGGGCTGGCGGGGGGGCTTCCTCGGGAGCGCCGCCATGGGGGCCTGCGGCGTCCTGCTGATCGCCCTCCTGTTCCAGGACCGCCCGGCGGAAGCCGTGGCTCAGCCTGAGGCCGCCCCGGGCGCGGCCGGACTCACTCCCACCCAGGTCCAGGTGCTGCGCAGTCCCCTCGTCTGGTGCATCGCCCTGGCCAGCGCCTGCATGTACGTCACCCGCTATGCCGTGAACAGCTGGGGAATCTTCTACTTCCACCACGCCAAGGGCTACACACTGCTGGAGGCGGGCGGCCTGGTGGGCCTCAGCTCGGTCTTCGGGGTGGTGGGCACCGTGGCCTCGGGCTGGCTCTCGGACTCCTGCTTCGGGGGCGACCGGGTGAAGCCCGCGCTGCTCTTCGGAGCCCTGAACGCCGCCTCGCTGATGCTGATGCTGGGCGCGCCCCACGGCCCCAAGGCCCTGGACGGGGCAGCCATGGTGGGCTTCGGCCTCGCCATCGGTTCGCTGGTCTGCCTCCTAGGCGGCCTGATGGCCGTGGACTCCGTCCCCCGGGCTGCCGCGGGTACGGCCCTGGGAGTGGTGGGCGTTGCCAGCTACCTGGGCGCCGGGATCCAGGACATGGTGAGCGGGTGGCTCATCGGCAAGGGCCGCCTGGGCAGCGCCACTCTGGCCTACGACTTCAGCAAGGTGCGGATCTTCTGGCTGGGAGCCGCGGTGGCGGGGGTTGCGCTGACCCTGCTGGCCCAGTGGATGCAGCGGCGCAGCGCCCTGGCCCGCGCCGCCAACTGAGGCCTCCCGGTCGACCCGGGCCTGGCCCCGGATAGTCCCTGACGGCGCGGCACCCGTGGGATCATGGGGCATGCCCCTCTCTGGCCCCAGGCCCACCGCTCCGCCCCGGCCCACTCGGCCCGGCAAGGGCTGCGGCCCGGACTGCCGGGGCCACTGCCCCAGCTGCCAGAAGCAGGCCCAGGCGGCTGAAGCTCAAGCTGACCAGGAGCTGTTGCGAGGAACTGACTCAGAGGCCTGAGGACTCTCTGGGCGCGGTCACTTGTTGTGGCTGTAGTCCAGCTTGTAGTGCTGGTGGGTGCCGAGCTTCACCCGCTCGTCGAAGATGAACTTGTAGTCCGATCCGACGAAGGGGCTGTTGGTGTTGTGGCACTTCCGGCAGACGTTCTCGGTGGGCGGGTAGACGAGGCCGGCCTTGCGGGCTGCCTCGGTGGTGAACTCGGGGGTCTTCGGATTCATGACCGAGCCCGCGTAGGATCCGCCGTGGCCGTGGCAGGACTCGCAGGTGACGCCAGCCATGTCGGGCGTCTTCTCGATGGAGACGAAGCCGCCCACCTGGCCATAGCCCGTGGTGTGGCAGGGCAGGCAGTTCGCATCGTGGGTGTAGTCCGTGGCCGGGTCGAGGCCGACGCTCTTCTTCTCCGCGGCCTTCTCGCCCGCGCGGAGCACGTTGAAGCTGTTGGCCATGCGGGTCTGCTTCCAGGAGTCGTACTGCTTGGGGTGGCAGCCCTTGCACTGGCTGGGCCCGACGTACTTGTCCAGGGTCCCGTGCTCCGGCGTGTTGGTGCGGTAGAGGTAGAAGCCCAGGCCCGCCAGGAACACCACGACGATGCCGGCGACGATCCAGCCGTAGATCGGGACCTCCTTGTGGAGGGCCTGCGGAGAGAGGTCGTTGGAGTCGTTGCCGTCCACAGGCATGCTGCACCCCCAGAAATGCGGTTTCTGCTGAATCAATAGGTTGAATCGATTGCTTATTGGCTTGGTTGCGAGATTAGTACGAGCCCCTGTTTTGTCAATAGGAAACGGCGGCCCCCTCGGTTGCCTTCCCGCGGAACCCATGGTGGAATCCAGACCTTGCGGTCTCTCCCCCCCCCACCCGCAGCCGCGCAGGGTTGTCTAGACAGCCATTCCCGGCGGGCCCGGCGCGAGAGTGACTGACCCAGGCGGAACCGCGGCAGCCTGGCAGCGGCAGCCGACTGCCGTGGAGGTCGTGACCATCTGCACAGCCCGGCGGAGACCGCCCGGGGTCCCGCTCAGCGGCCCTGCCCCAGCACCCGGCGGTAGAGGGCTTCGTACTGATCGACGATGGGGCCCTCGGCGAAGGTGTCCATGGCCCGCTCCCGGGCGGAGTCGCCCATGCGCAGCCGCAGGGGTTCATCCCGCAGGAGCTTCACGGCGTCGGCGGCCATGGCGGCCACGTCTCCGACGGGCTCAAGGTAGCCGTCGATGCCGTGGCGGACCACCTCGGGCAGGCCGCCCACCCGGCTGGTGATGACCGGCACCCGGTGGCCCATGGCCTCGAGAGCGGCCAGGCCGAAGCTCTCGGTGGCGCTGGGGAGCAGGAAGAGGTCCGAGCAGGCCAGCACCGTGCCGATGTCGAGCTGCTTGCCCGTGAAGCGAACCTCGGCGGCGAAGCCGTGGTCCCGGCAGTAGGCCTCGGCCTCCAGCCGGTCCGGACCGTCGCCCACCATCACCAGGCGGGCCGGGACCTCGGTGCGGACGCGCTCGAAGACCTTGAGCACGTCCAGCACCCGCTTCACGGGACGGAAGTTGGAGATGTGGGTGAGGACGAAGGCGGCCTTGGGGGCCAGCCAGGCGCGGCAGTCCGGGTGTTCGGGGCCCGGCGGCTCCACGAAGTTGCCGATGACGTCGATGGCGCGGTCCACGCCGAAGGTGCTCTGGGTCTCCTGGCGCAGGTACTCCGAGACCGCGGTGACGCCGTCACTCTCGCGGATGGCCATCCGGACCATGGGCAGGTAGCTGGGATCGCTGCCCACTACGGTGATGTCCGTGCCATGGAGCGTGGTCACTACCTTCAGCCGGGGGATGGCCATGCGCGCCAGCAGGGCCGCCATGGCGTGGGGGATGGCGTAGTGGGCGTGGAGGATCTCCAGGTCGTGGTGGTCGGCCACGTCGGCCATCTTGGACCCCAGGGCGATGGAGTAGGGGGCATCCTCGAACAGGGGATAGGGCGAAGCCCGCACCTCGTGGAAGGTGATGCGGTCCTCGAAGCCCACCAGGCGGGGGGGGAGGCTGGGGCTCAGGATGTGGATCTCGTGCCCCCGGGCCGCCAGGGCCTTGCCCACCTCCGTGGCCACCACGCCCGAACCGCCGAAGGTGCTGTAGCAGGAAATACCGATCCGCATGAAGAAGCCTCACTCCCAGTATCATGAACGGATTCCCGGGATCCTGCCCATGCCCCTGCTGTTCCGCATCGCCCACTACGCCCTGACCGTCCTGAGCTGGCTGCTCATCGCCACCGCCCTGATCTCCTGGTTTCCCGTCGATCCCCGGAACCGCTGGGTGCGGCTCCTGCACCAGATCACGGATCCCGTGCTGCACCCCATCCGGGCCATCGTGCCGGCCATCGGCGGGGTCAGCCTGGACATCTTCATCGCGCTGATCCTGCTGTGGCTGGTCCAGAGGGTCCTCGAACAGGCCATGTTCTCCTGACAGGAGGTGCGCCATGAAGTTCACGCCGCTCGACATCCAGCGCCGGGAGTTCGAGAAGGCCTTCCGGGGCCTGGAAGAGTCCGAAGTCCGGACCTTCCTGCATGAGGTCGCAGGTGAGTGGGAAGAGCTCCTGGCCGAGAACCAGAAGGCCAAGGAGGAGATCCTCGACAGCCGGGAGCGGCTGCGCCAGTACCAGGACCAGGACCGCATCTTCCGGGAGACGCTGCTGCAGGCCCAGCGCACCCGTGAGGACGTGCTGGACGGCGCCAGCCGCGAGAAGGACCTGCTCATCCGCGAGGCCCAGTTCAAGGCCGAGGAGATCATCCGCGAGGCCCAGCAGCACGTGGTGGAGCTGCAGGTGCAGCTCCGCAACCTGAAGATGGAGCGGCTCAAGTTCCTGCGGGAAGTCGAGTCCCTCATGGACCGCACCCGCCGCCACCTCCAGGAAGAGGCCCCGGACATCTACCTGCCCGCCTCGCCCACGCTCAACCTCGACGGGCTCGACATCAGCTCCCTCGACGATCCCGCCGACCAGTGACCCCAGCACCCTCCTTTTCTTTTGACAGCTGATTGCTGACAGCCCACACACACCCTTCCCCTTCACCTGAGAGCTGACAGCTGAGAGCTGGCAGCCGCGCCACCCCGGAGCCCCCATGTCCCAGGCCGTCATCCTCCACGCGCTACGCAGCCCCATCGGGAAGTTCCAGGGGGGCCTGGCACCCCTCGCCGCCCCGGACCTCGCCGCCCAGGTGGTGAAGGCCCTCCTGGCCGCGGTGCCGGGCGCCGCGCCCACCGAGGCCATCTTCGGCAACGTGGTGGGCGCCGGGGTGGGCCAGGCCCCGGCACGGCAGGCTGCCCTGCGGGGCGGTCTGCCCGAGACCTGCTCGGCCCTTACCATCAACAAGGTCTGCGGGAGCGGCCTCAAGGCCATCCAGCTGGCTGCCAACGCCGTGCGCCTGGGCGACCACGAGGTGGTCCTGGCCGGCGGCATGGAGTCCATGTCCAACGCCCCCTATCTCATGCCGAAGCTGCGCGCCGGCGCCCGCATGGGGCACACCGAAGCCAAGGACGCCATGATCCTCGACGGCCTCTGGTGCGCCATGACCGACCAGCACATGGGCCTCACGGGCGAGCGCGTGGCGGAGAAGTATGCGGTGAGCCGCGAGACCCAGGACGCCTGGGCCGTGGAGAGCCACCGCAAGGCCATCGCCGCCATCCAGTCCGGTGCCTTCAAGGCGGAGATCGTCCCCATCGCCGTCCCCGGCCGCAAGGGCGACGTGCTCATCAGCGAGGACGAGAGCCCCCGCGCGGACACCACCATGGAGTCCCTGGGCAAGCTGCGCCCGGCCTTCCAGAAGAACGGCACGGTCACCGCCGGCAACGCCCCCAGCGTCAACGATGGCGCGGCGGCGGCCCTGGTCACCACCGAGGACTACGCCAAGGCCCACGGCCTGAAGGTCCAGGCCCGGATCCTCGGTACCGCCACAGCGGGCCTGGCTCCCGAGTGGGTGCTCATGGCGCCGGTGGAGGCCATCCGCAAGCTCCTGGCCAAGGTGGGCTGGGCCACCCAGGACGTGGACCTCTGGGAGATCAACGAGGCCTTCGCCGTGCAGCTGGTGGCCACCATGAACGAGCTGCAGCTGCCCGCGGACCGCCTCAACGTCCACGGCGGTGCCGTGGCCCTGGGGCACCCCATCGGCGCCAGCGGCGCCCGGGTCATGGCCACCCTCCTCAGCGCCCTCGCCCAGCGCGGCCAGCAGCGGGGCGTGGCGGCCCTCTGCCTGGGCGGCGGCAACGCCATCGCCATGGCCGTCGAGAGGGTGTGAGCCCTCGGCGGAGCCGTTCCAGGCAGGAAAAGGCCCGGCACCGCCGGGCCTTTTCCTGCTCAAGAGAGAACCGGGCTAGAAGTTGTGGCGGACCTGGAAGCCCGCGAGGTTGATCGCGGCCTTGATGGAGCCGTTCAGGTTGCCCCGGGTGATGTTGTCGTTGGCGGCGGTGAGCTGGACCTTGCCGTCGGCGATGAAGAGGCGGCTGTAGCCGACATCAAAGGTGGTCTTCTTGCTCAGCTTGTAGCTGGCACCAACGGAGGCCCACTTGCGGTCGTTGTCGGGGATGCGCGGGGTGCGGTGGGTGATGTCCACGGCACTGGAGTCATAGGCCAGACCGGCGCGGAAGGTCCAGGGGCTGTTGGTCTTCCAGGTGCCGCCCAGGGACGCGAAGGTGGTGTTCTGCCAGCTCTCGTCGGTCACGGAATCCGGCGCACCAGAGGCGAAGTTCACCCGCAGTTCCTTGAAGGTGGACCAGGAGGTGCGGGCAAACTCACCCTCGAGGGTGAATCCGGAGTCGGCTTTCCAGGTGAACCCGATGGAAGCGGTGGCCGGCAGGTTCAGCTCCGCCTGCCCAGCGGTGTTCCTCAGCCCGGCGGCCTGCAGTGCCGCGAGGTCCGTGGCGGGAATGGCGGCTGGATAGCTGAACTCGGCCTGGCCCGTGAGGGTCATGGACATGGCCCCGTTGTAGGCCGCGCCCAGGCGGAAGTTGGCGGACGGCTCGTAGGTCAGGCCCAGCTTGTAGCCATAGGCCCAGCAGCCACCCTTGAGGCCGGCGGTGCCGTCCCAGGCGCCCGGGATGGCGAAGCCCGGGGTGCCGAGGGCGGCACTCGGGTTGCCCATGGCCACCGTGGCCACGGGGCTGTTCTGGCCCGCTCCGGGAGAGACCGGGGACATGCCGGCGGCGGCCAGGGCCGGGCCGACCTTCAGGGCCAGCGCAGTGCCGAAGTCCACACCATTGGAGAGCTCAGCGTCAGCTCGGCGGGCGATGAGGGCGAAGCCGAAGCTCAGCTCCTTCGTGATCCGGCCCGCGATGCTCGGGGCGATGTCGACGGTCTTCAGGTCCGTCTTGAGGGCATGGTAGCGGCCCACCCAGTTCGCCTCGTATTCCGTGGCGAGACCGAAGGGGACGTTCAGCGAGAGGCCGATCTTCAGGTCATCGCTCACGCTGTACATGATGTTGAACTCAGGCAGCACTGCGGAGATGGCGGCGTTGCCATGGCTGGTCGGGCCCGAGATGGTGCTCAGGTCGGTGCCGGTGCCGGGAGCGACCAGGAAGCCCAGGCCGGCCAGGACCGGCGTGCGGGTGCCGGAGGCGTCATTGAACTTCGCGCTCAGGCCGATGTAGGTGCCGCCGAAGGAGAACTGCACGCCATCGTACTGGGTCATCACCGCGGGATTGAAGTAGAGCGAGCTGATGTCGCTGCCACCCGCGCTGACACCGGCGAACGCATTGCCCAGCGCGAGCGGGCTCTGCTCGCGAAGCTGGAAGCCGCTGGCCTGGGCCTGGGGCGCGAAGGCGGCCGCGGCGATGAGCGTCAGAGCGGTGAGGGTGAAACGCGAACGATGGCTCATAGGGGCATGACTCCTGTCCCGGCTACCCGGGGTGAGTGGCTGTCTCCAGCCGATTTGACGGAGATGGTGATGGACCAAGATACCAAATCGCCGGGGCGGCGCAACCAATCCTGAGAGAGCACTGCGGTTCAGGCATTCGCGATCGGTGGGTCCGCAACGAGCCGGGGTGCCAGGGCCTCGCGCAGCCCGCGCCCGGCAGCGAGCTCCTGGACCAGGGCCGAGCCGATGACAGGCGTGGCGCCCAGCTGGCGGACCGCTGCGAGGCTGCGCGGATCCGAGAGCCCGAATCCCACCGCCAGGGGCCGGCCCGTGAGGCCCTGCAGGTCGGCCACCCGGCCCGCGACGGGGCCCAGGTCGAGGCCCTGCCCCGTGCCGGTGACGCCGAGCCGCGCGACGAGGTAGGCGAAGCGCTGGGCGAAGGGGGCGCTGGCACCGGGATCGGGACGATCCGCGAGGATCTGCCGGGCCCGGGCCAGGGTCGTGGTGGGCGCCAGCAGCGGCACCATGGGATAGCCGGCGGCCCGCAGGTCGGCTTCGAACCCGGCCTCCTCGCCATGGGGCAGGTCCACCACCAGCAGCGCGCGCACCGGCGTCGGCGCCAGCAGGCGCTTGAGCCCGGCGGCGCCGAACTGGAGCAGCGGGTTCAGGTAGGTGAAGAGCACGATGTCCGGACTGTCCGTGATGCCGGCAAGGCTCTCTAGGACGCGCAGCGGCGTGGCTCCCCGCTGGATGGCGCGGTGGGCCGCGGCCTGCAGCACGGGCCCGTCCGCGATGGGATCCGAGTGGGGGAGGCCGAGCTCGATGGTGTCGAGGCCCAGGGCCCGGGCGTCCGCAAGTAGACCCGGGAGCGCCTCCAGGGTGGGGTCACCGGCCATGAGGAAGGGAAGCAGCGGATTCATGTCAGAGCCCCGAGCGCGACTGGTAGGTGGAGAGGTCCTTGTCGCCGCGGCCACTGAGGCCCAGCAGGACCGTGGTGACGCCCTCGGCGGCCAGGGCGGGCAGCAGCGCCAGGGCGTGGCTGCTCTCCAGGGCCGGCAGGATGCCCTCGGCTTCACAGAGCCGCCGGGCCCCCGCGAGGGCCTCCTCATCCGAGGCGCGGCGCACCTCCACCTGGCCGTCCAGGATGAGGGCCGCGAGCTCCGGCCCGAGGGCGGGATAGTCCAGGCCGGCGCTGATGCTGGCGGTCTCTGCGGTGTGGCCGTGGTCGTCCTGGAGCAGCAGCGTCTTGCAGCCGTGCAGGACGCCCAGTCGGCCGCCATCCAGCCGCGCGGCGTGCTCGCCGAGATCCGGGCCGTGCCCGCCCGCCTCCACGGTCAGCCTCCGCAGGGGATCGCCCAGGAAGGGCACCAGCAGGCCCAGGCCATTGCTGCCGCCACCGGCGCAGGCGAGGACCACCTCGGGCAGCGTGCCCGCCTGCTCCAGCACCTGGGCGCGGGCCTCCTCGCCGATGACGGTCTGGAAAGTCCGGACCATGGTCGGAAAGGGATGCGGACCCAGGGCCGAGCCGAGGATGTAGTGGGCGCGGTCACAGCGGGCGGCCCAGGCGCGCAGGGCCTCGTTCACGGCCTCCTTCAGGGTTCCCTGCCCCGCCTCCACGGGCTCGACCTTCGCGCCGAAGAGCCGCATGCGGGCGACGTTCGGGGCCTGGCGGGCCATGTCCGTGACGCCCATGTAGACCGTGCAGGACAGCCCGAGCCGGGCGCAGGCGGCCGCGGCGGCGACCCCGTGCTGGCCCGCGCCGGTCTCGGCGATGACCTCGTGCTTGCCCATGCGCCTGGCCAGGAGAGCCTGGGCCAGGGCGTTGTTGATCTTGTGGGCCCCGGTGTGGGTGAGGTCCTCCCGCTTCAGGAACAGGGCCTTCAGGCCCAGCTGCGCGGCCAGGCGCGGCGCGGGCGTGAGCGGCGTGGGCCGCCCCACGAAGTGGCGCAGCTCGGCCTTCAGCTCGGCCTGGAAGGCGGGATCGGCCTGGGCCGAGCAGAAGGCCGCCTCCAGGTCCAGGAGCGGCTGGAGCAGGGTCTCCGGGGCGTAGCAGCCGCCCAGGGCCGAGCCACCGAAGCGGTCGGGAAGGGTGAAGCCGAGGGTCATGCGGGCTCCCATGCGTGGGCGGTGGCGATGAAAGCGGAGACCTGGGCGGCGTCCTTGCGACCCGGGGCGGCCTCGAGGCGGCTGGCGGCGTCGGCGCCGCGCAGCAGCGGCAGGCACCCGGCGGGAACCGCGGCCAGGCGGGCGGTGAGGTTGTCCGCGCCGAGGCCCCCGGCGAGCAGGAAGGCACCGGGTGGGGGGAAGGTCATGGCGTGGCCCTGGCCCGAGCCACCGGGCACGCCGGTCCGGGCGGGACTGCACTCCCAGACATAGAGATCGGGGTCCAGGGCCTGCTGGTCGGGCTCGTCGGCCCAGGGCAGCAGCACCGAGAGACCCGCGTCCCGGAGCAGGGCCACGCCCGCGGCCCGTCCGGCCCGGGGGAGGTAGGGCTGCACCCGCCGGAAGCCGTGGCGGCGGGCTGTGGCCAGCACCGCCTCGGCGTCGTCGGCCACCATCACCAGCACCGCCCGGTCCAGGTAGGGCTCGGCCACGGCCAGGTCCGCGCAGTGCCGGGGGCTGGGCGCGTGGCACACGAAGCCCAGCAGGTCCGCGCCCTGCCCAGCGGCGTGGGCCGCATCTTCGGGGTGGGTGAGGCCACAGACTTTAGCCAGGAGACTCACTGGGCCTCCACGCGCAGCCCCGTCAGGATGCTCGCCAGGAAGGCCCGGGGGTCCGGGCTGCGCATGAGGGCTTCGCCGATGAGGACGGCGTCGAAGCCGGCCCGCAGCGCCGCCCGGGCATCCTCGGGGGTGCTGAGGCCGGACTCGCGGATGAGCACCGCCTCGGGGAAGGCCTCGCGCAGGGGCGCCGCCGTGGGCTCGCCCAGGGTGAAGGTCGAGAGGTTGCGGGCGTTGATGCCCACCAGACGCGCCCTGGCGGCCTGGGCGAAGCCGACCTCGGTGAGGTCGTGCAGCTCCACCAGCGGCTCGAGGCCCCGGCTCCGGGCGGCCTCGGCGAAGGCCGCAGTATGCGCCTTGAGGACCCGGGCGATGAGCAGCACAGCCTCAGCTCCGGCGGCCTCTGCCTCGGCCAGCTGGCCCTCGGAGATCACGAAGCCCTTGTAGAGGCGGGGCACCCCTAGCCCGGCCGCCGCCTGGAGGTGCTCGACGGAGCCGCGAAAATAGGCGGGCTCCGTGAGGATGGAGAAGGCCGAGGCGCCGCCCTCCACGTAGGCCCGCAGCTGGGGCTGCAGCGGCTTGCCCAGGGCGAAGGGGCCCAGCGAGGGCGAGCCCTGCTTGTATTCCGCGATGACCGCCCCGCCCTTCCGCGCGGCATCCCGGCGCAGGGCTGCCTCGAACGGGCCAGGACCGCTGAGGGCGGTTCGGACCGGGGGCGCCGCCGGCGGCAACTGCTCCACCCGGACCAGCTCGGAGACCAGCACCTGCTGAAGCAGAGAGCTCACAGACAGGCCCGAGTCCTGGACGAGGGCGCCCGGAGCTGGCAGGACCATCACGAGCGCACCTCACCAGCAGGCGAGAAGGGCAGCGGGAAGCCGCGGTCCAGGTGGGTGCGGGTCTCGCGCAAGGTCTCGGCCAGGCCCTCGAGGCCGGCCCCCCGGTGCAGGTGCAGCCCCAGGGCTGCCTGCAGGGCCACGGCATCCGCCACGGCGGGCCGGAAGTCCCCGCTGGCGGCGCCCGCGAAGAGCCCCCGGGCCACGGCCAGGGCCTCGCCCCGGTCCGCCACGCGCAGCGCGTTCCGCACCGGGGGCTGCAGGCCGAGCTCCCGGGGCACCAGCACCTGGGGCGGCGTCTGGTGCCCGTCGACCGCGGCCACCACGGTCGTTGGTCCCTCGATGGAGGCCTCATCCAGCCCCTTCCCTTCCGCGTCCTTGCCGTGGATCACGTAGGCGCGCTTCAGGGTGGGACGGCGGGCCAGGGCCCCGGCCATGGGGGCCACCAGCTCCTCCCGGGCCACGCCGAGCAGCTGCAGCGGTGGGTTGCCTGGATTCAGCAGCGGGCCCAGCAGGTTGAAGATCGTGGGAATGCCCAGGCGCTTGCGGATCTCCCGCAGGCGGCCCAGCAAGGGGTGGTAGGCGGGGGCGAAGAGGAAGGCGAAGTTCCGGGTGCGCAGGTCCTCGGCGAGATCCGCGCTGGAGCGCGCCAGGTCATAGCCCAGGGCCTCGAGCAGGTCCGCGCTGCCGCAGACGCCGGTGGCGGCGCGGTTGCCGTGCTTCACGATGGGCACGCCCAGGTGGGCCAGCAGCAGGGCCGCCAGGGTGCTGAGGTTGGCGGTGGAGGAGCCGTCGCCGCCGGTGCCGCAGGTGTCCAGGGCCCCCTCGGGCACCGCAGGAAAGGGCACGGCCACCTCCGCGAGGGCATCGGCGAAGGCCGCCAACTCCTGGGCTTCGGGCACGCGCTGGGCCAGGAGGGCCAGGCAGGCGCCCACCAGGAGGGCGTCCGTGTCCTGGTCGATGAAGATGCGCATCAGCTCCGAGGCGGTGGCCTCGGGCAGCGGGCGGATGGGGTTGTGCGTCGTGAGCAGCGTCATGGGCGGGATTCCTTGGCGAGGCGGAGGAAGTTGGCAAGCATGGCCGGGCCGTCCGGCGTGAGGATGCTCTCGGGATGGAACTGCACGCCCCAGCGCGGCAGGGTCAGATGGGCCATGGCCATGATCTCGCCTCCGGGGCTGCGCCCGGTGACGCGCCAGCAGACGGGCAGCGAGTCGGGCTCGGCGATGAGGCTGTGATAGCGGCCCACGGGCAGGCCCGGCGGCAGGCCCTGGAAGAGGCCCGTGCCGTCGTGCTCCAGGGGCGTGGCCTCGCCGTGCAGGGGCTCCCGGGCGCGGATGACCCGCCCGCCGCTGCCCGCGGCCAGGGCCTGGTGGCCCAGGCAGACCCCCAGCAGGGGCACGGCCCAGTCGGACTGCGCCAGCGCCATGTGGGCGGGGCTCTCGGTGGGGTGGCCCGGCCCCGGCGACAGCACCACGGCCTCGGGACGCAGGGCCTGGGCCTCGGCCAGGGTGATGGCGTCGTGGCGGACCACCAGGACCTCCGACCCCAGGGTCTCGAAGGCCTGCACCAGGTTGTAGGTGAAGGAGTCCAGGGCGTCCAGGAGGAGGATCATCGGGCACCTCCGGACAGCGTCACCCCGAGGGCCTGGGCGATGGCCCCCAGCTTGTGCAGGGTCTCGAAGTATTCCGAGGTCGGGTTCGAGGCCCGCACCACCCCGGCGCCGGCCTGGATGTAGGCCACGCCGGCCTGGTAGACCGCGGTGCGCAGGATGAGGGCCGTGTCCAGCACCCCGTCCGCGCCCAGGCGCAGCAGCACGCCGCCGTAGGGGCCGCGGGCCTCGCCCTCGAACTCGGCGATGCGCTGGCAGGCCCGGAGCTTGGGAGCGCCGCTCACGGTGCCCGCGGGGAAGGCCGCTGCCAGGACATCCAGGGCGTCGAGGCCGGGCTTGAGCTTCGCCTTCACGGTGGTGGTCAGGTGCAGCACATGGCTGGTGCGCTGGAGGGCCAGGGGCTTCTCCACCCGCACTCCGCCGGGCACCGCCACGCGGCCCAGGTCGTTGCGGGCCAGGTCCACCAGCATCTGGTGCTCGGCCAGCTCCTTGGGATCGCGCTTGAGGGCCTCGAAGCGGGTGGCGTCTTCCTCGGCGCTGTCGCCGCGGGGCACGGTGCCGGCGATGGGCAGGGTCTCGGCCTCGCCGTCCTGCACCCGCACCAGCATCTCCGGCGAGGCGCCCACCAGGGCGAAGTCGTCCCACTCGAGGAGGTAGCCGTAGGGGCTGGGGTTCAGGCGCCGCAGGCGGCGGTAGGCCTCCAGGGGCAGCGGCGGGTCCTCCACCCGGAAGCGCTGGCTGGGCACCAGCTGGTAGACGTCGCCATCCAGGATGAGCTCCTGGGCCTCCCGCACGGTGGCCTCGAACTTCTCGCGGGTCATGAGGGGCACGGCCCGGGGCTGGGCGGTGGCGGGTCCGGGGTCGCCCACGCCCGCCAGCAGCAGGGCCCGCAGGTGCCGCAGCCGCTGGAAGCCCGCTTCGGGGTCGGCAGCCAGCGTCTGCAGCTCCGCCACCTGGTGCAGGTTGTCGAAGACCAGGGCCGTGTCGAAGTTGCGGACCCAGAGCCCCGGCAGGCCCAGGCTGTTCTTCGCGGGCAGCGGGAGGGTCGGTTCCGCGGCACCCATGGCCTCGAAGCCCAGGTAGCCGGCACAGCCCACGCCCATAGGGACCCCTTCCCGGAGGGGCGGCAGCGGGGCCTCGGGATCATGCAGCGAGGAAGTCGGCGGCGGCCCGCTGAGCTCCCGGAGGGCCTCCACCCAGCCGGTGGCGGGGGCCTCCAGACGGCACTCGCCGGTGCCCGACAGCAGCACGAAGCTGTGGCGGCCGACCCGCTCCCCCTGGTCGCAGGACTCCAGCAGGAGGCTGGCGCCCGCGGGCCGCAGGGCCAGGTAGGCCACCAGCGGGGTGAGCAGATCCGCGGGGAGCGGGTGGCGGAGCAGGTGGCGGGGTTCGAGGGGCATGAGTTCATCCAAATGCAAAAAAGCCCGACCGTGGGGTCGGGCTCGGAGGGTCCGGAATGGCGTCGGCCGCTAGGCCTCGCACAGGGAGCCGACCGAGCCCGTACGCCACCAGTTGCCCCCGGAAGGGAGGCCCTGGAGGAGGGACGCGGTGGACAGCTGCATGGCCCCTATCAAACCCGCTTCGACCCGGTTCTGTCAAGGGCGTGCGTGGCAACACCCACCCGCCACGCGGCCTGCAAGTGTGGTTTGATGGGGGATTGCACGCGGACGGACATGGACCCCGAGGAACGCCCCACCACCATTCTTGCCGAGGATCCCCTCGCGCCGCAGGGGCCCTGGGCCTTCCTGAAGGAGGCCATCCCCGGCGGCTTCACGCCCTGGGGCTGGGGTCTCCTGGGCGGCTGGGTGCTGGTGTTCCTGGGCCCCGCCACGGGCTGGGCCGGCCACCTGCGCCGGGCCGCGGACTGGAGCGCCCTGCCCGCCCACTGGGGTGAGCAGATCTCGGCCCGGGACGTGTGGGAGCTCCTGGAAAACGGCGGCATCAAGCAGAAGCTCGTGAACTCGCCCACGGTGCACCTCTTCGGCCTCGGGCTGGTGGTCGTGCTCTGGTGCGGCTGGCGCATGCAGGCCGAGTCCGCTGGCCTGAAGGCCCGCCTGGGCTCCTGGCTCCTGGGTGGCCTGGACACCCTGCTCATCGGCCTGGTCCCCCTGGGCGGCGTCGCCTGGCTGCTGGACTGGCTGCTGGACTGGGCCGGGGGCACCGGCATCGACGGCCTGGGCTGGACGGCGCTCTTCGCGCGGCCCCTGCTCTGGATGGCCTGCCTCTCGACCCTGAACCTGCAGTGGTGGTTCTGCCGCCTGGGCCGCGCCGCGGGTCTGGCGCGGGGCTACCGGGCCCACCTGGCCGAGTGCTTCTTCCGCCTCTGGACCCACCCGATCCAGTGGGGCGCCCTCGCCGCGGGCGGCGCCCTGCTCCGTGCCCTGCCGCCCTTCCTGCTCCTGCTGCTGGCCTGGCGCATGGGCGGGGGCACCACCTTCCGGGTCTGGCTGTTCCTGCTGCTCCAGCTCGCCGCAACCACCCTGAACGGCTGGCTCCTGGGCTGGCTGCTGCGCACCACCGCCCTCTTCTGGAAGCACGACGCCGAAGTGCGGGCTGTCCGTGCGGCCCTCACGGAAGCTGTCCCCGATGCCCAAGCTCTCTAGCTCGTTCCTGCCCTTCCTGCTGGCCCTGTCCCTGGCTGCCCAGGCACCGGAGAACCAGGCGCAGGCCATTCCCGTAGGCCCCACGATCCCCGACGATCCCGCTGTGCAGAAGGTCATCGCGCCCCTGGCGGCGGAGATCAAGGCCAGCTTCGACCTGCCCCTGGTCACGGCGCCCCAGGGCCTGCTCCGCGGCCGCCGCGGCGAGGAGAACCTGCTGGGCTACTGGGTCGCGGATGTCATGCGGCAGGCGGCCCAGGGGGCGGTGGGCGCCCCGGTGCGCTCCGCCATCACCAACGCCGGCGGGCTGCGGGCCAACCTGCGCCCGGGCCTGCTGAAGGTGGCCGACATCTTCGAGCTGATGCCCTTCGAGAACGAGCTGGTGGTGGTGGAGCTCACCGGCGCCGAGCTGATCCAGGTGGTCAAGGAGGGCATCGTCCGCCGCGGCGGGGAGCCCTGCTCCGGCGTGAAGGCCCGGGTGGACGGCACCCCCGAGCAGCCGGTCTTCGTGATGACCTGGGAGGACGGCAGCCCCATCGATCCCGCAGCCACCGTGCGGGTGGCGACCTCGGACTACCTCTACGGCGGCGGGGACTCCATCCCCACCCTGCGCAAGGGCCGGAAGCCCTTCACCACGGGGATCACCCTGCGCCAGATGCTGCTGGACCAGTGCGCCGCCCTGGCCAAGGCGAAGCAGGAGCTGCTCCCGCCCCCCGGTGGCCGCTACGTCCTGCCCGTCCCGATCCAGGAAGCCATCCGCGACAAGAAGCTGAAGCTCTAGGAGACGACATGGACCGCCGCGCCTTCCTCGCCTCCCTCAGCACCGCCGCCCTCGCCACCCAGGTGCCCCTGCGGGCCCAGGAGGGGCCGGCCGCGGCCTCGGGCCGCGTCACCCTGCTGCACACCAACGACACCCACTCCCACATCGAGCCCTTCGGCCCCGGCAATGGCGCCATCAGCGGCCTGGGCGGGGTCGCCCGCCGCGCCACCCTGGTGGGCCAGCTCCGGCAGCAGCTGGGCCCGGTGCTGCTGCTGGATGCCGGCGATGTCTTCCAGGGCACGCCCTACTTCAACCGCTACAAGGGCCGCCTCGACTATCAGCTCATGCGCATGCTGGGCTACGATGCGGGCACGCTGGGCAACCACGACTTCGACAACGGCGTGGGGATGCTGGTGGAGGCCATGGAGGCCATGGAGTCGATCCAGCACGCCAATCCGCCCTTCGCCTTCCTCAACTGCAACTTCGACTTCAAGGGCACCCCGGCCCTGGCGAAGCGGGTCCGCCCCTACCTCATCAAGGACTTCCCCGGCGTGCGCGTGGGCATCTCGGGCGTCGGCGTGGCCTTCGCCGGCCTCGTGGCCCCCAAGAACCACGAGGGCATCGGCTGGCGGGATCCCTACGAGAGTCTGGGGCCGGTGGTGAAGCGGCTCCGCGAGGTCGAGAAGGTGGACCTGGTGGTGGTGCTCTCCCACCTGGGCCACAACCTGAACGGCACCGGGCCCGACGACCTGCACCTGCCGGGCGAGGTGGCGGGCGTGGATGCGGTCATCGGCGGCCACAGCCACACCTTCCTGGATGCGCCGGTCCGGCTCCCCCAGGCCCGGGGCGAGACCCTGGTCTTCCAGGTGGGTTTCGGGGGCGTGAACCTGGGCCGCATGGACTTCGCCGTGGCCCGCGGCAAGGTCCGCGCCGCCTCGGGACTCTCCATGCCGGTGCTGGCTTAATTCCGACCCAAGAGGCCAGGCGCCCCCCCGGGCGTGACCGAAGTCCCAATTCGCCCGAAGTGCGGGAAAGCCGCTTGATACAAGGCTTTTGCCGTGGGAGCCTGACTGGATTCCCCATCGCTGGACCGCGGGTGTGCGCCCGCGGCCGAAGGCCCTGCCAGGGACCGGAACCCCACAAGGAGACCCCATGACCACCCAGAAGATCATCTGGACCGAGATCGACGAGGCGCCGGCGCTGGCGACCTATTCCCTGCTGCCCATCATCCAGGCGTTCACTAAGGGCACGGGCGTCGAGGTCGAGACCTCCGACATCTCCCTGGCGGGCCGCATCCTCGCCAACTTCCCCGATCAGCTCGCCGAGGCCCAGAAGATCCAGGACAACCTCGGCGCCCTGGGCGCCCTGGCCCTGAAGCCCGAAGCCAACATCATCAAGCTCCCCAACATCAGCGCGTCCATCCCCCAGCTCATCGCGGCCATCAAGGAGCTGCAGAGCCAGGGCTTCAAGCTGCCGGACTACCCCGAGCAGCCCAAGGATGAGGCCGAGAAGGCCATCCAGGCCCGCTACGCCAAGTGCCTGGGCAGCGCCGTGAACCCGGTCCTGCGCGAGGGCAACTCCGACCGCCGCGCCCCCCTCTCCGTGAAGAACTTCGCCAAGAAGCACCCGCACAAGATGGGCGCCTGGACCCCCGAGTCCAAGTCCCGCGTGGCCCACATGAGCCAGGGCGACTTCTACGGCAGCGAGACCTCCACCACCGTGGCCAAGGCCACCGACGTCCGCATCGAGTTCGTGGGCGCCGACGGGGCCGTGAAGGTCCTGAAGGAGAAGACCGCCCTGTCCGACGGCGAGATCATCGACAGCTCCGTCATGAGCGCCAAGGCCCTGCGCGCCTTCTACGCCGAGCAGATCGAGGTCGCCAAGCAGGAGGGCCTGCTGCTGTCCCTGCACCTCAAGGCCACCATGATGAAGATCTCGGATCCCGTCATGTTCGGTCACGCGGTGTCCGTCTTCTACAAGGATGTCTTCGCCAAGCACGCCGCCGTCATCAAGAGCCTGGGCGTGAACCTGAGCAACGGCCTGGGCGACCTCTACGCCAAGATCCAGACCCTGCCCGAGGCCCAGCGCGCCGAGATCGAGGCCGACATCAAGGCCGTCTATCCGACCCGCCCGGCCCTGGCCATGGTGGACTCCGACAAGGGCATCACCAACCTGCACGTGCCCAACGACATCATCGTGGACGCCTCCATGCCTGTCGTCGTCCGCGACTCCGGCAAGATGTGGGGCCCCGACGGCAAGCTGCACGACACGCTGGCCATGATCCCGGACCGCTGCTACGCCACGATGTACAAGACCATCATCGAGGACTGCCAGCAGCACGGCGCCTTCAACCCCGCCACCATCGGCAGCGTGCCCAACGTGGGCCTGATGGCCCAGAAGGCCGAGGAGTACGGCTCCCACGACAAGACCTTCATCGCCACCGCCCCGGGCGTCATCCGCGTGGTGGACGCCGCCGGCGCGACCCTGCTCTCGCAGAAGGTCGAGACCGACGACATCTTCCGCATGTGCCAGGCCAAGGACGCGCCCATCCAGGACTGGGTCAAGCTGGCCGTCAGCCGCGCCCGCATCACCGGCGCCCCGGCGCTCTTCTGGCTGGACAGCGGCCGGGCCCACGACGCCCAGGTCATCGCCAAGGTGCAGACCTACCTCAAGAACCACGACACCACGGGCCTGGACCTCCGCATCCTGCACCCGGTGGAGGCCATGAAGGTCTCCGTGGCCCGCATCCGCGAGGGCAAGGACACCATCTCCGTCACCGGCAACGTCCTGCGCGACTACCTCACGGACCTGTTCCCCATCATCGAGCTGGGCACCAGCGCCAAGATGCTCTCCATAGTGCCCCTGCTGGGCGGCGGCGGCCTCTTCGAGACCGGCGCGGGCGGCTCGGCCCCCAAGCACGTCCAGCAGTTCCAGAAGGAGGGCTACCTCCGCTGGGACTCCCTGGGCGAGTTCAGCGCCTTCTGCGCCTCCCTGGAGCACGTGGCCAACGCCTTCAAGAATGCCAAGGCCGCGGTGCTGGCCGAGACCCTGGACGTGGCCATCGCCAAGTTCCTGGACAACGACAAGTCCCCCGCCCGCAAGGTCGGCCAGATCGACAACCGCGGCAGCCACTTCTACCTGGCGCTCTACTGGGCCCAGGCCCTGGCCGCCCAGACCAAGGACGCCGAGCTGCAGGCCCGCTTCGCCCCAGTGGCCCAGAACCTGGCCGCCCAGGAGGCCAAGATCAACGAAGAGCTGATCGGCGCCCAGGGCAAGCCCGTGGACATGGGTGGCTACTACCATCCCGACCACGCCAAGACCAGCGCCGCCATGCGTCCCAGCCCCACCCTCAACGCCATCGTGAACGCGCTGCTGTAGTCGCCCTCCCGGGACGGCAGTCCCGGTCCATGAGAAACGGCCCGCTTTGGCGGGCCGTTTCTCATCTGGAGTGAACGAGGTCAGGCCTGGTTGCCACCGCCCGCCGCCCCCTCCATGCTGAAGCCATGCGTCGTCTGAAGGAACCAGCAGTCCATCGCCTCCGGGAGAAGGCCTCGGTCTTCCTGACGGAGCTGCACCCGGCGCGGGACGCGGGGGAGCGGGCGGCGGTGCTGGCGCTGCTGCGCAGGCGGGACTTCGATGCCACCCACCACTGCAGCGCCTGGCGGGAGGGCGTGCCGGTCACGTCCCAGGGCGCCGACGACGATGGCGAGCCCTCGGGCACTGCGGGGCGACCCATGCTGGCGGTGCTGGAGGGGGCCGGGGTCACGGACCTGATCGCGGTCAGCATCCGCTGGTACGGCGGCACCAAGCTGGGCACCGGCGGGCTTGTGCGGGCCTACACCGAAGGCGTCCAGGGCGCCCTGGCCATCGCCGACGAGGCCGGGGCCTGGGAGGAGGTGCGCATCCTCCGCAGCGGCACGCTCCGGGTGCCCGCAGCCCAGGCCCACCTGCCCTTCGCCCTCCTGGGCGCCTTTCCCGCCTGTGAAGTCCTGGACCAGACCTTCGACGGCGCCGAGGCCCTCCTGCGCTTCCAGTGCCCCCCGGACCTCGCCCCCGCCCTCAACCACGCCTGGCGCGAGCGCAGCCGCGGCGGCAGCATCGAGTGGGACTGAGCGATGGGTTGGGGAGCGCTGAAAAGGGATTAACCACAACGGAAGAACGCTTTAAGTCGTTTCTTTGTGCCCTTTGTGTTCTCTGTGGTTGATCGTTTTTTTTGCCTTTCAATGGGCCACTGCCCACACCGGTGATGCGCAAGCAAGGGCCTGCTTTCTATGGCATCGGGTCAGTTCTGTGGATCAGGGAAAAAGGACTGACCACAGAGAACACAAAGGGCA